>Ga0209339_1000748_pt1 | contig 12564 bp, 17 predicted proteins | sample OlaalgELextract3_FD_187376 | JGI IMG/M metagenome (GOLD analysis project Ga0209339, IMG submission 187376) | Olavius algarvensis symbiont microbial communities from Tuscany, Italy - Type A ELBA extract 3 (SPAdes) (version 2) | ecosystem: Host-associated > Annelida > Digestive system >... | reverse complement strand
CAGCACTTCTTACTAGATATTGCTAGCTGCCAAGTGACTGACCACGAATAAAGGAGGTCTAAACAGTCTTGAAAACAAGACTCATCGGCCGCCGTCTTCAATTCAGTGTACAGCTTTACATCATCAGCATACAATTTACAATTGACAGGAGATTTGAAAATGTCCAACACATCATTGATATACACCAAGAACTATGATAAGACAGTTGGGACCGCAAATTTGTAGACGGTTAAAATTCATTAAAATTTACTAACTGTATTGATCTCGATCTTAGCAGCGGCAGGGAACTGTAGCCGTTCCACACATTAATCACACGCTGAATGAGGAAAGACGAACCCGTATTACTACTGCTAAATTGTTTGTACAGCTTAAAACAATGACACAGCTTGAAACAATGACCTATTATTAGCATGAACAAGTCCAAAAACGTTAGTATCACCCAAACAAATCGGCTGGCAAACGGTGTAACTCAACGGTGAAACATCCAAAGAACCTGTACAATACGTCTGTAAAAACTGGACCCCACGATTAATATGACATAACTTCACCAGTTGACAGCGTTCAGTCGTTCACTAAATTTTTTTCAGTAAAAAGAGACCTTATTTAATTCTCTATTGACGACATATAAAGTTTTAAAATCGGCTTAGAACCAGCTGCATGGTTTCCATAATAACAGTAGCGACTTGAGACACATGAACATTGGATTTTTTGGGCTGATTTCAATTAACGTATCATCGACGAGGCAACAAATGAGTGGCAAAACTATTGTGGGTATGCGTTAAGGCTGAAAGACTGCAACTCAAACAGTTGTTGTAACTTATGATACTGCAAAATATTCTGTTGTTCCGACAGAAACACTGTTTGTTTAAAGGATTTAACTTTCTGTTCATAAGGAAGCATAAACTGTGGAATGCCGCATAGTTAAGGATTGCTATGGTAACCGCTTCAGCTGCTACACTGCTGAAAAGACAACTGTTTTCTAACGATTCTATTTAACGCAGATTATCTTTAATTTAAAGAACGTTTAATCAACTTATGTCACAATACTGTAGGCGTCTGGTATTTGAGGCACAGATACATTCAAATCAGAATAAACGTGAAATTTCACTTACTCTATGTACTGCAGAGATTGTCTGATACGCGGATCCTTTCTTTTTTTTCTTCGTGCCACCCTCTAAAATGCCAACACACCTCACATGTAACATTTGCTGAAGCAGTGATATTTTCTTTAACTACATGGTAAGTCATGATCATTATGCGGCCTATGTTCATTATGCAGCTTCTCTCTCTCTCTTTTCTCTACGGGGCAGACAGCCATCAAACTGTCTGGCTCTGAGGCCGCCGATCGGGCCCAACGCGCTGCCCCGGATAAACCAATTGGTTATTGAAATCTCTTGGTGGTTTTTGCAAACCTCAAGAGAGTAATCCAGTGTGCCTGTTTAAGTCGCTAGGTTCTAGAAAAGGAACACCGAAATGCAACCTGCGTATATTAGCTGTGGCGCAGCATTTACCAAGAAAATGGAGACTTGTTTCCTCCTCTTCCTTGCAGAGAGGACATAGTGGATCATTAACCCTCCGCATTATGGTAAGATATCGGTTGAGGGTGTTATGCCAAGTTAGGAGATATACCAGTGTTCTAAGATCCCGACGACATTGTCGTAATGCAAATTGTGTAAGTCCTGGTGTGACTTGAGTTACCAGTTCTTTAGCCTGTTGACAACCTTCAGTATTAAGCCAGTGTTTATAGTGTTCATTGTGAGCCCACATTATGCAGCTTATTCATATAAAAATACAGACGACACTGTTGAGAGAATGCTGAATATGCAAATCGCTTTCCTGAAATGTTTCCCAATAGAGAATAGGGTTTTGATCAAACAAATTGTGTGAAATCAACAAGTTACGTTACGTACGTTTAGGAACTTTTATCAATTTTTATGTTGGTCAAGTGTGACCACCCTTGAACGTGTGACCACCCTGAAACCTTTGTGTCTGTGAAAAGGCTGAAGAAACGTCTTTCTAATTCCCAAGCACATCCAAACTTACTACCCGTACCAATGAATTTGGACAAAATAATGTTTTCTGTAGACTGTACGCGTGACGAACCAAGGTATCTTTTCCGGAAAATGGGGTTTATGGGATCTGACTTCGTCACAAATTTCGGGAAAACGCGCTTTGTCGCTGCTTGGCAGATAGCCTACGTACCGATACATTTAGCAACAAATGCACATATTGCACCACAACAAAAATACAAATACTGCTTACATTATATGATTTAGCAGTTTGAAATTAATGGACGTGACTTCATTTGACTCGACACCGACCTTCTTCGGGGTCCTTGAAGAAGTAAGAAACGAGCGGTTCCTTGGACTCCTGCATCAGCTGGACAACACACTCCTGGATGGGATCTTTGTTCTTGTCGAGCCAGCCGTTGGTGTTGTACTGGACCTGTATTCATGTACTCATAATATCAATAATCATGGCGATGATACAATCATAACGACACAACAACAAGAGCACTCAGAGAGCGCAAACTCCGCCAAGCCCAAAATGTTATCAGGGATTTGAATCCGGATTTCCGGATTAAACCGGATCCCGATCCGGATGTCTGCCGGATTCGTCTCAAAATGTTGTGGATTCATTCACGGTGTTGTCGGCGTGAGGCATTTCGCCAAGTATCACTGTATCACACAAATCGGCCGGTGAATCCCATATTCAGCAATGGTAAAGAAACTGAAAAAGTGATCCGGAATCCACAAGCGGATCCGGATCAACACCAAAAGTTAAGCAGTCCTAGAGGGTCACCCATTACCTACGCCTACCGTGTTTGGTTGATGTTCGGTACCGCGTTCATGAGTTATGCTGTTTACAGAACGACGGTCAGACAGAACGATCACAGTACTACGCCGGCTTGGCGGAGTAATACAAACAAGAAGCTGTGCAAAACTCGATATCCTTACATCGGTTGCTCTATCAACAAGGTGCTGTCAAACGGCGATGCATAAATACAACCCTTCAGTACGAGTTTTACCCCGCCCCGGGGGAAACCGCGGCGGGATATAGTTTTCGTTAACGTGTGCTTGCTTGTTAGTTAAATTACAGGAAAACAATTACCCAGCCATCGTCACGAGACTGTTAAAATATCGGCAGCGTCATGCCTACTGATTATGGACTAAACTCCAGATCAGTTGGCTGAGAAAAATGTAAACAAAAATTATAGGGTCAGTGCGGGTGAGTCGGTACGAATACGCACTGGGTCGACATGTTGCTATTACCACGTGCGTCGTAATGAACGTGTCGAAACGGCGAGTGTAAGTAAGTAAGTAAGTAAAATGTCGATTTGTATAGCGCATTACGCGAAAACACCGCTAATGCGCTAAACGAGACGCAGTGTCACTCAAACAGATGCGTTTTCAAGTCACGTCGAAACTGAGTGTGCCGCACCATTGCGCCAAATCAGCACGCCACGGTGGCTGCATGTGGTCTTCGTATGTTGACAGCACCCTGAAATGCGCTGGCATCGTGTCTCTTCGTCCGTCCGTCCGTCGGTCTGTCACGTACGTATATACTGTCAAAAGGAGTAAACATATCTTCAAAATTCTTTCACCATCGGGTACCCACACCATTCTAGTTTTTCCGTACCAAAGGTTGTGGCAATATTCTGATGGGGACCCCTAACGGGTGCGTCGAATGCAGGTTGGGTAGGCAAAAATCGCGATTGTTAGCGTCGTTTGTTGTTCACGGGAGACGACGACGAACTGTTTATAACGAGAAGCGTCATTGTTACGCGAAAACAACAGAACAGCATTTAATTGTACGCAGTGGTAAATCTGAAGCCGAAGTAACTACTAATAAAAGATTATGGTCCAGGTACTGTGTTGTTGAAGCTAACTACTGACAGACACATCGCGCGGCCTCTCTGCGACAGCAGCGCTACTTGTAAACGTGATTAGAACGTGACAGCATACCGTGCCAGCGTAGTGGTACACCTCAAAGTGCGCCTCATACTTCGCGTTCTTGTTCGGCTTTGGCTTGCCAAACGGCGCCGACTTGCCCATGTGGTTTTCATACAGCTTGGCAAGGAAGGTCTTGTCTGAAGCCTTCGGGAACATGCATTCCTCCTCCAGGATGGATAGGATACCCATAGGCTGGTCACACATTGCAACACGTTTGCAGCGGAACCATTTAATAAAGATCACATTTTAAAATTGTCTACCACTGGTATATACACTGTGTTCAGAAACAAACACCCAAATTTTCATTCACATTTGTTACTTTTTTCTAAGAGTTATCCAAGAAAACAAAAGTGGGTGTTTTTTCTGAACACAGTGTAAAGCACGCCTCCGATGTTCTCAGTGTGCCTTCAGTATACGGGGCCGGGCGTCGGTCTAGTGAGCGGTACGGTCAGCATATATACAATCTGTACCACGTCTTAGGTCATGCATAATGCATGCGCGTGTGGCAGCCCCGTGATTGGTTGGTCTACGCACGTGCCTGTATTAAGAGGGCATGTACCTAACACGCGCTAGCTTATATTGCACCTTTAGACCGCTATCACCGACAGCCCCCATAGCCCAGTGAGCAAGATGCTCCGGCTTTATGGCATAGGTCGTGAGTTTGAATCCCGTGGTGGTATTATAACTTTTTATCTTTTTCATTTATTTCGATTTCTAAGTCATTTTTCATTGTACTATTTGACACTTATTCAGTTAACGTCAATTTCCGTGATTATTCATTATTATGTTGACCGTATGAATCCTCTATTTCCATGCAATCACGGGGTTGCCACACACTCATGCATTATGCATGACCTAGTATGTGGTACGTTATGTAAAAATGCGTACGGTCACGCTGTGCTAATATCGCAATGCGGCAAAAGCTACTGACGTCGATTTGAGTTTGACAACTGTGGGATAATGAAGTGGTTGTCCAGGAAAACAGAGTTCCAAAACTTCAGCGACTGCAGTTGGCCAAGGAAAACGTAACATTAAAATTTCCTGACTTTAACAGGTAATACTTAATTGTACGGCTCTTCGTGATCTACATACAGTGAATAAACAATAGAGTAAAATGATAACGGAATGCTGCCGTTTAGCTTTGGGCTGGCTAATGCCACAACTTACTTCCATACCTTCTCAATGAGATTAATGGTAGCTTCAAGATCCATGCCGAAGTCGATGAACTCCCACTGGATTCCTTCCTTCTTGTACTCCTCCTGCTCGAGGATGAACATGTGATGGTTGAAGAACTGCTGTAGACGCTCGTTGGTGTAATTGATGCACAGCTGCTCGAACGTGTTGTACTGAAATTCAACGTCATTATCATCATCAACATGATTATAAACATCTTGTATGTTTTGCCTGTCAATTAAATTGATGCCAACAAGCACTGATACTCTCTATCTTGTTGTTTGGGGCAATTTCGTGCGTATAAACTGATTGGACTGATTGATATTGTACTAATATATCATTATTTTCGATTTGAACTTCACTTGTTACAATACGTGTTACCTTGAGTGCTTCGACGCTGTTGGTTGGGCGTCAAAATACTACCTTCAATCTGAACATTCCGTTTCAACAGCCTGCCAATGATTTCCGTACGCAAAAAGATCTAGACCGATGGTTTCGTTGAAGTACCTCGAAGATCTCGAAGCCGGCGATATCCAGCACACCGATGAAATACTGTCTCTTGTTCTTCGTGTCGAGAGTCTTGTTGAGACGCATCACGAGCCAGCCGAACATACGCGCGTAGATGGCTTTTGACAGAGCGGCGACGGCGTAGACGACCTGCGGATAACCAACATCGTCGTTATGTCAACCTTTTTCATTGGTGTCACCAGCTATGGGGCACTGGGGCACGTCCCCCCTGGAATCGGCCAAAAAATTGAGACAATATTGTTAAGCCGCCGCTCGCGATAGCGAGAGCGGCTTAGTGCATCGGTGCTGTCCATCTGTTCGTCTGTCTGTTTGTTTGTCTGTCTGTCTGTCGCCAAAATGCAAAAAACGCGATTTTCTCAAAAACTACGCAATTTAGAGCTATGGTCTCTATTGATGACCTATAGGAAATCGTACATGGGCTTTTTAAAGAACCCATTATTGGACCCCTAAAATCCAAGATGGCTGAGATTCGCCATCTTGAAAATCGACATAACGTCATTTTTTTCTGCTGAGGGTGGTCCGATTTGAATAAAAACTTCGCAGACTGGTGCAGAATGACATGTCGACTGCGGTGATATGGTCAGAATCGAAACCAGATGTAGAATTCCAATATGGCGGAAGTTTGGGCGAATTCCATGGCATGTCATCCCAGAGCCACCTGCCACATTGCAGGGTGCTGCCACCGGGCGAATTAACAGCATTTCATCCCAGAGCTACGTATCACATTGCAGGGTGCTTCCACTTGGTGAATTCACTGTCATGATTCCAGAGCCACATGCCACATTGCAGGGTGCAGTCACATTGCAGGGTGTAATAATTCCATCCGCCATATTGAAAAATCGTTTTTCGCCATATTTTATTTTTTTTTGTTTTTTAATGCACTTTGGGCTTTGACGAGCGGCGGCTTTCGCATCGTCTCCGATACACTTGTTTTGGTAACCATCGATGTTAATGTGACGTAAAACCTTATACACGTGCATTTACAACATAGTGTAACATGCTGGTGTATATATTTATAGTCAGTTCAGTTTTCCAGTTTATTATATTTAGGTAGAAATTTATGTGATGCCTGTCTGTTTTCGAGAACATGCACGCCGCCCCCTGGCTCAAAATCCTGATGACTTTTTCATAATGGTGATGTGCCGCAAAGGCCTGTCAGGAGACCTAGGGGCGTTTGTGGTTGTCCGCGGAGAAGCCATACGCTGTCGTTTGAAGAGGTACCTTACGCAGCCTCGTAAAACGCTACGTTAGTGCCACTAACATCCCTACACATGTCCTCACCATTTTCGCAACACGCACACACACCCTCTAATAGTAATATCCATTCCATTCCATTTATTTTGAATCAGACCACTAGGGTCCGTACACAAAAGCACACAAACCACACATACACAAACACAAACAAAATAAAAGAAAATCTACACTACAGAAAAAAGAGAGAAATGGCATGAAGTGCACCATGTACATTACAAGTTCAACTGCAAAACACGTTGAACAAGAACATCATCGTAATATCAGAAATAGTAGCCTAATGTCAGTGAATACAACTGTACTTTCAAAAGAAGACTATAGATAAATTTCGGATGCATCAAGATGTATTGCACGATTATTACCATAGAGACACGTAAACATCTTACTCTTCTATACGTGTGTCCGAGAAAAAAACTGCAACCATACTCGTTTGATGATAAAATAGCTAAATCTCAACTGATTTAAACAGAATTTGCAGGAAATATTGCTGAATAATTAGCCAATAACTGTGCAAAATTTTGTCAGAAAACCTTGAAAAATTGACGGAGATATAATTGTGGAATTTTAGTACTGAAAATCACAATTTACAATCTTGTGTCTGTATATAGCCTTTGGCTGCCAAAACACCATAACTTTTATGTTATAGGTTGCAGTTTTTTTCTGGAACACTCTGTACAAAGGCAGATAACAGAAAAAATACTGAAACAACAGGTGCCCACCGCAAATCTCGCCCTGCGCCTCACTGAAGGATGGCGCCACCTGGCTAATTGATTCCAATCTGTCTATTCTTAAAGTTCATGACGACAGCTATAGCTGCGTTCCCGTAACGTTACTAAGCTATAAATAACGTTAACCCTTTAGAGTTCAACGGCAATTATAGCGCCACATCGAATAATATGAAGTTGGTACACCGGCCGTTGACGGGTGGGCTGTTACATTTGGTACAGCGAGGAGGGGACTGGGCGGGGCCGCAGTCCACCCAGGCCCCTCCTCGCTGTACCAAATGTAACAGCCCACCCGTCAGCGGGTAGTGTACCAATCACCGAATTGCTGTATAATGGTCCGCTGCTGTGCGGTTTTAATGCGCCCATAAAGGGTTAACAAACATTGTAACAAAGAGCACAAACAGCGCGAGGTGATGATAAATGATGCGTGTATACACGTGCAATGAACCTGGTCTTTGTTTTGACCCTTGGTGACGTACTCACTGCCGACCTTCACCTTCGGCGTCAAAAGACACTTGAGAAGGTCTGAACAGTTGACGCCGAGCAGGTGGGCAACACGCTCCGATTCTGCGTCACGACAACACACAATATTTTACGTGTTCTATTTTTTTTTGCTCTCTATCAGTTTTGTTTAATGGTGTCTTTACTACGACGTAACGGGAACGACGGATATTACTGTGTTTCATCGATTTTCTTAAATAAACAGCAAAATCATGCAACAGTGCGGGATTTACTGCGTAATACCCTACTAAACGTTAACGTAAAATTGTTCACAAAAGAAAACATACATTGTGATAACCATTTCTATTCGCCAGTGTTGCATTTTACTGCAGTTCATAGCGAGAATAAACCTCCGAGCGACATTAAAATAATTGTCAGCCTTTTAAACCTCAGAGGTAATAAACGTTCATTATGCTGTTATTTAAAATTAAACCAACTTTGTAAACGATTTTTATTAATAAAAATATCGGGGAAACTGATAATTCAAATCACGCATTACTCAACAAAAACACGTTTATTAGACTGCATTTCGTAGACTGTTTTAACAGTCGTTGTTAATAATTTGTAGGCCTATGGTTTGTACAACAAACTGAACGTTTTGTAACTTGTAAGCAAACAACGACGTTTTTTATCAAGGTTTACAAACGTTATATTATTTTAATAAAAGGCATTTATAAACGTTTTCAAAATTTTTTGGAACGTTTGCTTTGTGATCAGTGATAACAACGATCGTGCATCAAAATGCCAGGTTTTGCATCAAAAACTTGGTCCGGCATCGTCGTTCTGGTTGTTTACCATACCTGCGGTTCCGTCAGCCTCAGCCTGTTCCTCTCTCGGTCTCTGCTTGAACTTCATCTCGCCGAAATGCAGCACGGCCGCCGTACATCTGTACATACTCATCTTCTCCGCGTCCTCGAAGCCGAGCACAACGAACGACTTCTACCTCAGCAGCCACAATTCATCGCTTTCATGTCAACAATCTTTCAGCAGACAACGCTGAGTTTACCTACTTGACTACTGTTCCGAAGTTCCACAGATGGACGGTGCGTTAATAGAGGTACAGAATATCACTTAAAACGCATCAACTCTATGGCAAGCGGAATTAACATTTATTCGTTGGTTTTTCAGATATCCAAAAATTATTCTAGATGTCCGAAAAAGAATTTGTCATATCTGAAATACTGGCACATTAATTTCAGATATCTAAAAAAATTCCAGATATCAGAAATAACTATTTCGGGTACCAAAATAACAATTTTTGATATCCGAAATAAATGTTTATTTTCGAATATCCGAAATTGTTATTTTGGATATTCAAAATAACTTTTTTTGGATATCTCAAATAAAACGCCTTTTTGGCATAAATTCTGATATCTGGAATAAATATTTTGGATATCTGAAATCCGAAATATTTATTTCGGATATCCAAAATAAATATTCCAGATATCAGAAATTATGCCAAAAAGGCGTTTTATTTGTGATATCCAAAAAAAGTTATTTTGGATATCCAAAATACCAATTTTTGATATCCGAAATAAATGTTTATTTTCGAATACATGTATCCGTAATTGTTATTTTGGATATCCAAAATAACTTTTTAACAATTTCGGATACATGTATTCGAAAATAAATATTTATTTCGGATATCAAAAATTGTTATTTTGGATATCCGAAATGGTTATTTCTGATATCTGGAATTCTTTTTTATATCACAAATTCTTTTTTGGATATCCAAAATAATTTTTTTGATATCTGAAAAAAACGAATAACTGTTAATTCCGCTTGCCATATACAAATATTCGGATATCTAAAATTGTTATTTTGGATATCTGAAATTGTTATTTTCGATATCCAGAATAATTATTTCGGATATCAGAAATTATGCCAAAAAGGCGTTATATTTGAGATATCCAAAGAAGTTATTTTGGATATCAAAAAAAAAAACAATTTCGGATATCCGAAAATCAACAATTTTTAGGATATCAAAAATAGTTATTTTGGATATCCGAAATTCGGATATCCATAATAACTATTTTTGATATCTGAAATAGGTGTTTATTTACGGATATCCGAAATTGTTGTTTTTGATATTCAAAATAACTTTTTTGGATATCTAAAATACGTACCTGTTTTGAGATATCCAAAATAGTTTTTTTCAGATATTTTGAATAATTATTTCGGATATCTGAAAAAAATGAATAAATGTTAATTCCGCTTGCCATATCAACTCTGCATTCTCACTAACATAAGAAGGTCACGTCTACTTTATGGGCACATCAAATAACATGAAGTTGGTACACTGGCCGTTGATGGTGGGCATTTGCAGAACATTTGGTACAATAAGGAGGGCGCTGCGGCCCAGGCCTCTCATCGCTGTACCGAAGGTAACAGCCCACCAATCAACGGCCAGTGTACCAATCACCGTATTTTTGTATAATGGTCCGTTACTCTGCAGGTTTAATGTGCCCGTTGAAGGGTTACCGCACAAATGCCTCTTTCACCGGTCATGACGCTTATTCGTGCTTTCGTCAGAAGTCGGTTAGACTATTGCAATAGTCTACTATAGTTGGAGTCGCTGATTGCGTCATTCGATAGCTCCAAGGAGTTCAGAACGCCGCGGCGCGGATGATCACCGGAACCCGTAAATTCGACCACGTCACACCGATCCTTCGAGAACTGCACTGGCTTCCGGTCGCCAATCGGATACAATACAAGATCGCGATGCTGGTCAAACAATGTCTGCGGGGCTTAGCACCCCCGTATCTCGCTGAGCTCTGCCGGCCGGTCGTTCATCTCACAGAATGTCGACACCTGCGGTCGGCCGCCTCCGGCAAACTCGATGTGCAACGGACAGCCACAGCCATTGGTCGCAGGAACTTTGCTGTTTCCGGTCCGGAGACTTGGAACAGTTTACCAGCTGAACTGCGTCTGTCGACACTGTCCACGGCCACCTTTGCACGACTCTTGAAAGCGCATCTCTTTGTCACACTGAATGACATGTGCCTGCAGCGCGTCTGATTTTACTTAAGGCTGCGCTGCTTATAAATATCATTACTATTACTATATTATTATTATTATTATTATTACTATTATTATTATTATTATTATTCATAGATATTACAGAGTCACAAGGCTTAGCGTTACGTTGAAATGAGCCGCTTACATCGACGATGTCCATTTCTTCTTTGTCGTTCATGTTGTCGACTGTCAGACAACCTTGGTTGATGAAAAAGTACAGCCCAGCGTCCATCTGCACTAGCAGTTTCTCTGCACAAACACAGCATCCAGGTGTGTCCTTACCGTGCATGTCAAAGTGAAACTAACATTTAGAATCGACAAACCATTACTGCCACTTCCGTTAAGCAATGCCAGCGCGCTGCAGCTATCGTTCTGAGGTGAGTGTAATTCAGTGGCGTATTTAGGATTTCAGTAAGGAGACGGCGAGGTGCCGTAGGCGTCGAGGGAGGTGGGGGTATGGTGGAAGGGCTAAACGTCCTACCCATAAAAAATCATTTCCCCAAAATGATAAGTTTCGGTGCATTTTGACGCAGTTTTCAACCGACAGAAAACACGAACAGTCACTAGAAGCCATGGGACACGGATTTTACGCTTCAATCGCGAAACAAAGCTTACAAAAACAGTAAAAAAAATTATCCAAAAATTCACGGTCACACGCCATTGGTGTAATTATCTTTCTTGTAACAATCCGTCTGCAAAGTTATCGATCGGCATGAAAGTCGTTTGTTTATATTACCATCGACTCACCTGCATAATCCGGGAACTGTCCGCAAAGCAGCCAGTAGAAGATGTGGTAGTTCCTCTCGAGACCCGGCTGCTGATACGTCACACGAGACTTCTCCAGCAAATCTACAACAGACAGGATGGCCCAAAAATCGAGGCATCTTCGTTTTATTGCTTACGTCTTCAAAACGTCCCGATTGATTTGTGTGATCACTGGCCTACTGCAGAATGTTTTGTTCCGAAACATATCAATTACGCAAAATCTATTCTTCAAATATGTGTTCTTCACGTATTCCTTTCTGCTGCACTACGCGTTCAAGACGAAGTCAGAATAACAACAAATCAACGTATAATGAATGACGTTACTGAAATAATCAAACCGAAAAATAAAAAAGCTAAGTAATCACATAGAGATTAAGAGGCCAATTTACTGTTTTTAGTGAACAAAAAGCATGTAAATTAAATAAGGCGTGTAATACAGCAAACTAGTAGATCATGTTGTGACATTCAGTCAATTTGGTATCCGAAATAAGACGCACTGAAAAGTATTTAAGTGACAAAATTTGTGTAGCTATTTAGTATCTTATTTAACCTTTTAGAGACCAGAGGCAATTATAGTGCCACATCAGATAATATAAAGTCGGTACACTGGCCGTTGATGGGTGGGCTGTTACATTTGGTACAACGAGGAG
>Ga0209339_1000747_pt1 | contig 12583 bp, 6 predicted proteins | sample OlaalgELextract3_FD_187376 | JGI IMG/M metagenome (GOLD analysis project Ga0209339, IMG submission 187376) | Olavius algarvensis symbiont microbial communities from Tuscany, Italy - Type A ELBA extract 3 (SPAdes) (version 2) | ecosystem: Host-associated > Annelida > Digestive system >... | reverse complement strand
CATACATCTGTGAGTCGTCAGCATACAAGTGAGCCTCGACTCCAAACTGCTGAGCGATGATCTCCAGGTCTGCAGTGTACAACAGGAACAACAGGGGGCCAAGTACTGACCCCTGCGGCACGCCAAAACCAAATTCAGTCCATAAATTCATAGTTTGTCTCATCTATGTCCATGGTACATAAATATTACTGCAATCTTTCTATTCACAGCACCGCAATAGTAATCAATGAAATATAAGGTATCTCAGTAGGAGGTAGTAAACTTAATGTACACTAATTCAAATCTAGTGGTAACTGGACACAAACACAATTTCAATAACTCACATCTTTCCTTCTGGTGAGTACGTAGTTCCAGAAATCTCAAAGTGCAGTAAATCTCGCGGTTCGTCTCCATTTTCCAAATGATTGAAGACAAACATCTGCCATACACACGAGAATCGCCTTTCAAATGATGAAAACTCAAAAACAAACAAAATGAGCGGCATTAATTCCAAAACTGTCACAAATGACAACCATTAAATTTATATTTCTGTTTTCCAGAGCCTATGGAACATCATCATAGCACCTCTGTGACAGTTTGGGCTGTAAAGTTTGTTTGCATGAACACAAATTAACTTACTTACTTATAAGTTCTGTGACTAGGATGACTTGACATATAACAGTATGATACACAAAGTTCAACATAAAATATACGACCAAGTTGCTCACATTCTCTACAGTATACGTTTTTCGCTGCCACTCTATATTAACATGCATACACATATAAACACACCTACATGCCACACTTCCCTGGTTCAGCAGCTCAATCGACAGCTAACACCACTGTATCCACATCAAACATTGACAATTTTAAACAAATTCATGATAATATCATTTTAAATGACACCGATATGTCACAAAACTGAAGCATTAGTAACAATGTCATCAGAATGTACAAACTCTGCAGGCAGACATTTGATTCGTTGTCAATGTTCCTGTTTTGTCAGAACAAATAACTGACGTACAGCCGAGTGTCTCAACCGACGGCAGACTCCGAACTATCGCGTTCTTCTTAGCCATTCGCCGGGTACCGAGTGCAAGGCATGTTGTAATGACAGCAGGCAGTCCTTCAGGAATGGCAGCTACAGCCAGTGCAACGGCAATCTTGAAGTAGTAGATTGCACCCTATAATGCAGACAGGACACAGTGCAGTCCCAAATGCATTCGAGTAAGTAAAAAACAGTAAACATGTTCTCCTCAATACTTTATAATGCTTCACAATAAATGACAACTGACACTACTGTAACTCAAAAAGGATGTTACTTAAAACATCAAAATTAGCCTATTGAAAAAATGAATTGTAACTTTTTTGGAAATCATTTAATCTCTTTTCATGCTGACAGCATTACAAAATACATGAAACTATCCAAATCAACTTAACTAAATTTCTAACATTAGATTTATTTTTAAAATAAATGAGCAACAAAGTAAGTGAAAAAATGTTACAACTTTTGACGCTGATACGCACCTTAATCCACGATCCACCATGCACGGGATCACTGAAGTGGCCAATATTTATTGCCCAGACAGCAACACACACTATGGAGATTACCTACATACACCAATCAAACAACTGTCACACTCCCACAAGTTAAACTGCAACATGCAGCTATTCGGCAGGCTTGATAACCTTCTAACTACATAATCCAAATAACACAAAAACTGCCATCATAATCATTGCCATGATACATTTGCACAGTATTAACAACATTAAGAGTACTACCAAAACAAGCCAGTAGCCGACAAGGTTACTGCAAGTACCCTGTTGTCTGTCCTGTGTCTGTCTGGGAAGAAATGCCATATAGGCCAGTAAAGCTGTCACAGTAAATCAGCATACCGGTGGTGCCACCTGGCGACACTTCGGAGTAACTAGCAATCCACATGTATCAGTAGCTGGGTACCCCCGCACCAAATCTATCTCATCCTACATTTTTGATCTGCGAACAACTATTTTCCAGCCAAAGTATTCACTATGAATGGACGCACAAACAATATTCACGGATTTTCCATATACGCTTTCATTTGCAAATGTGCACGACACTAAAAGTTGGTGAACAGGCCCAAAATAATGGCGGTTCTTGCTAAATTTTATAGGAAGCAGGGTAGGGGGAAAATTTTACATTCCGCACAACTACACCATAATGCCAGTAAACACCCCAAAGTTTCATGAACGTCAGATAATTTCTTCTTGAAAATTTGTGTTCACAGACAAGCAGACAGACACAGGACTGACAATAAGGGATACTTGCAACTTGTGATTTAATTAATCTAATATAAAGTAAATTAAAGTAAAGTAAACATGTATTATTATAGTGCATCGTCGCGAAGTGCCTCTAATGCATTACTGCTTCCCGTATGTCGGCGCTGATCTCCGCAAGCTACTCCACCAGCCAGGCATTCAGCAAACACTGCGAGACCATGGATACAGGCTAGTGTATCATGCGATATGCCTGTTTACTTCCCCAGCTTTTCACTGCGTACTCATTCCAGCCTAACCACAGATGGCGGGCTAAGGCTGAGTAGGCCTGGATGCCTAGTTCTGCGCCGAGGTAATTTACCCGTCCAAAGACACTACCCACCTAGGCACTAACCGGGCCTAGCGTAGAGTAACTACGTTGATCGAGTCCAACATGTTACCACTACACTAAACCGGCAACACATCTAAGCTCTCATCACTGCAGCCAGACCTTTGATAGTTGCTCGCCAAACTCATCAAGCTTCTGCTGCAGAGGTGTCTTGAAGTCCTCATCATTCTCCAGGTTCTTCTGAATCTTACCTGTATTTAATAACACATTTAGCATCAATGACCATTGTGTGTAACATGAGACTATACAAATGTTTTCATTTTTTTCAACTGGATTAGATTAGATGCAATGTTATCAACAAGCAAACAATGCTTGTGTTAAAAGTAAATCCAGTGTCAGTATATCAGAATGAACTAAAGTTACCAATTCTGGATATAACACATTGCCAAGTATTAAACTTCAATTCATCTGACTAACATTTCACAGCCCTAAACAAAACAGTGTTTCTCATTTCCTTCCCATCACAAAACTGCTAGTAAAACTGCTTTCATGGACTATGGGACTATTTTTATACATCTTCTTTTATAGATCGTTTTTTAGTTCTGTTCTGCATATTTCTGTTTTATTCTATGCAACAGACTGACAAGGTAACTTATCGGCTTCCGATATAGTTACGTGTAAATTTCTGAGTGTATGTTCTGCAGTCTGTATTGCATTATATGTTGATTAACACAGTTCTAATCAATTTTGTTCAAAATTTTAGTTTTGATAATAATTCTTTCTTGACGTAAAAGTTGTTTGTTCAACTCTACCTATTTCTGTGTTTTGTCCAGTACCAATAACAACGCCTCTTGCTTTTCCTGATGCAACATTTGTACCCTGTCACAGACATACACCAGAACATACATCTAAACCAATATTAACACACATCTATTGTACACCAACAGGTGATGACATGAGTCACAAGTTCTTAGCCCAAATGGATTAGGTGAACGACATATTTTCAGATTAGACCAAAGTTCAGGTAAGAAACGATCTACTACCACAGTTTAAAACCTAATTAATATTCGTGGTCTAAACATCACTGCATATTTAACCTAATTATCATAAATTTTATGATAATTAGGTTAAATCATCACTTAAAAGACAAATTACAGTAACACATGTAAAAATAACCACCATTATTGTTAGCATTGTGCCCCGATTAAAATTTTGATCTACAGTAACAAAACTCAGCTCAAAAGAAATAATGCACTAAATTAGAAACAGCAGTACAGCACGGCAAAATTTTCATGAGCGAAAGGTGTATAAAAAGTTTTTTGTTCTACCTGCACTATTGTATGATGAACGTGTCGAATTTCGCATTTTTCACTATGCCTAATCAGCTATATTTGAAAATACAGTGGGAAATGTGACATCGCTGGAAATGTGACATCGCCATGGAACTTATGTCAAGAAGCAAAACTTTCTACCATTTCTTTCGCACAATAATGCGATAATTCACACTGTTTATACACAAAAGTAATTCTTACAGAAAAAAGAATGTTTTTCTTGTCCTGGTTTACTGCCCTCGGGTCATTCACTGGTTCTATGAACTTCACGACTGAAACACTCTCTCCTAGTTTAACAACACACCATAAACATATGATCAACGATCAACAGACGAACTGCATGTGTTCGCAACGCGTGCAGTACAACAAATGACATACTTGAGTGCTGTCTCGTAGACACAAGAACAACAACATTAACAATAACAGATGTTTAGTGGCAATTTATATGAGACAACCCGGGTGAACATGGACCAGAACTCGCAGAAACATTAAAATATACCACCTTAATTGTCCTCAAATTCCTCACATGCACTCCTAACCTTCCCTCCCAAGCCTCCCATCCCACCTCTAGAGTCTAATACTATGGAGAACCTGGGGGAAATAGCTGAAACACGAAGAACCGAAGCACAAGAATCTAATTCTCCTAATTCTGGATTTGATGAGGCCCTTGGTTAATCATTGGTCCTTCTCACTAGTCTGCAGCATCCACACATGAGAGCGAGAGTTAAGCACAGCTATGCAACCCAAGGTATTTTATACCAGATGCCCTTCCTGACACAATGTTTCCGGGCTTGCAACCGGCTCAGAATACGCTGGCTTACATATCCTGAGGCTAGGCATAGTGTCTCGCAGATGATCTCATACAAACAACAGTCTCAATACCTGTAAGAATGGACTGATCAATGCGGATTGTTGTTGACATAATCCTAATAATCCGCATATCTGCCGGGATTTTGTCACCAACTGTAACATAACATAACCATGCTATCACAATCTGAAATGCAATATACAAAGTGTCCTAATACAGTCAAGAACTTAGCTATCGCAAACAGATCGCGCATCATCTGTGCACACAATACGTTAAGGCATCTATAGGCCTAAATATTACACCACGACCTTGAAATCTAGGTCAAGGGTCACTCAAGCTCACTGAAAACGGAACCATTGAATGGATCATACACGACTTATTATTAGTCATTAAAAGCTTGGGTACGGTTTCAAAATCAGTTTGACATTCATTTTCAAAACATCACGTTCACAAGTTTGACAACAGAACAACAAACGAATGGACAGCATGCCTGCACCTGCCAGTCTGGTCTGGTGGAACCATGAAAAATACTGAAAATAATGAAAATATTTAACATACATCGTACTGTGTGTAACTTGATAAGAACTTACCAGTATCTCGTAAAGTAGCAAAAGACAGCGATTAATTTTTTCTTTAAATCTACATCTACGTTCATCATTTCTCAACATCATGCACACGCAGTTAAATAATCATACTTGGTAGATGCACACAGATGTGACAGATTAATGCCAACTGAAAAGCGAGATTGATCTGAGACAGAACTAAAAATGCACCAGTCTGATTGCAGTATGCAAAAACAAACCGTTAACGATAAACAAAAATAAGTGAATAATATTAATAAAGCTGGGACAAGAACCCAACAAGAAAACATGCACAGATAGAGGGGGAACATTTTTTGTTTACCTGAAGTAAAATGGTCCACTTTACTTCAGGTTACCTGAAACAAACCTGAACATTTACCTGAAGTAAACTGGACCATCGGCAGAGTTAAGGCCAAAAAAAACAATTTATGCATTGTTATTTCCTTGACCTTTCAACCTTCAAAATGCAGCAGGGCGATAGAGTTCGTCCACGAACATTCTGGTCTTCCATACGGCAGCAGAAGATGCCTAGTGCTGAGGCCTCTAAATGGGCCCAATGCAATTCTGGTCTTTAGTTGATGCAAACTGGATTATCTGCGGTGGAGTTACAAACAAAACGTGATTTTGGCATTTTTGCATCCCGGACCATGACTTTTTATCTTTTGCAGAGTGACCGACGAAGATCATTTCGGTCATTATTGAAAGTAAATCTGACCATTTTGCATGACGGACCCACAGATGGACAGACATAACAACACACAAACCCATGTCTCGTGCCTAGTACCCGGCCACCGGTTGTAACTGAGTAAGAAAACCCTGACATATAATGTTTCATTCATAATTTATAACTCCATTTATGACAACCTGTAACCAGCACCCCTGACATTGATTACAACAGCAAAACAAAATACATACAAATCAAAATGGTCAGTCGCAACATGCTAATGCTAAACTGAATACAACACAAGAAGCTCAGCTGTCGCAGAGAAACTGCGACGCTACGTCTCATTGCTAAGTCACTCAAGGTCTTTCGAAATTACACTGTTAGTAGGGCGTGTGTAAGTCCCTATTAGTATTCCATTGAAACTATGTCTATACCCCGTACCGTTTCTGAGATATTCAGCGTCAAAAAATGGCGTGACCTTGAAACAAGGGTTAGGAGTCGTTCAAGATCACTGAAAATGGCACAATTCGATACATGATATACGACTTTCCATTGGTGGGCCATTGTAAATATAGCTCTACCTTGTACCATTTTGAGTTATATGACATTGACTAATATTGTTACCTTGAAATCCGGGTTATAGGTCACTCAAGATCATTCAAACTGGTCATTCGAAAGCTTGAGTGCAGTTGCCTATTCGCCTTACATAGTAACTAAGGCTCTATCTTGCATCGTTTGCGAGATAAAGCGAGATATTGGTCAAAAATTGTAATTTTATTCATACCCCCTTGCATTCAACACCCCGTTAAGGGGTCCCCATCAGAATATTGCCATCCCATATGGTACAGAAAAAATATAATGGTCTGGCTACCCAATGGTGAAAAGTTTGACGATACGTTTAGCCGTTTAGCCATTTTGACAGAACCGGCGTGTGACAGACAGACATCTTGCCACGGCATAGTCCGTGCTATGCATACGTGTCGTGCGGTAAAAACTGACTCAAACATGAGTTTGAACTTCTTGAAGTAGCACTCACCAGATACATCAACGATGTCGCCAGGCACAAGGTCGCGCGCCTTAATCCGCTGAACTCCACTATGGTTGCGTCGTATTACCTTGGCTACTTCAGGCTCATATTCTTTCAATGCTTCAATGGCACTTTCAGCATTACGCTCCTAAAAATTCATTCATCAACTATATATCACGGTCAAAGCTCAAACCTTTAACAAGGCTAATCACCGTCATCTGTAGGGTTTTGAACATGTTAGCACCATGAGGACGGAATTTGTGGGCATTGCCACATAGTGCATGCGCATGAATTCAAAATTCTGCTTCATAGAAGTTATGTCCCCATACCCACAGAATATGCATTAATTGCATGCGGTGCTGGAGAGTTGTAGGATTGAAATATCTTGACACTGCACGGCCAGACCGGCTGGAGTAAGTTGTGGGCTAAGTGGAGTAAGTTGTACCCCGTGGCACATGTGCCGAAATTCGAAGTTCTACTTCCTAGAAGTTGTGTCCCCAAAGCCACAGAATATACATGCCTTGTCGTCGACATCGGCCCAGCAGTGCCGGAGCCTTAGGGTTTTGAAAATCGTCCGGCACGTGATAGATTGTGGGCATTGCCACGCGGCATGTATGCAGAATTGCCAAATTCTGGTTCGTAGATGTTCTCCTGAGACCCGCAGTATATACATGCCAAGTATCATCGACGTCGGCCCAGCAGTGCCGGAACTGTAGGATTTTGAAGACCATGACACCACAATGATTGAGCGACGTTCGCGCGGACAGAAGGACGGACAGACATTTTGACCGGTTTGTTATAGTCGCAGCTCTCCGAGAGAGAGAGTCTAACAAAGTAGCTATAAAAACACCAAAAAAGTGAATTTTGTTACCTGCCATACTCCGACAACAGCATTTGCAATCAGAATTAATAAGATGACAAAAGGCTCAACAAAGGCAGTTATTTGCTCTTCTTTCTCCTCGAACCAGGCAAGAATCTACATTGTAACACATATAAACCTTTTAATTTGATCCATTTAATTTGTCTAGTGCTGTCTGCACTTGAAAATGCACTACAGTTAACCAGATATGTAAACTACATGCAGTTCATCTGCTGGGACCTCTCGACTTTGACATTTGACCGTTTGATTTCTGAAGCTTGTTATTAATCAAGTATCAATGTCAGGATGAAAACAATATTGAAATTGCTGACAGTACCACATTGTATTAGCCACTGGGCTGTGCATCTTCTTTTGCTTAGATATAAAATGAGACTGATTTCTAAATTTATCAACACTGGACAGAAGTGTCAATATTTAAAGTACATTTGCTTGTGGTAGTTGACTCCAGTGTTGTTTTATGCATATCAGCAGCTGAATGCAAATAAACATACGGAGGTCTGAATGGTCTCCTCCAATTAGTGAAATAAATAATGGCAGATGACGTCAGTACAACATAATCATATATATGAACTGTTTAGGTTCACAGTTTGCAGCCACTGTGCCGTGCACTATAAGTAATGCACGCTAGCATTCCATATTATAGGCCAGCTACCTCATCATCTACACGATCATCTTCAACAGCCAAACAACCACCTACTTATACCGTTGTTGTGATGACACAGCAGGAGTTGCACGGCTAGCCACATTTACATCACTGAGCAGCTACTCATTTATGCAGCTCAAGGTGCAGACACCGCTTCACTGATTACAACTGCCTGCTGTCGTAGCATACGTTAACTCAGCCTCAACAAATGACAGCTCCATTTGCATTACTGCAAATGCTCGAGAACACACCAACCAAACCATGGACAGTTTAACCACTGGGCAAACTAGGTGGCTGCCTAGAAAAACAGAATCTTGGGACATGCTGGCAAGTTGGCAGTGATGGAGAACTTTTTGCATACAGCATTTTCAAGTATTGCTGGTTGCAAAGACAATAGGCTACAGTTACAGCAATAATGCTCTAATTCTTGTCCTGCTGTCTGTGCAACAATGCATGCAGACATGCTGCCAAATTGCTGACACACACAGATGATTTCTAAGCAGCAAGATTAACATTTTACGAAATCAAACGAACTGTTTGCACTCAATACAAAAAAACATCACTTACAAAAGAGATGATGGCAGCAAGGAGTAAAATTTTCACAAGCAAATCATCAAACTGTTCAATAATTAACCTCCACAGTGGTTTACCTAAAACACATCACCACACGTCGAACGTAAATTCTCAATCACCATTTTCCCAATACAAAGTTACAGCAGAGCAAAAATTGGAATACATCACACGATTTACACTTCTGCTGATGCCACTACAGTACACTGATTAGCCATGTCAGGTCATACAGGGTAGGCCAAAAAACTGGACTATTTTTGAGATCAGATAACTTTGCAACGGCTAACGACAGAAAGGCATGTAATATGTCAAAGTTTCAGAATTTTGTCTAGAATGAAATGCATAATTTGCATGTCAGTGCAGTTAAATATTCTTTGCCTAATTTGCATCAATCATCAAGACTGCATTGAATTTGACAATGACACATGAGTTTTGTTCAATTTTCATTCGAAATACGGTAAACCAACGATGTTCTCTAACACATGACTGGTTAGTCCAGATGAAATTCAACATGACCACTCTTTGCCTTGTTAACCACCGCCAGTCTTTTTGTATGTTTGCTGCCGTTCTTGCAAATCACAGTTGGCTGCTACCCTTTTCCGAACAATTTTGCCAGTCTCATCGATATGCTTAATTGAATTACACATGCTGTAGTGTAATGAGAGTGGCATGCACAGCGACACTTGGCTACTGATGGACAGCATAGGAGGGCGGTGCTAGTGAGTTCTCGCACAGTTATTACTGGATAATGTAGAACACTGACCAGTGTGATTGGCTATAGGAACTAGATAGGCAGAGTATATGCGTAATGCATGATTGTAAATATCTTGCTGTCAAGTATGCGGATGATACCCGCTTCTGTTGAATAAAGAAGTGTACATAAATATACCACTATACGGCTAACGGCTTACTATCAAATGAACTAATATGTAGAACAGCATCCGTATCCAGCGTCATATAACGCGATATGTGCTTTTCTTCCTTTTCGTTACGGAGATTCTCACATCATTCTTAACACACTCCAGCCTTTTTCTAATCTTAACGCTCTTATAAGAACTTTGTCATCGTTTGTTAACGAAGCCATGTTTGTAAACAGAAATTACGTCACAAATAACGCTACTGCATTTCCAAACAATATTTAACCACAGCAATAATTAGTAATCATGTATTTGTTATCCACCATTTCTGCACTACCAGATATTTTTTCTACAAAATGGCATATTAATTACATCTCTAGCTCATTCCTATTAAAAGTAATTAACTCTCAAAAACAGTACGGTTTTTTGGCCCACCCTGTACTTATCATTCAACATATAAAAGGTCGTTTTGGAAACAACCTGTACAGCCAAATCAGCTTGTTCATCTAGTCACTCAATGTGTCAATGAAACTGACAACTTACCCTCTTCAGACGGCAACTCTACAACAACAACAAAACATATTACATGCAGGTGACACATCTGTAAAGCTTCATAAATTATGTGCATTGAGATACATAAAACTTTGTAAATTTGTATGTCATCAAAATACAGTTGTCATGCATCACGCATGTAGTCCCATTTAGTTAGTCTTTTCACATATGATTTATGGCTATGAAAAATGCTCTCCAATATCAGGTATATCCAGAATATAACACCATCAATAGATGATGTTAAGCATCAATGGCCAAATGAATGGAGTGGATCAGACAAAGTATAGTTATTCCTCTCAACTAACAATACATGACGATGCAGTGACAGCATAAAAACATATAACTTCCGAGCTATATGTGTCATTGAAACACACAGAAAGGATGAACAGAAGGCAAAGTCATGTGCACATTGTTTTCTGTCCTTGAGTGGCAACACTTAATGACGTGTGCCACTCAAAGACAGACAAGTAGCCCTGCTGTCTCAGAGAGGCTGCGCGATGCTTCGTGTCTGTCAGTAGTTAGCTTCAATAGTACACTATTGAGATCACAATCTCTGTTATTAGCTACTCCCGCTTCAGATTCACTGCTGTGTACAATTAAATTCTGTTCTCTTCTCTTCATCGTGGTCGTCCAATGCTGCAGGCTGTGATAAACAAGAAGTGTGGCCGCTGGGTTCGGCCGACACGGTATGCCCCCGCCGGCCTCTAATGACACAGGTACAGCATTGGGCCAAGATGGCTCAGACTGATCATGTGACCTTGCGACCTTGACCTTTGACCTTGGAGGTCATGGCGACTGTGGCTGATGCGGTTCGTCATCGTCCATCCGTATACCAAGTTTGAAGTTCATAGGCCTTGCCATTCGGAAGATATGGCGCACGACGTGTGTCAGCATTAATAGGCCTGGTGACCTTGAGCTTTTGAGCTTGAAACTGGTATGGCACGCTAGGCCTTTGGGTTCTCGAATTATTTGCTATGTATGTGACAGTCGAATGGACGGACAGACGGACGGACGGACGGACAGACAAAAGCAATGTTTATGGGCGGGGGCATAACAAGATTCACTGATGCGTGGCAGTCTATGAGGTAAACTGCACGGTGGACCATTGTAACACGTCCAGCAGTCATTGATCCGATAGATAGATATTGGCCAAGAATCGCATTTTTTGCCAACCCCACCAGCATTTGACGCCCCCATTGGGGAGGTTCCCGTTGGAACATTGCCATACCGTCTGGTACAGAAAAACTAGAATGGTATGGCTACCAAACGGTGAAAAAAAATTGAAGATACATTTATTCGTTTCGACAAAGTCCATGAACATGAAGGACGGATGGACAAACAACGCATGAAAGCATAGGCCACACTTTGTCACTTATGCATAGCATCGTGCGGCAAAGAACTGTGCACGTGACTTTGCCTTCACTCATAGCAGATAAAAATTAATGTCAGTGTATCATATTCTTTTGTCCCTGTGAATTGAAAATAACATTCATGTAGTAGTAGTAGTAGCAGTAGTAGATCCGACAATTTCTAACGCGCCGTAACATGAAACCATTACAAGGGCCCGATTTCCGCAAACGTTATCAGTGTCAGCCTAGTATAATGCTTATTATAGTGCTAGTCAATACAGTTGAACAGATGCCTCTTGAGTTGAGACTTGAAAGATTCCAGCGACTGATTGTTCCTGATCTCTGCTGGCAGCCAGTTCCATGCCAGTGGTGCAGACACGACAAAACAACGTCGTCCAAAATCCATCTCATTACCTGAGGATAACAGGCTGATCTAGTCCAATCACACATTGGGTTGGCAATTTGCTTAAGGTTGTTTAAAATGAATCAGGTGAGCCAATAACCTCTCAGGGCCGTAGCAACCGGTCCGGCAGGTCCGGCAGCTGCCGGACCAATGTTCGGGCGCATACATAAATTTTCCACAACATTAGTTGACCTTAAGCGTTAAACCACGAACAAAGCAATCAGCCTGAACTCACTCACTCACTGCTGCGCTTGACCAGCTGAGGGTCGTAGCGTCCTCCACATCGAACGATCCTGGCCCGCGATCCAGGCAGCACCAACAGATAGGCCAACGTCTTCTTCCACTTGCTGCAGCC
>Ga0209339_1000746_pt1 | contig 12584 bp, 10 predicted proteins | sample OlaalgELextract3_FD_187376 | JGI IMG/M metagenome (GOLD analysis project Ga0209339, IMG submission 187376) | Olavius algarvensis symbiont microbial communities from Tuscany, Italy - Type A ELBA extract 3 (SPAdes) (version 2) | ecosystem: Host-associated > Annelida > Digestive system >... | reverse complement strand
TGCGAGCAATGCGCATGTGCAGCTTGGGGTGCACCATATCGGCCACAGATACGTCAACATGACGCTCGACCCTATGGTCATGCCTGCACCGTAAGCGTACAGGCGTGCCTGCACGCAGCCACTTTCTAAAATAAAATGTCTCGGGTAAGAATATTATATGCCTATAGGTTTTGTTGGAAATGCAACTGCAGTTGTGTCTTGAATAGACTCGGGGAATAAGTCCTCCAAATTTTATAAAATTTCATCAGTCCTAAATAAAATAGTGCAAAAATTTATCTGGCTTTGTTTTTTTGTGGACAGTGTATATACAAAAAAACATGTCCTGTACATCCATTCGTCCAAGTGTCTCTGTATAGTGTACATAGGTGTACATAGCTGTCAGGAATGAGCACAGTATGGTTAGATCCATTCATGCCAGGAAAGACTACCGAATGTGTACGGTGACGAAAATTTGTGGATGGATGGGCATCGGACGCAACAGCACAACACAGTCCGGGTCATTCGCAAAATACTCAGACGTAGGCCTTGTCAAAATTTCCTTCCTGGTGTGTTGTGTGTTACACAGTGCCACCGGATTACCTACAGGTATGTCCCACAGGGCTGCCTGTGGGTGGAATCAAGTAGCATTGACTCCGGCCCTGTGCGGCCCTGTGGCCCTGTACCTTTTGCAGTGACCCGTGTGGCTAATTCAGTGAAGGTTTGCCCACTCATGTACAGGGATGGTCAGTGTTTCAATGCAGTACTATTTCCCATTGCATTGTCTGCTGTAGTCATGTTGGCTGAAGTTGGTGTTTGTTAGATTGATTAAAGCACATGGTTGTAAGTGGGACCTGTTGTCGGCAGGAGCGAGATGTACTCCCGATCCCACGAATGAAAGTACCAGAAATAATTTACGAAACCAAGGTGTATTAAGCCCCGTTTATTGTTAAGCAGCTTGAGAACCGATGTGCAACTCAATTGTCTACCATTGTCATTCAGGCAGGCAATTAACTGTCCCTTATTTCATGACCTACTTTTGTCACCTATCTTTCAACACAGTGTTTGGAGTGAAATAACGTCCCATAACCCACTCCACTGACCAGTTTATCGCACTAACCGTAGGCCCATGTTGGCCCTAGTGCTACGGTCATGAAATAAGTAAGTTACTAGATTATACGCGGCTTTGCTGCGCTCGGCTTTGCAGCGACATGACGCGGCTGTGCCGTGCGCGGCTCGCAAGGCCGCGGCTTTGCCGCGTGGCCCGCGGCAAGCCGCGGGCTCGCAAGGCCGCAGCGCGTGGCCTGCGGCTTCGCTTTTCCGCAACGCGGGTACATACGTACGTACCACGATTAATATTAGGATACCATAGTCTCTCGTGATACACACTCGTTACACTCGTGTATACCACTCCAGACTATGGTATAACCTACTCATCATGTTGCCCATTGTTGCACTATGTGGACTGACTTATTGTTTAACAATGGCAGACGATGGGTCTGGATGTGGACCACTACACATGTTGACCTCAGGTAATCAAGCATATAGTGCCTAACTAAATAAGCAATGGTCAGTGGACTGCTCACTTTCAAAGATTGTGTTTGCGGAAAACAAACAAGCATAGAATACGGAATGAATGATGTCACCAAACGCTAACTGATCTAATGGTCAAGTTAGAACTGTTGGACATGATTAATATACACTGTGTTCCAAAAAAATCATGTGACCACGTCTTCAACGATAAGTTGAACTAGAATAGTCCGTTTACAACAATTTTTGGTACACTTATTACCAAGAGTATAGGCCACCTACATGTATTTTTATTTTCCCGCCTTACCTATTGTGTGCACCTACTTTACCTTGGGAAACTGTCAAGACCTAAATATCAGTAAAAATTAAACAATATCATGAAAGTTTCACAGAAACTTGCGATTCTGATTAAAAATCTCTATCTGTCAAAGCAGTATGGTGCACAAAGGCTGTTGAGTAAATTGCCCGACAAGGGTTGGAAACTTGGAAGCATCAACAGTCTGCTGAAGAGAATCTGCAAAACGGGTACCGTTCTCCGGCTACCAGGCAGCTGTAGTCCACGTTCGTTCAGCACATAGCAGTGGAGGACCTGTGCTCAATCAGGAGGACAAGCCAAAAAGGCATAGATCAGCTCATGAGATTTTGCATGAAACTGCCATTCTCCATTCAAGTGTGCACAGGATAATTCACCGTGCTTCAAATGATGTCGTGTTCAGCTGTTGTCTGAAGCTAATCGCATCTCACTGGCTGATAAATAACCTTACCGTCTGCAATAAATCTTGTTATTGTTTTCTTCTAAACCGTAAGTTGAACAATAAGTAAGTAAAATAATATGGTGACAGTTTTGCAGTTAATATCCTAGTATTGTGGCATTGGGAAAATCAGCAAGTTAAGGCTAAATTCACACTATTTAGGTCTTGACAGTTTCCCAAGGTAAAGTAGCTGTACTAAGTAGGTGAGGTGGAAAACTAAATATACCTATTGATGGCCTATACTCTTAGTAATACGTGCACCAAAATCTTTGTAAATGGACAGTTCTAGTTCAACTTATCATCAAAAACGTGGTCATATGTTTTTTTGGAACACAGTGTAGTAATGTTTGTTTGTTATTCATTTGACTGTTGTTGGGCAAGATTAATGTAGTAATGTTTATTTCTTATTCATTTGAAACATCTTAATGTATTCATGCTGGTGTTAACTGTGTACTTGCAGTTTATGTATTTCTGTCAAATAGGCCAACAAACATCAAATATATGTGCTTCATAATAGTTTTTGCTTTCTTTATTTTTAAGTGAATTTACACTGTTTATGAAGTTTTTCTTTTCTACTGAGACATTCATCAAGTGGTCGTGTTTTAAATATGACCACTTAATGAGTGTCAGCTATTAGTGAACACATAAAGAAACTTTATATCAAATATATTTGTTTTGTTGTCTCAACAGGGTGATTCCATCAAATACTTCCTTGATAATGTTGAAAGGATTGGTCAGCGTGTGAGTTATTCTTTCCTTCTTCATATTCTGAAAATAAAATTTTATGCTTATAAATATTTACTTATATTAATACTATACAGTATTATTTTTAAAAAAATTTAACCAGTTATTACTTTGAGCATGGAGCTGTTGCTGTGTTCTTTGTATGTAATACATATTTTTCTTGTAGTATGGTAAGAAGAATAAGATGGAACCATCTGCAGGCCTTGGCTGTTGTTTTATTTTTGTTATTTAGGTTTTTTGGTGTTTATCTGAGTAAAGTAATGAGATGAAGTTAGATAGAACTGAAGTGTGCATGATGGTATATACAGTGTGTCCGAGAAAAACTGCAGCCCTACGAGTTTCATGATAAAATATAGCTAAATTTTGACTAATTTAAAGTAACTTTTGCAGGAAACAGTGCTGAATAATTTTCCAATAACCGTGAAAAATGTATTTGCAATAAATATGACATTACGGTTTTTATAAACTTTTGTTTAAATCTCTGAAGCTGTATTAACCAAATTATTCACAGTCATCAAGCTTCTGCTTTGTGGACACAACACTGAAAATTGTGATTTTCAGTATCAAAAATTCGAAATTAATAAGTCCCATCAGTTTCATAATTTTCTGATAAATTTTGTATGGTTATTGCTAGATTATAAGCATTATTTCCTGCAAATTTTGCTTAAATCAATTGAGATTTAGCTATTTATCATGAAACGTGTAGGGTTGCAGTTTTTCCTTGAGCACACTGTAGATGTGATCATGCTCACTTCAGTTCTATGTTGGTTAACATTGAAAGAAGAAAATGCAAAACTCGGAGAATGGAGAATTGTTGGGATTGGAACCATTTCCTTGGGTAGGTTGAGATGGTTTGGACGTATCAACATAAATATGACACTAATCGATAATGGAGATTGACAGAATTAGACAGAAGGGATGTCTAAGCAAGACATTTGAACATATAGGTTAAACAGGATATGAAAATATTGGTCTGCTGAGTTGCTCGGAGACTGGAGAGGATGCACTTATGTCCAGAAATGGAGCAGTGGACAACTGGGAAGTGCAGTTCACCTTAAAATTTGCCCTTAAAACTGTGTGGTACTGGTATTTAGTTGGGTTGTAGGTTTGATTTGTTAGTACCATAGCCAATTCATTGGCTGGGAAGACCTCTAAAGAGATCTCTAGTGAGTCGAGGAGTACATGTTTTGACAGGTTTCCTGTATTTTGATGATCTTTATCGGTTGTAACTCTATATAATTTTCTGTCAATAGGCACGATATAACCTAGATATGTGGAAAGTGCACTTAAACGCCAAGGGGTCATCCACACAGGACGTCCGCAAAAATATAGCAAAAATTGACCCCACTCCCCCTTGTCCGCTTTTGTTCGCATCAGGACATTCCCCCCTACCCCCCCCTTGCGGACGGCCGCATACACGGCAAATGGAAACTTGTTAATGCTGATCTGATTGGTACATTGGGGGTCATCCATAAAGGGTTCAAGTCATGTAACCGTGTGGACAGCTTGCATTAGTCAGCAGCAGCAGCGGCCACCACCCGCCGGCAGAGCACACAGCAACAGCTCAGTGGTATCCAGCAGTCATTGCTGCGTGGTGTGCTAGGTGTCAGTATAATCTGATATTAATTAGCGTGGTGGGGGTGTGGACTGACCGGTGGTACCACTGCTGCTGATGCAGTACTAACGTTGTGCCTGGCTGTTGCTGCACCTGCTACTGCAATAGACTGACCACACTGCCGTCGGGTGGGCGTGCCAGCCAGACATACACTGGATGCAGCTAGGGCTCCAGCTTGCAGGCTGATACACAAACGGCTCTGTCTTCCAGGTCTACATGTGACAGATATGCGGACGTCCGCTTATGCTGAAACCCCCTCTCCTTTGTCCGCTTTCGTCTGCATTCAGCTTCACCCCTCCCCCTTTTTGCATACATCCTTTATGGATAACCCCCAACTAACTTTTATCTGAAGCACATCAGTCAGTGTTTGGTGCAGCCCCGGCATACTTTCAGACTCCGCTTCAGGTCAGCAACATCTACAGTCACCGGCTGCTGGAATACTGCAAGTGCCACGAGCTAAGACGACAGTCACCAGTAACCAAACTGTCTGGTTCAGTCTCTCAGAGGCTGTGCAGGCACAAGACAGTTCTTAGCAGTTGTCAAGTGCAACTTTAAGATGCACTTGTTCATTATTAATCACTGATCATCAACTAGCACTACAGTGACTATTGGCAGTAGTGGCACCAGATATAGATAACTTCATCCACTTACTTACTGTATTGCACTACAGCTAATTGTCACGACCACAATACAGTGATGTCTGTTGCTGTGCAATAAATATTTTTGTTGTACTGTGCTGTTATTTAGGGTTATTTGCCAACAAAGCTTGATATTTTACATGCACGCAAAGCAACAAAGGGCATTGCAGAACATGAATTTCTTATAAAAGGTGTGCCGTTCCACTTCGTGGACGTTGGAGGACAGCGGTCTCAGCGCCAGAGATGGTTCCTCTGCTTTGAAGATGTTACTTCGATCCTATTTCTCGCGTCATCAAGTGAGTTTGACCAAGTTCTGTTTGAAGACCGGCGGACGAATCGTCTTCGGGAATCCTGCAATATATTTGAAACGATTGTCAACAACAAGGCATTTTCACATATCTCGACCATACTGTTCCTTAATAAGACCGATCTTCTTGAGGAAAAGATTCGCGTAGTTGACATCAGTGACTATTTCCCACAGTTTGCTGGTGATCCACGTTCTCTTCGAGAGATCCAGCAGTTTCTCGTAAACTTGTTCGACGCGCGCCGTGCAGACCGATCACAGCCGTTATTCTATCATTTCACAACTGCAATTGATACAAGAAACATTAAGTTTGTCTTTCAGGATGTGCATGAAACTATACTGAATAAAAACATTAGATCATTAATGCTTCAGTGATTGCCATATAAGCAGTGTATGTTGTTGAATGCACTAGAATGATGTGTTCGGTTATGTGCATTCCAGTACCATCCAGTGGTCTTGTTACTGCTCATTTCATGTCTGTAATTGTAGTGTATGGTATGGTTTTTGGTTAGTTCGTTATTTCTTCCTCATTAACTTTGCTATTTTGTTGTTTTGAGTGCCGTTTTTATGTACATATATTTCTGATGACGACATTCCAAATTCTACCAATGGTTGTGTGCTGCTTTTTCTCTGTTTTTACTATATCAGGTGTACAAAATGTCAACCTGTTTCATTGTTTTGTTTTTGACTGATTTGAAGTTAGTTTATGGAATAATTATAAATACAATATACATTTTTTCTGTGTTTTGTCTTTTGTCATGTCTGACTGTCCTGCCTTCTGGCGAGTAATCGTGTTCAGATACTGATCTGTTGTTGCTGTATATATTATGTAGATGGCTTGCATATTTTTTGGGTAATTTGTCATAGTCTTGTACAGCTAGACTAATTTTTTGTTTATATGAAGATGCCTGCTGATACTGTTAAACAATTGTTGCCATGCAAATGACTGCCATTGCCAGTAACATTTAACTTTCTTCTTTATGTGATGGACAAGATAGTCACCGGCTGAAATGCCATGACGTGATCAATGCATTATTTTTGTGTTCAGACTCAGGGGCAAAGCTAACCCAGTTTGTTGAGTGATGTCACTCAGGCGGTCTGCAAAAGTGGCAGGCATTTCATTGTGAATTTTCAACCGTTGTGTAACAAAAAAGATATTGACTGTGGATGGAGTCCCTGCCAGTTTATATGGACCTGGGGCAAATGTACAGATTTGCACATTTTGTACGCCATAAAACAAAACAAAAATCACTACCCCCCAGACACCTTTTCTGGGCTTAAAATAGCCGCAAAATACGTTTGCGGTGCTGGGGGAGCTTACAACGCTTCCTCAGGCCCCCTAGCTGCATTGGGGAGGGGAAGGGAAGGAAGGGGAGTGAAGGACAGAAAGGGGAGGAGAGGGGGACAAGTGACAAGGAAGGGCAGGGGAGAGGAGGGGAAGGAATGGCCCCCACTTTTTGGGTCAACTTTACGTCCCTGCCATAAACAGCAGCTTGAGGAGTACAGTGTTCTGGTATTTTGATGTTATTGTAATGCTCATTGGTTGTAACTTGTCTTTGCTGTACAGATATTTATGTTTGTTTTGAATGCGATATTAAGCGACAACCAAACACAGCGTTTTGGTGTTTGTCATCATCCACTGACACTTCACAGTGCTGTGGGAAGCTGGTAGGCATGATGTGTTTAATACACTTTACCGTCTAGCATTGTTATAGCTTTCGATGAATGTCTCCTGTACTGTGTGTTATTCACAATGATATGACCTATATTGTGTCGAGTGGGACGTTAAACCCTACTATACCATACTATACCATACCACAATGATTTAAGCTTGTTTCCTTGTAGTAACAAAGTTTTATTTGCCGTCCCTTATCTATCTTTTTTTGTCTTCGTGGCTGTATAATTCACACATATCTTTGTGTACAGTGTTGTGCCTCTCATGTCAGTTTTATCTTCAGTGACTCCGAGCATAGTAGAATGCACAAATATTTTATTTGCTGCTGTAAAGACTTCCTTCAGCAGTTGACATGAACCTTCAGTGAACTTCACTTACTAACTGTGCCATCTGTCAGCTGTTGTGGTTGTGCCATTTGTTAAATGCTGTTAATTATATTAAATATCAATTGTATAAAAGGATATCACAATGCAGTCTGAAGGGTTTAAATGTTACGCGTGAGCTGTTGCTGCGGTGCTTGACATATATATTGTCATGGCTCCACGTACATGTGTGTATTAATGCATTTTGTGGCTGTGAGTACAGTGTTTGAACATTTTGAATATTTTTACACAGAGACTTAATTTCTTACATTCTACGTGGTAGTAATATAGGTGCATATTTGCCTAATGTGATCTAGCAGTGTAGCAGTGAGATACGTTGCCGTCAACTGTGTTACCAATCTAACGGTTGTTGTGATAACAGTTTGTTCTGCGTTGATCGGTGTTTTGTAGTCGTAGTATGGCATCATTGTTGATGTGTGAGAGACATTGACTGCCTATACATTGCCGTCATTGTTGACACATTTACATGGTCAGTTATTTATCTAGACTTTTGTATCATTAGTAATGAACATACACTGCTGGCGTGATATTATGCTTTCAATGAATGTAATATATGCTTTGTGATTGCTGTAGTCATTGTGCCATAAGTATTTGTATAATGGATCAGATAAGGCAGAGCTAAGAGTTGGCTTAATATTGAATCAATATCTGTCCAGTATTGTGCATATTTTCACATTTCTGTGTACAACTTCACACACTGCAGTGTATATTTAAGATGAGTGGAGATTATATGTTTCATTTGTCCGACTTTGTGTTTCTGCTTACGAAGGTAATTTATATATGTAATTTATCTGCTTGCACAACCTGCTGTTGACATAGTAAATTGATGTGAATGCAGTCAGTCATAAATGTTATTACTCCACCGAGGCTGGCAGAGCGGATTTTAGGACATTAATTAGCATTTCTCATAGTCACCGGTCGATTTTTACAATCCTTGGTGAAATGACTTATGCCAGCAACAGACTAAATTCAGTACATTTTGGGAGTGATCCGCTAGACATCCGGATCTGGATTAATCTGGAAATCCAGATTTGAATCCCAGATGACATTTTGGCCTTGGCAGAGTTTACGCTGTCTGAGTGCTTGTGTATTTACGTGATCAGTTTACAGTGAGCTTGAAGTGTTGTTGTTGTAGTTGCTGCTGAGCCAATTCTTGATATCTGTGTAAGTAAGTAAGTAAATTTATAAAGCGCCATAATCGTGAACGAATCAGAGGCACTGATGACAGTGTGATGAAAGTTTGTTTTTTTGTCTCTGGTGTAATGTTATATGAACGATTATGGCACATACTGTTTGTATGTGTGCCACATGTCGGCTACACTGCATACTTATCTGTCAAATATTGCTTCATGAAAAGTTTTGGTCTGTCCTGAGAGTATACATCTAGGTCCAGAAGATGGCGAGAGGGGGGGGGGGAACTGGCTAACTTAGGTTCGCCTGGTAATTGGCCGTAGTGTGTGGTGTTTAGATGGATTGTATGTTTGCACAGTTTTAAGCCATTGCTAGTGTAATGCAGACTGAAAGTAATTTGATGTGCCTTAATGCAGTAGTATGGCTGTGGCTTTTACTGTATTTTTGTGCAGTCATGATCCTGGTAGCTGTTGCAGCTGGTGTTATGTCTGATGTGATATGAATACTGGATAATGAAAGACTAAAGTAATTCTCTGAGTGTGTTATGTCCATGTTCTCATTGTCGTTGTAAGTTACCAGCTTTTGATATTTAAACTTCTGGCATAATTCACATACGTATGACTGAGATGATAGTAGGGAAATGGGTTGTATCAATTGCTAGATAGTATGAGTTAGCAGTATTCGTTTTTTTTTTGGTTACTGCAATAAGTAGGTGGCACGCAGACACAGTACAGTACGTACCTACTTGATTACGTGAATACTAGCACGACATTAATTAAAATGTCAAAATTTCAGACAACATAGCTAAAGTAGCTTATTCTATGCATCTAAAATAGTTTGTCATTGGTTAAATATGTACATGCAGTAATACAGTGAGAACAAGAAATACGTTCTGTCAAACTCGGAGTCTGTCGAATGCAACTTTTTCATTTTTGATCACGTCATGAAAATCGGATGATTTTTCACTGAGATATGGCGATATATCGATTTTCAAAATGGCGGCCGTCCGCCATCTTGGAATTGTTTTACCACCATACGAGACTACGCACGAAGTCTCTGTTGCTGGCTGCAGCTACCTGTCAAATTTTATGTCGATTTGGTACATAGATCTGAAGATATAGCTATTTGAATTTTTCACATATTTGGCTTGAAATGCCTATTCAGGTCCCCAAATGGAGGTTTTGGGGACTTTTGACCCCTAAATGTGATTATTCATCATCGAGACCCCCAAAAGGCACTTCCTTGCGTAAATCCGCGTCTTTTAACCTATCGACTGTAAAAATCCATTGAGGGGTCTGACCTGTAGGCGAGTTGACAGAAAGTGTGATGGACACACACAGACAGACAAACACACACACAGGTAAATTTATATTCTGTCTATGCACAGCATTGGACAGACAAATAAGGGGTTAAAATGTTATAGGGTTAAGGGGTTAAGAAGTGAAGGTTGAGGGATAAAAGTTAAGGGGTTTTGAGGTGTTTTGGGGTTTTGCAATGTTTTCGGGTTTTGGGGGTTATGGGTTACTTTTTTGTAGGGGGTTAATGTTAAGGAGTAAGGTGTTAGGGTTAAGGGGTTAAAAGGTTGAGGTTAAGGGGTTAAGTGATTGGGATTAAGGTGTTAAAGGGTTGGGGTTAAGGGGCTAAGGGATTGGCATTATGGGGTTAAGGGGTTGTGGTTATATATAAGGTTAACGGGTTAAGGTGAAGGTTAAAGGGTCTGACCTGTAGGCGAGTTGACAGAAAGTGTGACGGACACACAGACAGACACAGGTGACTTATATTATGTCCATGCATAGCATTGGACAGAAACAAATCAGTGAATTGTCGTAGTTTTCGTAATTAGGATATTCAAAGAGTATTTCTCTGCGCTAAACCATGTCTGAAATTCTGAACCTGCAACAACGGGTGGCTCGGGGTTACCTGTGACCGTAAGTGTACCAGTGACTCACTGGTACACTGACGTTATGCGATGGCGAAGTGGGACATATGGGAACCGATTAACGAAACGTAAGAGACGTACAATGCCATGACGGGGTTATGCTGCGTGGTATCGATCCGATTGACGGCCCTATCCTGTCTTGTAGACACACATCGCTACATTTAGATGCCATGATGTTATTTTTTTCTGTTGATCGCAATCTGCTGCTCATCATCCCAGCCCTTGCCAGAGGTCGTCAAGTCTTGACATGCCTATAGTGTCAATCCAGTACTTCCTTAGCCTTTCTTTCTTAGTCTTTGTGGCAGAGATAACAGAGATGGAGACGCAATTTTGAAACTTGTGGCTTGCCAGTGAACACTTGAGACTTAATTCAAGGTGACCACTTGTCTAGAAAACCTGGAAATGTCAGGGAATTTGACAGCGTTCAGGGAAATGTCAGGGATTTTACTAAAAATCAGGGAAATGTCGGAAAAAATCTTGTAAGGGAAAAGCTGCAGGCCCGTAGCCAGAAGTGTGACATGGGGGGAGGGCAAATGATGAAAGTGGAGGGGCAGAAGGTCGATCGAAGCGCCGAAGGCGCTGAGGATCAAGGCGCCGAGGGGGTGGAGTTTGGGGAGGGGGTGTCCCCTCCCTAATGAGGGAGGGTTTGGGGAGGATGCTGTGCCCCCTCCCCAGAAAATTTTTAATTTTCTGTCTCGGAATGCTGCATTTTGGGTGCAATCTGATGCATTTTCATCCATAACAAGGCCTGTACCAAATAGCCTACACCCACAGCCCGCAGAGAGCTCAGATATCATTAAGCCTGCCAGTGCCACACTGGGTAAGGGATGCAAGGCATTTTAAAGGATTTTTCACTGGTGGCGAAAAGAGGCTAAAGGGGCAGGATGTGAGGGTCACAGGAGGCATTGCATTTGGAAGGGATTCAGACCAAAGTTAAAGACCGCCGGACCGGGTATACGAATAGGGGGTCAAAGTCAATACAATACAGTAATCACCGAGAATGATCATATCAGCGATACAAAGTTGGACCAAAAACATCTTGTCTTGTCTTGACGAGTAATTGGCAGATCTCCTCATGGAGTATCACGCCAATGGCCGTGGTGGTGCGTTACGGCATGCGACATACGACAGGGGCTAGCCTGTCAAGTTGATTTTTGAAGGCAGCTGGGCTCTCCTGCTCAATAACAACGGCAGGGAGCTGGTTCCAATCACCAACCGTTCTGGCTGCAAATGAACTGCGAAGCCCAGATGCCCCTATTGCCCTAAATTTATACCGATGATTAGCCCTGGTTCTGTTATCCGCAGCCACTAAGCCAATCTGGTCAGGGACCAACAGCCACATGTCCAGTGACGACCTTGTACAATAAAGCCAGTCTGAGCTCTCGCCGACGATCACTCAGATCTCGCCAACCGAGATCATGCAGCATCTGGGTCACACTGGATGTCGCTGTATTTTCTCCAGTAAGTCACAATCCCTGGCCAAATGAGGGTCCCAAACTGGTGCTGCATATTCCAAAGTGGAGCGTACTAACGTAATGTACGCAGTTTCTTTAACTTTGGCAGGGCAGCGACGAAGGTTCCTCCTCAAAAAGCCAAGGGTTGAGTTTGCGCGGTTGTGGATCGAGCGTACATGAGAGGACCAGGACAACTCACCTGTAAAGGTGATCCCGAGATACTTAGATTCTTGGACACTGGAAAGAACGTGACTTACGTGAGCACATAAATGCATAATGTATATAAGTGAGTCGGATGGGACTTTCCTCTGGTGATGGACATTATTTGACATTTCTTTACATTGAACCATACCCCAAGTATCACACCATTTCTCTAGCGAATCCAAGTCCCTTTGCAGGGTTACTCTGTCTGCACCAGAGAGAATGGGCCGATACAAGAGGCA
>Ga0209339_1000745_pt1 | contig 12585 bp, 5 predicted proteins | sample OlaalgELextract3_FD_187376 | JGI IMG/M metagenome (GOLD analysis project Ga0209339, IMG submission 187376) | Olavius algarvensis symbiont microbial communities from Tuscany, Italy - Type A ELBA extract 3 (SPAdes) (version 2) | ecosystem: Host-associated > Annelida > Digestive system >... | reverse complement strand
TACTGGAAGGTGAATGGTGGGAAAGGGGCGGAAATGGGAGACATAGGGGGTAGATTTTCTTGGCTGGTTTACGTGGGAGTAGATGCCGTTGGTTGTAATGTCTCATTATTGCCACGTCCAGTCGACTGTATCCTGTATCCGTCTTCGTCTTGGTCGTCCTCCGTATCGCACTCCAGGACTCGCAGCGTTTTGTGTTGCTCATAGACAGTCCAAAATGTTGATTTTGTGGCCTTGTTCTTGCGACTTTTTTAAGGCAAGATTATCGTATTAGTACACGACAGCTTATTCAGTTCAGGCTTGTGCACACATGCGCACGGACGGTCAGTTAAGCCTGCTGCGCAGTGTTCCGTTACTTACGGACTCTTTACGTATAGACTGCAGACCGTTTGGGGCCGTTCTTCAAACGACTGCAGCCCAGTCTGTGGCCGCAAGCGGTTCGGCTCTCAATTCGCACAACTCCTTTGCCAAGCTGTCACGCCATTCGCATTATTAACGACATTATGACGTCATCGGGTACCTGTTGCCGCCAGACGGCGCCACTACTAATGACGTCACAGTCACACAGGCCTGCCATCGTTTCATGGCGTCTTTATTACTTATTTAGGCCTACACTGCTATTGGCACACGCTTAGAATCTAATTGCCTTGGACAATCAAGCTATTTTCCGTGGTCGTTGAGACTGTGTGATGAGAATCGAAGTCGTCAAAAGTTGCAACCTTTTTTTATTAATTTGTAGTAAACATTCTCAACGAATAGAGCAGATGGCGCTGTCATGGGAAATAAGATCTGTTGCAACTCGCAACCGGCGGACATAACGCTAGCCTATATTCGCAATGAAAATTTGACATAAAAATAAGTAAGTAACATTAGCTCCACGGTGTAAAGCAACAGTTCAGTGTCAACAGTTAGACGTAGTGCTGCCTGTTTTATCTTGTTTGGGCGAATGTAACTGCACGAATTTTATGTTGCAGTCGTCGCTCAAGAACAGAAGCATCATGCGAATCAACAGTTTCTTGCAGATGATGGTCATTCACTTCGGTATGCCTTATCAGTGCGCTAAATATATAACTACATTTCAGCTTTTGATTTCCTTTACGAGCTGGTTGATGCTTATAAAGCAATGTTTTAACTTGCTTAGTATTTAGTTATGAATTATGATGTCACTAACTGCTGTATTCTACGAACTCCGTCCATATTATATCAAAGTCTAGCAGCTACATGCATGTTAGCAGATGGCACGATTTGACAATATAATAATAAAAATACGTTGATGCTATTGAAGAGTTCAGTGGCGTATTCAGAGGGGGGGGCGACGGTGCGACCGCCCCCTCCTGACCGTGAATTTTTGTATAATTTTTGCACTATTTTTGTAAGCTTCGTTTCGCCATTGAACCATGTCCCAAGGCCAGTGACTGCCTGTGTTCTCTGTCTGTTCAAAACTGCGTCAAAATGCACCCAAACTTATCATTTTGGGGTATGTGTTTTTTACTTGGAGGGCCCATCCCCCGTCACCACACCCCACCACCCTCGACATCTACGGCGCCTCGCCGCCTCCTTACTGAAATTTTAAATACGCCACTGGAAGAGTTGTATAACAAAAACTTTACTCCCGTTCAATTACGATACGATGTGCAAGCATTTAACGTGTGATCAAACAAGAACTTAGCTATCGCAAACAGATCGCGCGTCAACTGCGCAAAAAAAAATACGCCGAGGGCATCGACAGTAACTCGTGATCTTTAAATCTGGTTAGATGTCACTCATGATCATTAGAAACGGCACCATTCGACAGATGGCACACGAGTTCATATTAGCGTTTCATAGTAACTATGGCGCTATCTTGTATCGTTTACAAGATATATACAGCGAGTTATTGGTCGAAAATCGCGAAATTTTTATACCCCACCTGTATTTAGCGCACCCGCAGGAAGTGACCCCGTTGCAATTTCGTGAATATGTTTGTTGATGTCATAAAACTAGAGTACATTGGGTTACTGTACGGTAAATAAAGTTTGACGATGTTAAGCTGCTTAGGTACAGCACCAGAACGTGACGGACGGACACACAGGATTCGTATACAAATATTGCGACGCGCGGTAAAACTGGTGGATAGCCTGTGTAGTCTACCACACCAAATCAGAATCTAACAAGAACTTAGCTATCGCAAACAGATCGCGCGTCAGCTGCGCACACAATACGTTGAGGGCACCTATAGGCCTAAATATTATACCGTGACCTTGAAATCTAAGTTAAGGTCACTCAAGGTCACTGGAAATGGAACCATTGAATAGATCATACTATTAGTCGAGTTATTTGACGTTGAATATTTTCGTGGACCTTGAAATGTGGGTTAGAGGTTTCTCAAGGTCATTGAAAGTGGTACCATTTGAAAGCTTGAGTACGGTTTCCTATTTACCTTCCATAGTAACTATGGCCGTATCTGTAGCCATTTCGGATATATTCAGCGTCAAAGAATGGCCTGACCTTGAAATCTAGGTCTGGGGTTGTTCAAGGTCATTGATAGACCATGTATGACTTTCTTTTAGTTTGCCATTGTAACTATAGCTCTATCTTGTGAGATATTTCGCGTCAAAGAGAGGTATGACCTTGAAGACAGGTCAGGGTTCGTTCAAGGTCATTGGAAATGGCAGCATTTGATAGATCCCATACTAGTTTCTATTCGCCTTCCATAGTAACTATGGCGCTATCTTGTATCGTCTGCGAGGTATAGTGACTTATTGGTAAAATATCGCGAAATATGTATACCCCACCTGTATTTAGCGCCCCTGCAGGGATGACCCCGTCGGAATTTCGTGAAGTTGTTTGATGCTGATGAAACTAGAATGATTTGACTACCATATAGTGAAAAAACTATAACAATATGTTGAGCCGTTTTCATCCAATACCGGAACGTTACGGACGGACAGACAGATGGACGGAGAGACAGAATTCCTATATCAATATCGCGCGTCAGTGTGCTGACGCACGATAAAAACAATGATAAACTAGCGAGCTAAAAACCGACGGCGTTATTTGATGGCCCCGCAGCAGCATTTGTAGAGTGGACTTGCCCGCTTTACGGACGATTACATTTTTGCATGTAATGGACTGGCCCGGCTCCACTCGATGCTATGCAAGCGCGGCCTTAGCCGTCATGCGGTGTCTGTCCGTCCGTCTGTGTGTCTGTCACGTTCGTACATTCTGTCAAAACGAATAAACATAATCTTCAAAATTTTTTCACCGTTCGGTAGCCAAGTTATTCTAGTTTTTTCCACACCAAACAGCATGACAATATTCCAACGGGAACCCCCCCCCCCTAACTGGGGCGTCGAATGCAGGTGGGGTAGGCAGAAATCGCAATTCTGAGCCAATATCTGGCTTCACTAAGTTCACTGCATGGCGTCAACGCTGCAACCGGCCAGCTGTAATCAACACGGCGCTGCCGGACCACGGTCCCGCAAGTAGTGACACTTATCGCTGGTAGTAAGTGGCAGAGTTTGTTGATAGCGGGAAACAACGACGAAATGTATTACAAGAAGTCTCAACGTTACGCCAAGTCAACAGAACAGCATTTAAGCGTATACGCAGTGATATCTGTCTACCGCCGTGCATGGTGAATAAATATTACTATATGTCTGCAGCCTGTGTAACTAACAATAAAAGATTCTACTCGACGTTTTGTACTATTGAAGCTAAATATTAACAGACACGAAGCACGCGCAACCTATTTGCGACAGCAGAGCTACTTGTCTGATACCGTTTTTTGGCGCTGAATACGGTACGTCTGTAATTGGCATCAGCGCCACACGTATGTCTACGCTAACTCTTGGTTTGCTGCAATTTCGAGTAATGCCTGCATCCCCAAAATAGAGGCTGGACCCGCCCCCTATGTACATGTTTATATGTTTATATTGGCACTCTACTGGTTCCACGCGCTCGGACTGCAACTGGACAACGAAGTTTCGCAGTCAACGGACCAGCTACATGGAACCGTCTGCCACCAGCACTACGGTCACCGAACCTGTCGGAGATCGCCTTCAAGCGGGCACTGAAGACACACCTGTTGTCGACCGCCCGGCGCCATTGAGACGTCTAAATATCCAGACTTACTTACTTACTTACTTACTTACTTATTGAAAGTATGTACGTAACGTAGTAGGTTGATGTGAATGGTTGCAGTGGGGATGTTGTTGATACTGGGCCTGACTGACGCTCAGGGCGGCATGAACAGCACCAACACGACTGAGATGCAGGTGACGTCGTCGTCGATGGACGTGAACGTGACGTCGTCGTCGTCGATGGACGGTACTTTCGCAATGGCGCCGTCCAATGCGACCACCGCCATGTCGCCCGTGAAGACTACTGAATCTTTTGGCGGTACGATGGCCGAAAAAACGACTACCATGGTATGGAATATTCACGGCACACCACACCTGCGAACATTGTTAAAAACAGGGGCATGTTCAACAGCGCACCGTCCCAGTGGTCCAGCCTATTCAACCGATGAACTGTTGAACACGCCCCAGTTTTCGACGGTCGCACTCCCTGACAATGTCAATGTCGATAGTAGATTTATATAGCGCAGAGTCATGAAGTATCTCTACTGCGCTGTGTGTGCTGAGTGGTAGCGACGAAACAGATTCGTTTTCAGCGATTGTCTGAAGCTGCTGCTGGTGAGCGCCGGGTCACGGAGACTGTCCGATAGCGAGTTCCAGACCGTCGGACCTGCAACAGAGAAGGCCCGACGACCGAAAGTGCTGAGCCGGTAACGTGGTACGGCCAGTTGATGTGGAGTAGCTGACCGTAAAGCCCAGTGCACGGCGGAAAACTGAACTCAACTCAACTCAACTCAACTGAACGATCCGATTCAGTTCAGTGCAGTGAGTTCAGTTCAGTTTTCCGCTGTGAATTAAGCCACGACGGTCGTGCTCGGTTGACAACAGCTGTGTCTGACGCCGAAGTCGAACTGTACTACTATTTCAACATGTATTATTTACAAGAAGCTCAGCTGACGCAGACTGACCGCGCGAGGCTTCGTGTCATTGAATATTTTGCTAAGTCACTCATGGTCTCTTAAGACCATTGCCATTCGAAATGACACGGTTGAGTATAGGCGTGTGTAAATCGCTATTAGTATTCCATTAAAACTATATCTGTATCTCGTACCGTTTCTGAGATATTCAGCGTCAAAAAATGGCGTGACCTTGAAATCAGGGTAGTGGTAATTGAAAGTGGCTCCGTTTGAATATACGACTTTCTGCTGGTCGGCCATTGTAAGTATAGCTCTATGTTGTACCATTTTTCGAGTTATCTGACGTCGAATAATATTGTGACCTTGAAATCACTCAAGGTCATTCAAACTACGGTACCATTCTAAAGCTTGGGTGCGGTTTCCTATGCGCCTTCCATAGTAACTGTGGCTCTGTCTTGCATTATTTCCGAGATAAAGCGAGATACTGGTCGAAGTCGTGATTTTTTTTCATACCCCCTTGCATTCGACGTCCCCGTAAAGGGGGTCCCTGTCGGAATATTGCCATCCCACTTGGTGCGGAAAAGCTAGAATGGTGGGGCTACCCGACGGTGGAAAAAGTTTGAAGGTTATAACCGTGTAGACATAATATCGGCGTGTGACAGACAGACAGACGGACGGGCAAACACTTTGTACGGCATAGTCCGCGCTATGCATACGCGTCGCGCGATAAAAACCAGACTAGTTTCTTGGGGGGGGGGGTCTGTGGGAGAATTTGAATGCTGGAAGATATGGCCACGGGACGCGTACGACGACCGACCGACGTTGGCTGGCGTCGCATTTCTGGCCCCGTTTAATCGCCACAGAGCAACGGACTATCATAGTAGCAATACAGTGACTGACTCAGAAATGTCGCAGCCGCAGCCCGCCCAGTCCCCTCCTTGCTGTACCAAATGTAACAGCCCACCCATCAACGGCCAGCGTAACAACTTCGTATTATTTGATGTGGTACTATAATTGCCTTTGTTGTCTAAATGGTTCACGCTGGCTTGCAATAATCTGCCTCGATCAAATCCGACATTTCTGAGTTCTAGTATTATCGATCGACTGCAGGTTTAACTGCACGCTTCCGTAGTATTCTACATAATGTAGGTAATATGAGAGTAGTCGGCGTCGACGCATGCGCGTTTCGACTCCATAACGTCGCGACTCAATCTTCAGGTCTTTAATCTTGCTTAGATCTGATTCATGTACAACAAGTTCTAAACGAACAAGAAGTGTGGCCGCCGAGTTCGGCCGACACGGTATGCCCCCGTCCGCCTCTAATGACACAGGTACAACATTTTGTTTCCCGAATGAAAAAGACGCAGAGCTGAGACGTACAGACGAGTCAGACGATCCCTAGACACGGACTCCATCAGGACGGTCGTCCATGCCTTCGTTATGTTGCGTGTGGACTACTGTAACGCCGTTTTCGCCGTATCACGAAGATAAAATACTGATATCAGCATAAACATCAGAAACGCACGACAGGTTTTCTGTGACCACGGCGTCTGCCAATGTATTTCGAAACACATTTCCACCGCTATGACAACTTTCGTATGTATCAGAAACTAAAAAAAAATAATGATAAACTAGCGAGCTAAAGACCGCCGGCGTTCATTTGATGCCTCCGCCGCAGCATCTGTAGAATGGACTTGCCAGCCCTACGGACTATTACATTTTTGCACGTAATGCACTCGACTCCGTATTGGCACAGTGGACACGCTGGCACGGACAGCGTGCTGGCCTACGACCACGGCTGGCCTACATGTTTCAGCAAGTAACCTACTGGGCTTCTTGCAAATTATCTCTGTCACATTAAGTGTGATTATGACGAAATTTGGTATGAATGATCATATGAGGGCAACTTGCTAAGAGAATTTTCAATTTTAAGACGCTCGAACTAATTAGGAATGTAAACACAGATAGCCTAAACATAGAACGAGTCGTCATTGGTCAGTACGCTCGTTATTGATCGATCGAGGCTAGCAGCAGTGTTGCTGCTTCAGACGTCACAAATCGATAAATAACTTGTTTTTCGGCGACAAAATTCTACATTTAGAAAACGATTTTCGAAAACTGGGCTCCGTTGCAGTGTTGCGGTCCCTTATTAGAATACTGCACGTGAGTTTGGCGCAAATTGATACGGAAATGGCCGAGAAATACGTCAACCAGCGGTATGCGGTAACTTCGCGTTGGAAGATATGCCGCAGATGTGTCAGCATCACAGCTTAGCCAATGGTCAGTATTAATGGTCCTGGTTACCTTAATCATTGACCTTTCGACCTTGAAACTGGTGCACTAGTCGCATCAGGGTGGGGAACCTTCATTCCGAACTTGGGCAGCTAGGCCTTCGGGTTCTCGAGTTATTCGCTATGTACGCGACGGACGGACAGATAAAAGCAACGCTTATTGCCCGCTTACCTACGGTTGGGAGCATAATAATAAGAACTATTGGACCAGAAAGCACGATCTACAAATATCATTTGAATTATTTCAATCGTGATTTAAGCAGTGCCGTGGTAAATTAAGGTCCTGTGTTGTGTGACACGTGACGTTGCAGAGTGACGGTGGAGAGTTGGTCTTGCCGGCTGCCGTCGTGCTTTTCCTCAACCAGGCAATTTTCTACCTACTGAATATTCACTAAAGAAGTGGCGACATCACTTGGTCACGTGAATACCCAGCAGTTGTGGTTGTACAGCAGAGACTAGTTGATCGTGTTTTGGTGCCTGGTATATATAGTATGCCTCATGTATGTCAGTAGGTCACTGCATAAAAATACTGGGTGGCTCAAAAATATTTTTTAAACCAGGATAAAACTGGTATAGTTTCTTAGCAACAGTTTCCAATGTAATTTCCAAACTGATGGTAGGCCTATTACTTTGGCGTTCAGTTGCGCGTGTATTGGCCAATTTTTTACAGTTAGGCTAACTTTACATACGCCACGCCATATCACTCACACCAAGCTAAGAAAGGCTGTTTTTTTTCATTCTGTTGTTCTTGTAAGCATCATAACGCCGTCGGATGTTAATAAAATCCGTGACAACATTGTGTCTGCGTCCATAACAAGCTGTAACGTCGCCTGCAGTCTCTTGGTGTAGCTGAACGTAGCACTGACTGAATCTTATGGCTGCGAGTCCTTGGTTCAATGCAGAAAGTCCTTCTAGGCTTGTTTGTTTTCGGCCAGACCACAGTAAACTTCTGCCAGACAGCGCCAAACATAGCTCTCCGATGAGGCACTGAATTGTTCTTACTAGTAAAGAGGTGTTATAAAAAGTTCCCGTACATGTACGTTATTGCTAACTAGAAATTGTAGTCGTCGCTACGCTCTCGACTACATGCACTGTAGGCTGAAAATTGTCTTAAAGTGCAGTTGTTTGCCGTTGTCTGCCTCGTGTTGCATCTTTAGACGAAATTGTGTGCAAATATCACGCATAATATTCAAGCTAAGAAGGGCTGCTTTGAATTATTGTTCATTTATGCATCATAACACCGTCGGTTGTTAACAAAATCTTAAATAGTTTAAAAACTAGGATAAAACTGCGGGCTATCTTAGCAACAATCTGTAGTACGGAGATGCAAATATCTCCGTAAAAAGTTCTTTTACTTTATTACTAACAACTGTAAATAACTCATGAATCATTCTGTGTGAATTTCATAATGGTTTTGAATTTTTTAAGGGGAAATAACTTGTGAAATACAGAAGCTATATCCCTACATGTTTAATTTTGTGATAAAAATAACCGGTTATAAACGTTACTTTGCCAGGTGGTTTATTTTGAGCCACCCTGTATACTAGACCTACTGTGCACCTAAGCATTACTTTTTCGTTATTTCGACGTACTGGCGTAGTGCAGTAGACAAAATCTGCAATCGCTAATAATTGCTGCCTCTTTTTCTCTCTCAGGAATCGCAGAGACTGGACATTATTTAAACTTAAATTTTCTAAAAGTTTTCCATTAGTTGCAAAGAAACTGGTGATTTGCAGACATCGCTGAAAGTCCAAATTAACGGGCCGCAAGGAGTCGTTCGTAATACGTCGAAATAACCGACAATGATGGTGTGCTTGTTGCGCAGGAATTTCGCTTTCGTCAAATTTATCAAACTTTCCGTGACGCGCAGCAGATTTGTCGTCTATACATTGTATGCGTTCAGCACAGTCGCTTTAGATTTCATGATAATGTTCCTAACATGGGCGGAACCAGGTTTTTATGGATAAGGAGGTCCAGATTTTCTTTGGTATATTTCAGTTCATAGCCCTTGTTCACCGAGTCTCAAAAAACCGGACCGCTACGTGTAACATGCATGACATAATATGTCATGCATGTTAATATAATAATTATATTATATTGACATAACTTTACCAATTCTCAACATTACTAAGAGACAGACCATATTCAATTCACAATTAAACATGATAAAAAAAAAGTTTTAAATTGGTTTAGAACCAGCTGTGTGGTTTCCACACAACCGAACAGCGAATTTCTGGGCTGAATTCAACAACGTATTATCGACAGGGCAATAAACAAGTAGCAAAACGATCGTGGGTCTGTGACAAGGCCGAAAGACTGCACTTCGAACATAATTTATGTTGTAGGCTAACTTCTGACACCGCACACTGTTCCGATAGAAACACTCAGTGGCGGTTCTGGGGTTTTCATTTTGGGGGTGCACTGTGGCCTTATCTTGAACTTTTTTGGGGGGAGGGGCACAGGGGAGCAGAAATTTCACTGGGGGCCGCGCCCCCTGCCCCCTTTAGAACCGCCCCTGGAAACACTGTTTAAAAGATTATACTTTTCCGTTCACAAGGCAGCATAAACTACTGTGGAATGACGCGTACTTAAAGATTGCTATGGTAACCGTTTCATCTGGTAGACTGCTGTATTACAACTGTCTTCTGTCACTGAAATTCAATTCTTAAATTAAAGTACTTTTTATCAATTTATGGTAAAAATATCGTAGCACAGGGGTTCGGTTTTTTAGACACAGACCGTCAAGTCGCTACTGTTGTTGTGGAAACTGATCAGCTGGTTCTAAGCCAATTTGAAACTTTAACGTATCGATTGAGAATCGAATAAGGTCTCTGTCTACTAAAAATAATAATTAGTAAATGTTGTGAATTGGTGAAGTTACGTCATCGTATAGCGGTTCGTTTTTTTTTAGACACACTGTAGTAACCTGGTGATTGCTGTTGTAAAGGGGGAGAGCCTGCCCCCCAGAACCCTCGGATTTGTGTCAATATCGTGGATGCCCCTAGCATTGGCCGAGGGTCCGGACCCATGCCCCCTGCCTGGCGCCGCCCCTCTCTCGTGGGACTCAGTGTTATCGTTAATATCCCATAACAGATCGTGACGGTGTAAGATTGATGTCGTACAGAAGTGAATACCGCACTGTTAGCTTTCATCTTCGCCGATATGCATGTATACTCACGCTATTCGAAAGTTATGCGTCGTGTCATTCAGCGACGGAGCTTAGCCTTTAAATGTCTCTGGTAGTAGCTGTATCATTGCATAAAGCGCTTGCATAAGGCGCTTGACTGAACGACTTTTTTTCCATAGTTGTTATTCAACAGGAAATAAACTTACGATATTGTTGTTGAATTTACGACAAGCTGATAAGATCAAACTTGCATTTTGCGTGCACTGCAGAGACGGTAATTTTTTCGACATCGCGCGTCCATAAACGTGGGGTTTGGTCGTTATTTACTTAATCTATATATACTGAATGTACTGATGTTCTAAGAGTTTACGTTGGTGACAGATTCGATGTATTTCGCAGCCTTTGTTTATCGACTTACAGCCAGTAAACGTGATACCGATAATTTTTATAAGTATGTAAATGAAAATAAAAATGTAGTCGGGGTGCAGTTGTAAAATGAAAAGTGACATAACTCTATCCTTCCAGTCCTTCGCCTTGTCCCTCTTTCGTTCCCCCTCTTGCCCGATCCCATCCCATTATTTTCATAATCCAACCCCTCTGGATCCAATTGTGGCTGGCGTTTGGGGAAGCACTGAAAGCTACCCAGCGGGTTGAGCCTGCATGGCGGCCAAACGTTTTTGGTGCATTTCTTGTTGAAAATGACGCCTCTGTGATTTTGTCTTCACCAGTAAATAAATCTTTGGTGCATTGAGTTTGACCTGTCTATACAGTGTCTGGAAGTGACACCGTATACCGGCTTCCAAAAAAACACTACCGGTACAACGTTTCGCCGCGTTCCTGTTCAACAGAATCCCGGGCATGGCTTTAAAGTTGGTACTTCGCTGTAGAGTTACTGTAGGCCTACCTGTTGCTGGTAAACGACGGTAATAGACAGACTATCTGATGTACATGCTGTGTGAAATTGGAGACATCGAGCTTTATGAACTCCAACGCATGCACGTAAACTAAAGTCGTTTTGTTTTCGACGCGATGTTGTGTATTATGACGATATATTTTGTAGTTGTATATGATTATGGGTCATACATTATATATAGTACTTTGTGTTATCGCACACAGTGTATATAGTGAAGTACATGATCTCGACTAGTTCTTATACTGTCGAGTGAGAATACACCTTAGTGTAGACAGGCCTTTCTGGGCCACGTACTATAGCTTACAGATGTCACATGTTTGTTATGTTAATAAGTTCAAGTTCATTAAACGCACTTTTCATGTTCTTTCTAATGTTAATTGGTGTGAATCTAAAATGAGAATTTGCAAGGACCAAGGTCGCACATGCTACATGACGTTAGCCTACATGGATGTGTTCTCTGGCACACTGCATTTAAGGCCTATAAACCGTGAACCTCGGACTTGAATGCAAGCTGTATGCGTTATTCGTGACGACCGCATCAGATGTCATGGTGAAAAAGGCTAAATGACGAATTAATTAACGATGATATTAAAATGTCTGCCTAAAACTGAAGGCGGTTGAATACGCTGAAGATAAAATGGAATGAAAAAAAACTTGTCGCGAAATTTCAGCTTCTATACTGCGTCCCAAAAAATGAGACTCGCGTAATCTTGAATATCTTGTACAGTTTTTAGCCAACCGTCTATCTATATAGACGGTTGGCTATATGGCATGAAGATGACGTCTGTCGTCTGTAACGTTCCGGTGCTGTCTCAAAACGATTCCACGTATCATTCTGTCTTCACGGCATGAAAGTGACATCCCTTCGCTACCTGGACGCCAAGTTTCATCATCCTAGTCCGAAAATTAAAAAAATTCCCAAAAATACCAACGGACGGTTGGCTATCCCAGCACTAGCTGGGCTTCTTGTAAGTCTATCGCAGTGAAATTCAGAATGTGATATCCTTAAGACCTTAGCAATTAAACGCATACCTAATTTGCCACCTCGTTTGGCGCACCACATTTGGCGCCAGTGACTCTTGCTTTTAGGCGCCGGATATAAATACTGTTACTTACTTACTTATTTACCTCACCTTATTTATGTTTTTACACTAACCGACAGTACACAAAAACAAGAGGTCAAAGTAATTTGACAAAAAGCGCCTCACGGGGGGCCCATTCCCCGGTTAGGGGTCACCCCAGGGGGTCGAAAGTTGTACCATTGAATTCCTGGGGTAGGGTT
>Ga0209339_1000744_pt1 | contig 12585 bp, 8 predicted proteins | sample OlaalgELextract3_FD_187376 | JGI IMG/M metagenome (GOLD analysis project Ga0209339, IMG submission 187376) | Olavius algarvensis symbiont microbial communities from Tuscany, Italy - Type A ELBA extract 3 (SPAdes) (version 2) | ecosystem: Host-associated > Annelida > Digestive system >... | reverse complement strand
CATTTGGAGATTGTCAGAATGGTATTTTTACCGGCTCTGTGCCCTTCCTCGCTCCCAACCATGTCAGAGCTGTGAAGGCATAGCAGTAGGTTCACAGATTTACATGGTTGAATTTCCTACAGTTCTGTTTGTCTCGCTCTACTGGAGCAGTGACTACTAAATTCTGAACTGGTTGACTACTCGTATAACACAGCACATAACTGTTGTATGTGCTTATGATTTACTAGGGTGTCAACATTTCTTATTTTTATTGGGTTCCAGTAATAGATTGTATTATTAAGTTCCCACTGCAAAGCAAAAGCACGGGCTTCAGGCGATGTCCTTCTGTTTGTCTGTCACCATTGCTTACTGATGGTGGTGGGGGCTTATTGCATCGGCCATTTGTGCCTTGCTGACTTGTTACGTTGCATGTGGCTGCTGTGATGTGTTTACATATTGTAGACAGTGGTCAGGTGCCACTCAGCCAGTTGTTTGCAAAGTCGTCCGACACTTGGGAATGTCCGACGTGCATGATCACCAACAAGAGCGTCACTGCAACGTGTGCTGCATGTTGTTGTCCCAAACCAACAGCTGGTCCCGACGTCACTGCAGTAAGTTTTTATTCTGTGGTTTTAACAATGTTAAATATATTACACTGAAAATACACGTTACAGCATTAATGCCAGTGAACCTCAGTGTTGCGGATAAGCAGTATCGCATAGCATTTTGTGCCGCAAAATTCAAGTGAATGCGATGCAACAGCATTTTCGTATCGCACTAATAGCACGGATTATCACTTATCATCAGCCAATTTGCCTTTGACGTTTGGAAACAATCGAAGGCTGGATTACTGCGGATAAAAATCACATCGTGTTCACGTCGCCACTTGCTGGCGACATGCCTGTACTCCATAGCCACGTCCTTAGTTACTGTGGACTACTTGTAGCCGTGGGTTGTGTGGTGTGATCTGGGGCATTAGCAATGCAGTGTTTATAAACGAACGAACGATTGTAGTGTGTCATGATGTCTGCAGATGAGTGAGAGAAACTTGGGTCTCCTTGGACAAGAGCACAACAACAGTTTCCAATTCAATACCTTAATAATTACTGCAATGTGCAAATCACAATAGTTCACCATCACACGTTCACAACATATACATATAATAATAATAAAATAACAAAAAGTCATAACAGTATGGTACTTATGGTAGTGGTACACATGCGTATGTTTTTGAGAAGGCAGAAAATGAAATCAAGTTAACGTGTTATGTTGCTAGTCAAATTTACTCCACTGCTAATCATTTTTAATAATGCATAGCAGTGACCGCAATAAACTGCTAATCATCTTTATGCAGTTATCCACAACACTGGAACCACTTACATGTTGAATTGAGAACATTACAACTTATTGCAGATGTTCTGTGAGAACTTTTAGTGTGTTGCAAAAACAGCTGCACAATGTCAGTTGTCTCACGCAGGCAGAGGCCACACAGTTAGTCGGTAGTGGCTGGAAATGTCTGGGTAAATGACAAGTACGTTAACAGTACCTGGATGTGTGAATTTATGCTGTTTGTAAGATTTATTCATATGTCTCTGTGGATGAGAATGCACTGCTGCCAATGCAGTGTTTTATGGAGATGAGTAGTATACAGGGTGAGGCAAAATAAAATATCCCAACACGAAAATTGCTATATCTCAGAAATGCCTGAATATTTTTGCACCAAATTTTGCTAATTTGTTTGGCACAATACTGTGCTGCGCTGTATTTACTTGACATATGTCAAATTGACGGAAATGCAAACTTCAAGAACGAATTTCACAACTGAACAAAAAGTTGACTTTATTATTAAAGTAACTGAGCAACAATACCACCTTTGTTGTGACGTCATTATTTTTATGTTTACGTGCAACGTAGCATCATAATAAATTCTTCAATATTTCAAGTCATAATCGAAGTTAGGCCTATAACTTTGGTTATGGGTAAAATATCATGTGAAGATAAAGCTCGGATTGATTGACATTGCGGAAACTTGGTTTTGGATACCGAACAATGTAGCAAAATTTCTGGAAAAGGGTTGGAAGCTTTGCTCAGTGAAAACAATAAACTGGTTGATGAGTGTGGGTCAGCAATGGAACGAAAGCTAGGTAGCGGACTAGCGGTCGGCCAAAAATGGCACGAACAGAGGAAAATGTTAGCTACCTTAAGCTGTTGATTAGCAAGAATCGAACATTGACTTTGATGCTGCGCCACTTAAACTGACTTGTGAAGACATATGTGATAAATAAATGTAGAAAATTTTGTGTAAAAATATTATTGCATTATATAGGTATTGCAATTTTCGCATTGATATATTTTATTTTGCCTCACCCTGTAGATGTATAATACCTGCAATGATTTGACACTATAGTTGAGCAGCATGAAGGGCATCTGACCAGAAATACTGCTCTGGTAGCCTCCATGTGTTTCTGTGGAGGTTTTTGAGAGATCACCAGCTAAGCCTGGAAAACGGTTGGTAAAAGGTAGTACGTGTGTGCGTGTGTGGTGAATACAGCACACAGATACGTGTTGTCATTTTACCTATAATTTTAATTATAATTATTTTGTCAACGCGTAAGTAATTGTGATAATACGTTCAATGTGTAGTGTCCAGTGCAGTCAACAGCCACGGCGAGTTCCATTTCGTTCGCTGCAGCCGGTGGATTTAAATTTTCGCTTGGCAGTGGGCAGAGCAGCGGTACTGGTTTCGGGCAGAGCACTGAGAGCAGTGGTACTGGTTTCACTGGTAAAAAGCACATCTCTGTTGTTTTTTGAGTGGTGTGCAGATGATTATAATCATAGCAAAATATACTACGACTTTCTAACTAGGTACTGTGTGTTTACTGGTGATAAGTTCATATGTGTTTACTAGACTGCCATGTGCGTTCACAAATTTTGGGACCTTTTTCAGATTTTTGTGCTGTTTTTTTATCTTTTGTTCTTCTATGCCTGACAACATAGCCTGCAGTCGTCGCATTATGTCTTCACTTTGTGCCTCCTGTTCGTTGTGATGTATGTCTCCTGCCAACAGCAGCTTGTGCATGATAGATGTAGGCTATCACAGTGTCGTTTCCTGTGCCAACAGTCCAGGGCACTTGTTATAGAATAGGCTTAATCCGTTTCCTGGTCGGATGGTGTAAAAGGCGACCTGAACCAGGGTTAGTTAGGTTTCGTTAGGTTTGTTGTGTTGTGTATTATTTCAGTTAGCCTAGTTTGTGTGGACTACAAACTAGGCTAACTGAAATAATACACAACACAATAAACCTTGCATGAGGGTTTGCGAATCTTTAAACAGAGCAGTTCATATGAACTGTTTTGATGTTTTCATGATAGTTTTAGTTACTGTTATTTTTTACTTGTTCATCTTTATCATGATCATCTTGTCACAACTTTCTAGCTCTCACATTTTAACTAATACCCTAAACAAGATATTTTAACTTTATATCTGAAATTAATATCTGTAACAAACTTAATTTTCGCATGGCACGATATAGCATATTTGTGCTGAAAGTGCCGTTAAACACCAACTAACTAACCAACCTTTCGTGTGCCAACATGGACTTGACTGTAGGTTCCATTCCCACATAGAAGTAGAATAGTCCACAGGGTTGTCAAGTCCATTATACAGATGATGCTGTGGGGGCATCAGGTGATCATGGGCAGTCTTCAGCTGTCTAGTTCATTCATATTCTTTTCAGCTGCTGGTTTCTGAAGATACTGTGTGATACATCATATTGTATATGGACAAAATTGGTCATAAGCTCCCGTAGTACCATGACAACCAATTACATAGGAACATTTCACAGGATATATAGACATGTGTTTGGTTGAAGTCGTTGACTTCTGTTAGTCTAGATATAGTTTTTTTTCAGAATATAACTATGTTGGTTGTGTGACAAAAAGTGGTAAGTTTATCAAGTACTGTGTACTTACAGTTGTGTATTACGGTCATAAATAATTGTCATTGTAGGCTTCAGTTTCAAACCTCCAGCTACATGCACAGTAGCATCTTTCAGCTTTGGTTCAGCACTATCATCACCCGCTAATGCTGCTGCGACAAGTGCTGAGAGTTCTGAGACACTTGGCGGTACTGGCTTTAAATTCAACAGACCACTGCAGACCAATGCTGGTGTGACAAGTGCTGAGACTTCTCAGCCACTTGCCGGTACTGGCTTTGTATTCAGCAGACCACTGCAGTCGGCTGGTGCTTCAGTGAATTTTGGTGCTGGCTCATTCTCATTTGCCAATACATCAGGCTTCAGCTTCAAGCCTCCAGAGCAGTCCGTTACCGAAAACAAAGGTGAATAGTAGATCATGTTTCATTTGAACTGTTTCAGTCAGTCTCATGCAGACTGAAGATAATATAGATACAGATTGTAGAAGTCTGCTGTTGAGCAAGGAAGACCCTGTTGTATCAATAAATTCAGTCTAAGGTTAATAAAAGGCTAACAAAACAAGGCAGATGGTGAATGGTGGATTTCTTCAATGAGTGTGGTAACAGCTCCAGGTTGTCCTGCAGTAAGGACTTTTATTCAGATATTCTTTCAGTCTACTTTCTGTTGCAAAATTTTTTTGTCATTGTGACATTTTCCTTTGTTTTGACTTTGCATGTGTGAATATTAGCATTATTGTTGTTTATTTCATGCATTTTTATGTTGCATTTGATACATAATCTATAGAAGTGTGTCCAGTGGGCAAAACTTAACAGTCAGTGAATTAGCAGTAAATGTTAAAAGTTGAAAAAGTAATAGTTGTGATTGAGCAGGAGAAGGTGAAGAAGCTGAGCCAGAATACGTTCCACAAAAGCCAGAATCGGTAAAACATGTTGAGGAAGGGTCTTTCTACTCTGTCAGGTGTTATACTCATTATTTATTAACACATTCACCACACTGTAACATGTTTACTTTGTGTATACAGAGTGGGTCTAAAAGTTTAAATTGCACCCAGTTGGTGCCATGTATTAATCGTTGCATGTTTTATATCATCGTAAAGAACTGATAGTTCTGCCCAAAATCATGCTTTGTGTGTTAAATTTTGACGATCTTGACAACAAATATCAACTAGATTGTTGTATGGAAGTCCATAGCAAACTATTGCAGGTACCACACAAACATATCCAATGAAATGTCATAGATAAATCGGTTGAAATGCATGATAAGAAGTGCACATCAGGTGGATCATTTCAGAGCTGAGCTGTGTAACTGATTTGTCTGTACTGCAGTTGAAAAAGTTCTGCTGCTGTTTGATGCAGGTGCAAGTTATTTTGCAAAGCTGATGACAGCTGGAACGATCGAGGCACTGGTTATTTGTCTCTGAAGCCGTGCGGTGAACGCACCCAGTTGTTAATTCGCGCCGACACTGCCACAGGTCTGTCTGAGCTGTTGGCAATGAGGCAGATTTTCTTGTCATTGTTATGCAACACTTTGGAGTACTAGTAGTAATTATTTATATTTATTTATCTGTTTGTGTTACCTTTTATTTGTATGTTTTGCTTGTGATGTGTCATGAAAGTGAATGTTGTGATAGCACTTCAAAAGTCTGCTGTGGCTTTGTCTTTTAAAGAAATGTAGATGCAGAAACTTCATTTCATATCCAACTTTGCTAACACAAAATGGAGCATATGTAGGAATATGTGTTTCTAAAAAGTGAAGAAATGTTGTTTGGGTTCTGGCAATAAATGCTAAGCAGTAAATATGTCCTTTGTCAGTGTCAATAAGATTTATATAGTGCAAGAGTCATGAAGCATCTCTACTGCACTGTGTATGCTGAGTGGTAGCAACAAAATAGATTAGTCTTCAGCGATTGTCAGCTTGACTCAAAACAAACATTCTACCGACAACAACACATGACTCGCGCGGCACCCACAGTGTCATCATTTGAGGGCTTGGATACATCCAGCTGCCCGTTGCTGAAGCTGCTTGTTGTTATACTGTCCTGCTTGCTTGTTATTTTGTGCTTTTTTATGCTGGCTTTATACGTCAATTTGCTATAAGTTGTCGAGCACTTGTGATGTTGCAGGTAACATTCTGTTGAACATCTTGCTAACCAGCAGCATACCAGTCAGCCGCCAAGGCACCAACAACGTGTCTTTAGTCTGTGCTCCAACTGCTCCACATAGTTCTGGCGACGAATGCCACAGCAAGTCGCCGATCTGCATGCTCATCAGAGTAAAGACAAGTGACATGGCAGACGAGCTGTTTTCTCACATCGCAAAATCTAAGGATGTGTAAGACGTGCACAGTTAACAAACTGACCGGTGAAAACTTTTGTGACATTCTGAATATTTGTAGCCATTCTGGTGATAAATGAACAACTTATTTACAGAACATACTGTTGTATTTGCTCCATCGGCGATAAGTAAAATCCTTTTGACAGTGATATCAAACTAATCGTGATGAAAGTGATCGTAAGTAAAATTGTAAAATTTATTACATATCATAATGCAATAAAAATCATGTAAAAACTTTTATATCAGTCACTGTGTAAAAGCAAAGTAGTACTAACGTTATTTGAGGTAAAATTTAAAAAAAATACTGATTCAACACAGTGTCATGTTTATCCTGCATGGTTTCTGTACGATATGATACGATAGTGTGTATTTAACATGCAGTAAAAAGCTGATGGGTAGCCAGCTTAGTCTACCACACGGAACATACAAAAAATTAAAATGTGAAACTAAAAATAAAACGATGAGCATGATAGGTCCGGTCCAGTCCCGTTGTCATGAAGGCAGTCCGGTAGGTAAAAGAAGTACTGTACTGCAACGAGACATATTGTTTAACCTCGGCTACAACTCATCGTCATAAAAGACATTTTAAAAGATGACCTAGGTCATTTTGCGGTATTCCTTCAGAAACTGTATTCAGGTCCGCTCAGTTTTGGTAGATGATATTCAGACCTTCACTTAAACTTTTTCTCTAAATTAAATGTGTTCAACTGAAGAAGTTTCTTGCAATCAGAGGAACTACCAGCAAATGATTATTCACTTATGTACCATTTTATGTCAACTCCACTGTATTACAATGTCAGTTTTATTTTTTGCTAGGAAAATATAATAAATCCATTTTAACTGGATTAGCTGGCTCATAGATTCAGAGGTCTCAGTGGAAGCCTTTTGAGATTGCTAGAGCAATGTTTTTGACAAACCAAATGTTGTTTCTGACGCCCAGTCAGCAGTGATATAACACTAAAGGCACAGTTAAGTACTGATTTCAAATTTAATATTAGTTTCAAATAGTGTGATATGTCACCTATCACTACTAATAGTAAGTAAGTAAGTAAATTTATGTCCGCGCAACTATTTACAGCCTAAACTGTCACGAAGGCGCTATGCTAAGTATAATATGCTCTGCAAAATAGAAAAGTCTTCAGATGTGTGCAGAACTGCGTCATTGTCAGAGATGGGTCACGAACAGAGAGCGGCAACGAGTTCCACAGTGACGGACCAGAGACGAGAAAACTTCTTTGTCCGTAAGTCGTCGTTCGTGCTCGAGGTACCGCCAAATCGCCGTGTGCTGCAGATCGGAGATGACTTCGGCTGGCGGAAGCAGAAACCTGTGTGCAATATGTGCGATTGTGCACTGCTTATAGTGTAACAAGTCTGTTTATCAGTCATCTGAGTCTTTATCGATGCCTGATTTCTGCTCGTTTTGGTGAAGGATTTATATCAAATGTACCCGTGGTAAATAGTAGTTTGATTTCTGCACTATGCTAGGTATTGGATCTTCCTTGAAGTACCGGTATCCATGCACATGCTTTCAGAGCTGACTGAACTGTTGTTTCAGTGTAGCTGTAGTTATTTCGATTTGCTTTATTTTGTTTTTTTTTTGTTAAGTGTATTAGCTGATTATCTTTTTTAATTTAACCAGTTGACTGGTCTGGTAGTTTTTCGTTAAGGTCATCCTGAAGTTTTGCATGTCATGATGACGTCTCTGAAATAATCTGACATAATTAAACATTAGTTCCAGTCCATTTGTAGCTGTTATACAGAATCTTTTGATTCATACATATTACCGAATGTCTGTTTTGATGCCAAAGTCTTTGGAACTAAGACAGCAAACTACTGTGCAAACAGTTCCTAAAAGTCATTGTTTTAAATCATATTTTTTGTTTTAGAAAAACTAGGAGGATGTTGACGTATACTAGTGTGATTATTAATTAACTGACGTTGCTAGTTACAATAAGCTAGTTGTTTTTTAAGCCAAAAATTCTATGGCAACCATACTTCTAGTTGTATGCAAGACCTGTGTAGAGGTCCCGATCTATTACCTGACCGGGTGTTTTCAGATGACTGGTGACTGTTTTTGTTTTGTTTGGATTTCTGTGTAGTCTTGTAGACATCTTTATACATCACCAGTGGCTGCATTTTTGTCCATTTTGTTTATTGTTCATGCATTAGTGTATGTGCAAGTGCCTTATTGGTTTTCGTTTTGTGATGTCTCCATTTGATACATGATTGTTTTCTTTTGGAATGTGTGGAATGATGATAGTGTCACCCAGTCATCACCTGTTCAGCCGTGGTCATAAGTAGGTACAAGCGTGGTATGAAGTGATGCGGTGGGAACGGCGTAACATCTCGGTGACTGTGCTAAATCATTTCAGAGATCAGTTCAGTGATGAGTGTCTGGAGAATAACATGGAAGGTTAGTGGAGCCGACGTGTTCCGTGCTGTGTTGTGTACTGCGGTCTTGCTCAATCACACACTTGAACTGGACATTTTGGTTAAGCTTAGGTTTTTGCCCTTTTCTCTGTTTGTTTTGCGCGGGGTTTTTTTTGTTGCGTGTGATTTCTGTTGGTTGTTGTAAATTAGTTTGTAAGTGTCGTTGCAGTCGATTGCTGGGAAAGACTGGTCAGAAGTGACGTATTATGTGTCGAGTGGGACGTCAGATCTGCTCACTCACTCAGTCAGAGACGAGTTTGCCCAGTCAGTCAGTTGCATTGATGTGATCACAAGTGCAAGCGTGATCACAACGTGGGTTTGCTTACAGATCTACGACAAGGAACTGACATGCGAGTTGTAGCAGACTTGTAGATCCTTGTATTCACTTTTGCTTTATGTCAGGATCGTGTCATACACTGACCACAAAATTGTAGCCCCTTCTGATCGTACGTGGATGTATGTATCACACTTGTGAGTTATTTGGTAAATGTCTGAAGGTCCATAACAACAATCAAAAAACATCCCTCACATTTTTACCGACTGATAGTTTGCGATAGTTTGAATGGCTTTCGTTATTTCGTTAACCTGTATTTTTTGTTAACCGCTGAAAAAGTTTAACTGATTAACAGTCCACTATACTTGCAGCTTTCAAGCCTATGTCTTTAATTACTTTTGTTGAGTATATTTTCTCCTTTTTATGTATCAGTATACACAGATGTAATTGTTAGATGTTCTGATTATTGTTTGAATTACTTCATTACAAGTCGTGTGTCAGTGATATCTTGTAGCTGGCCACATTATGCACTGCCTTTGTCCATGTGTCTAGTCTGGACTTGGTCATAGAAAGTTAAAATTTTTGTGCAGGTTTCCCATGCTATGGTCACTCGCGATACCGTTTCAAAGTCCGAGGTATTTTTCTAAGTAAAATGCTGAAATGTACATATTTTTATATTCCGTAAACATATGTGTGTTGGTAAACATATGTGTGTTAACACATTTTGTACCTCTGTTGTTCATTGTTTATCGTTCTGTTTTCATCGTAGAATTCTGAAGCCACACGGAACTTGCCTTATCTACTTCTATCTAAATCCCATCAGTTACGATGTGTTCCAGTGACTAGCTAATCTCCATTGAATCTCATCAAAGTATTATTAAATTGTTACTGTAAAACGTTTTCGAACCCTGTCTGTATGAATGATTTGGCTGTTAATCCTCCTACCACACTATTAGCTGTTGTGGCATAGTTTTTGGATTGTTTGATGGTTTGTCTAAGTAAGTAGTTTGTTAGTTCTGTTACGTTACTGTTTATTGTGACTGAAAGGTACAGTGTGAATTTGATGGCCTGAACGTTGTATTCAGTAGTGGTTCCTATAGGTCAGGGAAAACTGGGAAGAATTATCAAATTTGGTTGGTCAGGGAAAGACAACGAGTAGCTCTGCTGTCGCAAATAAGCCGCACGATTAGAGTCTTTTTATTGTTAGTTACGTAGGCTACAGATTTGTCACTGCGTGCAGTTAAATGCGCTGTTCTGTTGTTTTTGGCGTAACATTGAGGCTTCTTGTCATAAACATTTCGTCGTCTTCTTCCACAATCAACACCGCCACTTGCTATCAGCGGTGTCACAACTTGCGAGACGGTGGCTGTGGTCCATCGGCGACTGCGTTTACAACCCCTGGCCTATTGCAGCGTTAACACAGGCAGTCAAGCCAGATATAGGCTCAGAACCCCACATGCATTCAACGCCCCCGTTAGGGGGGTTCCCGTCGGAATATCGCCATCCCGTTTGCTATGGAAAAACTAGAATGCTGTGGCTACTCGATGATGAAAAAAATTAGAAGATATCTATTCGTTTTGACAGAATGTACAAATGTGACAGACACACAGACGGACACCGCATAATGGCATAGGCCGCACTTGCATAGCATTGCACAGCAAAAATCAGAAAGTCATGGAAAATGAAATTCAGTGACAAAACTATACACATAAGATGTGGCCCTATCTGTAGTGAGTAACTGTGAGGGGAGGTGCGCAAATTTATATATTATTTATATTTTATTGAATATTATTGAATTACTGAAACTGGTTCAAAGCGCCTCACGGGGGGCCCATTCCCGGTTAGGGGTCACCCCAGGGGGTCGAAATTTGTAACATTGAATTCCTGGGGCAGGGTTTCCTATTAGTGTTCCATAGTAACTATAGGCCTAGGATGCACCGTTTGGCCACAGTGCACGCGCGTGACAACCAACCAACAACGTCACGACACAGCCTATCTCAATAAGCGCCTCTTTTACTAAAGTAAAGTGAGGCGCTTAAAAACGAAAGGGGAGCATTTATTGTCGAGATACATTGTAATTCTTTGTGTACATCACTATAGATTTCTGTACTCCATTACAGTGTTTTGTATTCTGTGTAGTGCATTGTTACTCCATTTGTTGTCAGTGACCTTGTGTCTTCAGCAGTTACAGATAGCGTACTGGGGGGCCCGATTTTTGAAAAAACTTAGGAATATCGTAAGATTTTTCGAAAATCGGGCCCCTGCTGATTAGAGATGGGTCGATATATCGAAAAATCAAGAAAGTAAAAGTTAGCTCATGCACAGTGAAAATAAATGTCCTCCTTTGGCATGAATACACTCGGGCGCCATTCATGAATTGCATCACTGACCATGCTGTGCTCCAAACCATGCCAGACGTCGAGTATATGTTCGCTGCTTCATTTTATCATCACAAAATTTTGTTTGGTAGGTAAATCCGAATATAACCCTCCCTTCTCAGGGTTACGAGCTGCTTCAACCTGGGAAGCAGTAGGCTTCTGCGGCAGTCATCGACAGACTGATGTTCTGGCAAAGTTGTCATCGTGGCTAGGTGGATGATCCCTCTTTTGCGGGGACAACAGCAGGCACACAGCCCAAGTGCGGGAACGGCGGAGTCTCAGATGCCGTCACCTCTGAGTTGGGGGATACGATAGGCAGAGCAGCCACCCTGTTAAAACCCTGCTTCAATATTATGGCAAGTCTTTAGAGGCGTTGCCAGGTGTTGCCTACCCCGGTTTCAGGGACAACCGCAGCACCTTAAATACCAAAACCGGATATAAAAAATATAAAAAAGACACTGCTGTGTTTGGACAGGTGGGACTCACAGCTCATGGCTTAGAATCGAGGCTGGTGTTCGCCAGGGCTGTGTGCTGGCCCCGGGTTCATTTGCAACAGGCATGGATTGGTTGCTGGAACGGACTGTTGAATCGTGCTAGATTGAGGTGGCATTTGGCCAGAGCTCCTTCACTGATCTGGATTTTGCTGATGTCTCTCCTTGCTGAACTGCTTGAGCTTGTTTCCATATTGGAGACAATGGCAAGTGAGGCAGCGTATCTAGAGCTTGAGGTGAATTGCCAGAAGACAAAAGTTCAAGCTTTGGGTTGCAGGGAGGATATGCCATTATCCATTAAGGTTCAGGGCCAGGACGTCCTGGTAGTTGAGGAATTTGTCTACCTTGGCTCTTTTCCACTCAACAACCGTAAACTCTTGCGACATCAGCTGCCGAAGTGCCATCATTTGTGATGCCATGCAGATCATCATATCATATCACCTAGACTTACTAAGGCGCCACTCATCCAATGTTCAACAGCGCCGTACAATACAATAGATAGAGTAGAAAAAATAATAAAATACTAATACTAATTAAAAGCTACATGAAACAGGAAAGTCTTAAGATGTTTCTTAAATGTTGCCTCACTACTACAATCACGAATGTCAATTGGCAATGAGTTCCAAGCAGATGGTGCTGAAACGGCGAAAGCTCTGTCAGTAAATCGGAGACGGGTCCGTGGAGTAATGAAGTCGCCTCTTGATTTGGAGCGAAGTCGACTGTCAGTACATGGCTTGCACAGTTCGCATAAGTACAACGGCGCAGTTC
>Ga0209339_1000743_pt1 | contig 12587 bp, 10 predicted proteins | sample OlaalgELextract3_FD_187376 | JGI IMG/M metagenome (GOLD analysis project Ga0209339, IMG submission 187376) | Olavius algarvensis symbiont microbial communities from Tuscany, Italy - Type A ELBA extract 3 (SPAdes) (version 2) | ecosystem: Host-associated > Annelida > Digestive system >... | reverse complement strand
TGTGACCTACCAAGCACATTACTGAAACAGCGCTTTAAAAAATTTATTGCTACCTTGTGACATTATATATTTTTGCTGCACTTAGTTAAGTTTATTAGTTAAGGTATTTTTTATATTGTACTCGACTACCTTTATGGTGAATAAAGATGAATATATATATATTTATTGTTTCTCGGCCACATTTAACTACCCATGAATAAAACCATTCAAGAACATTACGTAGGGCCGGTGGTCTATACAAAGGAAAACGAGCGGACCAACCGGCCGCCGGTGGGGCACAAATTAAGGTGGGACCGGCAGCCGGTGGGTTGGCCGGTGGGGCCGGTGGGCCGGTGGTCTTTTTACATACACCGCCGCTATTGCGGTCACTTTTCCGTCCGTCCGTCCGTCCGTCCGTCCGTCTGTCTGTCTGTCTGTAGCGAGCGTACTGTACATAAACAGAGGACTTTCCAGAACCACCTAGCTGATAGGCCTATCAACATGGTCGAAAATCGCAATTTTTTAGACGTATCCATTGTACCTAACAACCCCTGGGGTGCACATATTTTCGCGCTGTTCTTTCACAACCTGTGACAACCGAACCGGTTGTCACAGGTTGTGAAAGAACAGCGCGAAAATATTTGCACCCCAGGGGTTGTTAGGTACAAGGGGTACGTCTAAAAAATTGCGTTTTCGACTATCTTGCTTTATCTCGGAAACGATAAAGATACGGCCGTAGTTACAATGGAAGACGAATAGAAACTCGTATGCGATTTTATCGAATGGTGCCATTTCTAGTGACATTGAGTGACTCTTGACTTAAATTTCAAGGTCATTGTATTATTCAACGTAAAGTAGCTCGAAAAATTTTACCAGAGAGCTATACTTACGATGACAGACAGACTGACTGATAGGAAGTTGTATATGATATATGAGATTTTGCCACTTTCAATGACCTTGAACGACCCACAACCCAGATTTCAAGGGCACATTATTATTCTACGTTGACTATCTCAGAAACAGTACAAGATAGACACAGTTACAGTGGAACGCCAATAAGAAATGGTATGCGGTCTAGCGAAGAGATCCTAATCTAGATTTCAAGGTCTTGATATTCTTCGACGTCAAAATAACTGGGGAATGGTACACGATAGAGTTATATTCACAATAACGGACTAATAGGAAGGGTGATGGTTAGATCGAGTTAGCCGATCTACCGGTATCACTCGTCTTATAATAACGCGAGCTGTCTCAGCAATAGCTGAACTTCTTGTTAAAACTAATTCATCTGAATATTACTTCCTGCCGCTAACAGTGGGCTCCGAACAATTTATTTACGTAAGTCAGTACCAGGTTTAATAATTGATGGCAGACATTTTGACTCGACTTCTAGGCCCAATGGAATCACGAACGAGTCGTAAGTCGTAATTTTAGCAAAGAAGTAGATTACGTTTGCAGCATACGGCGTTATACCCATCTGGCAGACGGTGGCAATTTTTGCTACCGATATAATTTCCACCGCCACAAAATTTCTCAAAAGTATTAATTTTCAATTATTTATATTGTGTTAAATTATCTGTTCATAACCGAATATTTTTGGGGCCTTCTAATAAACATGTTAAATTGGCGGCTCGATCAGTGGGTTATTTCAACAGATATAAGCATCCACATTTTGGCTTTTTGTTTTGAATAAGTAGTGAACTGAATAAAACTATGTGGTTCGTCTTTTAGATTCTTCGAGTATACATTGTCCATATACGAAAATATACAGCGGCTTGTTTGTGCTTTTATTTGTTGGGAGAGTATTTTGTTTTCCGATACCTCAGTCCTATTTTTTCTTTACACTGCTCTGTTTTAGACCTATATTGGTACCTTCAATATCTTTTCTTTTTGACGTCTTTTCACCGCACTGAGCTAACTACATGAGTGAAAGAAAAAGCCCGGAGGCATATATTATATGTTTAGTCATTGTTTATCGTACTCTTATAAGTTTGAGTTTTGACTTTCTGTTCTTCTTTTCATTCTTTGTACTGCATCTGTTTTCCTTGTACGACTTGACATTTTACCAATACTACTTGACGTCTTACTCTCAACTTTCGAGTTCGAATCGTAAAATCTATGAACGGAAATCGTTAAGGTTACGGACAAAGTTAATGCACTGAAACTGACTGAAATTCGCAGAAATGGCGTTTGCTGGGATCAACAGACAACCACGGCAGAGCGATTAACCTGTAGGATAATGTGTTTGTAGTCGTCGTTCAACCGCCATCACTTAATGGTGCTTCGTCCTGTTGCAGCTGCGAACCTGCCGCTGCTGCTGCATCAGGCAGCAATGCCTGAGATGGTCCACGTGCTGTTACTATTACCGCGTCCATTTCGTCGAATGTGCAGCATAAATCATTTTCACCGTCTTAATACTGTGTACAAGTTAGACGTTCATTTAGCCACACGACAGATAGTCGTGTACGCGTATAGACGTCATAACCACGAACGCGCTGCCGACCACACCACAGCATCAGCATTGCCACGGGAGCATCTGCTCCCCAACCGTCCGAAGACTCGATCCTGAGATTAATGTAGATATAATGAGTGTTCTCGGAGGTGAACCGTGGACCACTGTTTGAATGCGTACAGAACAAGTTCATTGTACTGCAGTGAATGGACATAGCATACCCATGAGCGTATCTTCAGCATCAAAAGTTTGATATTATGCGTTCTGTAAACCGATAAAACACTAAGCCAGAGTGCAGCAAAAAATGCACCATTTCCACATAAAAAAATAAAAATTGGGAGGGGAACAGCCACATCTCACCCCCAACCCTCAGACCCTAGCGATGCCATTTTCAATGACCTTGAGTGACCCTTAACCTATATTTCAAGGTCACTGGTAATTAGGCCTATAGATGCCCTCGATGTATTGTGTGCGTAGTTGACGAGCGCTCTGTCTGCGATAGCTAAGTTCTTGTTACTAATGTCGTCGTTAAATTGCTAAACAAACGTTGGATAAATTATTCTCAGAATCAGCGTTCCCTCAGCCATAGCGTCTGAATTTTTTAATGCGAATTGTTTATTGTTTTTATATGAACTATGCAAGAAAAAAGGTTCGTTTTTTTCCTGGAGACGTCAGTGCGATTGGGCGCGTGTCTGCGTAGGTCGATAGCGTCGACGGGAGCGCTGAGGCCTATCCGAGCTGAGAACGAGTGCGACAATCTGGTTGGACTCGTTCGCAAACAGAAACACATCTGTCGACGCAACGTCGAGATGATGGACGCCGTCAAGTCGGGCGCCGTCGTCGCCATACACGAGTGCCAGCAGCAATTCAGCAATCGCCGCTGGAACTGCTCCACCGTCAACGCCGTCACCGTCTTCGGCAAAATTCACAACTCCGGTACGCACCTGTTTATGTACGTTTAACGCTTTGATCGCCACATTAAAACCGCACAGCAACGGACATGCATCAGGACCTAGCAATACAGTGATTGGTACACTGGCCGTTGATGGGTGGGCTGTTACATTTGGTACAGCGAAGTTGGGCCTGGGCGGAGCCGCAGCTCGCCCAGGCCCCTCCTCGCTGTACCAAATGCAGTAGCCCATCCATCAACAGCCGATGCATCAACTTCGTATTATTTGACGTAACACTATAATTGCCTTTGGACTCTAAATGGTTAAGCTTTTGTAGTACAAAGGCAATTATTATTGCGACACAACGAATAATATGAAGTTGGTACACTGGCCGTTGATGGGTGGGCTGTTACATTTGGTACAGAGAGGAGCGGCCTGGGCGGGCTGCGGCCTCACGGTCGCGAATCAAAACGCCGATCAATGTCGAGACGTACATCATTTGATCTCTGGGCGCCAAGTGTAACAGCGCTTGTCTGAATGTCTAGTGTGTCGCGGTCGCCACGCGTAGTTCGGACCACCTATATCCATGTTTTCTCCACGCAGCAGAAATGATTACTGTCGATACTGTTTTAAGCGACTTCGTTGATCCGCGCTGTCAATACGATCGAGGATATTGTATCGGCTGCAGTGCTGCTGCTGCTGCTGCTGTGGACTCTCGTGCCAGGACGGCCCTCCGTGAGAGATACGTAGTGCGCGCTGCTTGCTAGCGCGATGACCTGCCGAATATCGCGGTACGCCCAATGGTAGATTGTGGCGCTCGAAGATTTCTAGTTGGGTTTGAGAAAATGCCCGTTTTCCATCGTGTGCGGAGCCTCTGCCGCTCTGCGCAGTCCCGACATTTAAGGTCTGGAATTTCAATTGCTGACGGTGTAAATAGCCTGTTCCTGTGGTGCGAAACGTGCAGTGCGATTCTTTTATTTGACTGTAAACCTGTTTTATGAGACTATCGGGATAATGACACACTGGGCCTGTTTGTAGCACATCACACTAGACGTGTGCGACTATGGCTGTCGTGTGGCGCCTTGGCTGTTAATTTGCTTTGAAGGCTGCATCTAAAGCGTCGTCGCGTCGACGCCTTTAACGGTGTCGTAAATCGTAAACTGTGCTGTGCATATGTTCACGTTGACGACTCGATGGTTGCCAGCAGTACGATATTACGACAGGATAGTGAAGCGTTTGACATGTGCTGAAAAACTGTAGGGCAGAGCTATCTTTTATCGCAGACAATATGGGTCTATCTTCACACACCTTTAAAAAGTAGCCTCCAAAAGACGTGACATAGTGTGAAAATAGTAAATTAAAGGTGTGTTACGTCATTTAAGGTCATACAAGGTCATCGAAACTGATACCAGTCAAAAGCCCGTATGCGAATTCCTACTAGTGGTCAATAGTAACATTAAGTCCTATCACCCACCGTTTCGGAGATATTGCTACGCAAAGGTCGGAAATCTGCGTTTTCTCGTCGTTTTTACCCACGTCAGTCTCGTTTGAGGCCATACCGATGGATGTCCTCCGGAACCTTGGGTATGAAAGTTGTTGTCAGAAAACTAAATTCCCTGCTGGGCTATTCGGTGAAAAAACCTCGTGATCCTACGGTCATTAATTTTGACATATAAAAATGCGTGTGGCGGACGGATCGACAGACGCCGCCTGTAGCTGAGTGGCGTTCTAACATAACACAGCGCGTCAAAAACTAAATGTCCACTGACTTCGGCGATCTAATTCGATCGAGGCAATCAACAGCGTTTCTCGGACCATAGATTACATTATGTTTACTTCACATGAAAATTAGAAGGATTTGCGATCGTTAGAATCGTTTGTAGCAATTAATATACCACTATCTATAGTGATTTGTGATTGTTGTGATGACTTTCTGGATTAATACAAGGATATGTTTTCATTAGGAAGATATGCGTTGGTCCAAGTTTTACTCGCAGACTGCAAAATGCAAACACGCGGTCGCATTATCTCGCTATAACATCACGCAATCGTTGTAATTTGTTTTAAATCATGTGAATTATTGTGTTCGTTTGATGATTTAAGACAGGTGTGGTACGGGTTTTTTATTTGACTATTTAGATGGTGTGTTTCGGCAGGTATTCGCGAGATGGCGTTCGTGCATGCCGTGTCGTCGGCGGGTGTCGCGCACGCCGTCACGCGCTCCTGTAGCACGGGTGTCCTCGACCGTTGCGGCTGCGACAAGACGGTCGGCCAGCGGACGACGGTTGGTCCGGGCGCGACCAGGCGCGGCATCCGTGGACTCGGCTCCAGCAGTGGCTTTCAGTGGTCTGGCTGCTCGGACAACGCCGCCTACGGCAGCGCCTTCGCCAAGATGTTCATAGACGCACGCGAGAAAGCCAAGGGCAAGGCAGCAAGTCGGGCTTTGATGAATCTGCACAATAACAACGCTGGAAGAAAGGTGAACATTTTGCAGAAAGTTTAACCCTTCAAACGCCACATTAAAACCGCAGAGCAACGAACCATCATACAGCACCACGGAACACGGTGATTGGTACACTGGCCGTTGATGGGTGGGCTGTTACATTTGGTACAGCGAGGATGGGATTGGGCGGGGCCACAGCCCGCCCAGGCCCCTCCTCGCTGTACCAAATGTAACAGCCCACCCATCAACGACCATGTACAAGTTCGTATTATTCGATGTGGCACTATAATTTAACATAAGATGGATATTTTGCGGAAAGTTTAGCCTTTTAATCACCACGTGAAAACCGCAGAGCGACGGACCATCATACAGCATCATCATCATCATCATCATCATCATCAAATTTCTTTATTAACAAAGTTGTTATGCGCAACTCAATTACAAGGATGTGGATACGATTAAAAATAGAGGATAAAAATATGCATAAACGGTAGATAACAGTAGACAGTTGTAAGTAACGCGTTGGTTCAGTGACTAGTTTTATACAAGTTGCAGACAATGAAGTCACTGTCATTCAAGTCAACAGTTTTCTGGATCAATGATTTGAGTCCGAGACGATTTCTGAGCTGATAGTGCAGTTGCGGTCGTTCTTGTAGGTATGGTGGTAGTACATGTTGAGGGTTTCGAAATATTGTAGTGAAGAGATCGTATTTGACTTCTTCAGTGATGGACAATATGTCTGGGTCACTGGTGGAGTAGCAACCGAGTTTCATGCACCTTCGTAGAAATGAATTGAGTCTGGTGCGGTCCGCTGCAGAGCAAAGGCCGAACCAAGCCGGCAGACAGTAGGTAAGTTTGGCTATTTCGGTAGCTCGGAAGACGTCCTTCGGTGACTGTTCTGGTAAGCCGTGGCACCGTAGTGCATAAAGAAGGCTGGTGCAGCCTGCCAGGGTGTAACTAACGTGGTCGGATGCCGTCAGTCGATCGCTGATAACGACGCCCAATGCTGTGATGTTAGTCACCCGCTCGATATCATGATGAGGTGTTGGAAGTTGAGCATCCTTCCCTCGCTTGCGATGCGACCGGAACACAATTTTTGGCACTGTTTAAATGCAGGTTGTTGGCCGCGGCCAGAAGCAATACGGTGATTGGTACAATGACCGTTGATGGGTATAGGCTGTTACATTTGTTACAGCGAGGAGGGGACCCATGCGGGGCTGCAGCCCGCCCAGGCCCCGTCCCGTCCTCGCTGTACCAAATGTAACAGCCCACTCATCAACGGCCAGTGTACCAACTTCGTGTTATTCGATGTGGCACTATAATTGCCTTTGGAGTGTAAAGCGTTAACCAAGAAGCTAATTAGCTGTCGTAAAACTACCGTTTGACGCATCTTATTATTTATAAGGATTACGCATTAAAATCCACAAAAAAGTTGCTAAATTATCGCTTCACAGATGTGCACATTGGTATTTAAAGACTTCATATTGAACAATTTCCTTTGTTTCGTAATTGACCTTGAATGATCTTGAGCAGACTTTAATGTCACAAACACTGTTTATCAATTTCTGTTAGTGGATAGTTTTATTGATAATATATAACTATATTTTTAACACTACTGAAAAAATAAACTTCAGATAATTTTTAAAGGTCACTTTAGATAATCATCAGTGGTAGGCCTATTAATCGACGAAGTGTATGAGTTCCTATTAGTAGCCATCATTTAGCAACGATGTCTATCTCGCACCATTTCCGAGGTATTACCACTTGTTTAGCGTAAGTGACTACCAGCGACGCGAGCAGTCTTTCAGTTACAAGAAGTTCCGCTGTCGCAGAGAGACCGCGCGATGCTTTATATCATTGAATATTTCGCTAAGTCACTCAAGGTCATTCGAAATGACAACCTTGAGTAGGGCGTGTGTAAATCCCTACCAGTACTCCATTGTGACTACGTATCTCGTACCGTTTTTGAGATACTCAGCGTCAGATAATGGCGTGACCTTGAAATCTGGGTTACGGGTCGTTCAGGGTCATCGAAAATGTCGCCATTTGATAGATCGCATACAACTTGCTATCAGCCTGCCATTGTAACCATAGCTCTTGTATCATTTGACGTTGAATAATATCGTGACCTTGAAATCTTGGTTAGAGATCACTGAAGATCATTGAAAATGGTACCATCCCAAAGTTAGTTACGGTTTCTTATTGACATTCTATAGCAACTATAGCCGTATCTTTAGCAGTTTCTGAGATACTGAGCGTTATATTATGGATGACCTTGAAATCAGGTTGGGAGTCGTTCAAGGTCATTAAAAATAGCCCCGTTCAATAGATCGTGTACGACTTACTATTGGTTTGCTATTTTAATTATAGCTCTATCTTGTACCATTTTCGAGTTATTTGACGTTGAATAATATCGCGACCTTGAATTCTTGGTTATGGGTCACTCAAGGTCACTGGAAATGACATCATTCGATAGATCGCATACGAGTTCCTATTCGTCTTCTATAGTAACTGTGGCTCTATCTGGTATGATTTCCGATACAAATCGAGATATTGGGTCGAAAATCGGGATTTTGCCGCGCGATGCTATGCAAGTGCGACCTGTGCTGTCATGCGGTGTCCGTCTGTCCGTCCGTTTATCTATCTTTTTGTCACGTTCGTGACCTCGAAATCTGGGTTAGAGGTCACTCAAGGTCATTGAAATTGGTGCCGTGTCAAAACGAATGAACATGTCTTCAAAATTTTTCACCATCGGGTAGCCACACCATTCTAGTTTTTCCGTACTGAACGTCATGGCGATATTCTGACGGGGACCCCCCCCCCATAACGGTGGCATCAAATGCAGGTGCTATAGGCAGAGATCGCAATTCTGAGCCAATATCTGACTTCATCGCGTGCTGTGAACGCTGCCACCGCTAGGTGTTATCAAGGCGGTTCCGCCGGACCGTGGCAAGTTATGACACTTAACGCTGGTAGTAAGCGGCGGAGTTTGTTGATGGCGGGAGACGACGACGAAATGTTTATGACAAGAAGTCTCAACTTATGACAAGAAGTCTCAACGTTACGCGAAAGACAACAGGACGGCATTTAATCGCACGCAGTGATAAATCTGTAACCTGTGTAACTAACAATAAAAGACTGTGCTCGACGTTTTGTGGTATTGAAGCTAACTACTGACAGACACGAAGCATCGCTCGCCTCTTTGCGACATCAGAGCTACTTGTTTTATACTCCGCTGCATTCAGCGCCCCATCGTGCAACGTACGCAACGTAGCGGAGTATGAAAGTCATTGGCAATAGTGCATTTGATAGGCCATATTATTTCTTAGTTCCTACTAATGCTCTAAAGCAACTATGTCACTGGTATGCACTGTTTCTGAGGTATTACCACTTTTCAGCATACATGACTTGCAGTTACTAACTTACCTTGAACAGTTCTTCAGTGCGGCTACAACAGTTAATATAATCATCATTCTTTATTCCTCCAGATGGCAGCAAAAAAACAAACACACTCACGTATTTGTAATTCTTAATCTTATTTCTTTGCAAGCAAATCATCACTAACATATACTGTATTTTTTCGAGATATTGGTCATGGCCAGTTTCTAGTAACTGAAATGACCTGTAAATTCATCGGCAACGACACAATTTGACAAATTTCTATGATTTCATATTTGTATTTCATCGTAACTAAGTGCGTATCGTGTACTGTTTCCGTGCCAGTCGACAGTTTTTCACACCCATGTTGCTTTTACACTCCCACTCAGTGTGGCGCTGCATGGTGGAATTTCCTAACAGTATTTCATGCTGGAAAACTAGAATTGTGGAGCTACTATACGGTGAAAAAATTGCAGTAGTGTTTAGCACGTTTGCATTTAGTGCGTCGCGCCGTAAAAATGTACTGTTGCTTAATTCACTGTCTGTATCAAGAATTTTTTCGTTTAATTAGTGTCGATGCCTTCAATATTGCTACACAGAAAGCAACGAAACCTATGAAGAGGATTCTCACAATACAACTGAAATATCATTAACATACTACCCTCAGCAGTAGAATGTGTGTGGTCTAATGCATAGGTCCATATTTGCCAGAAACTTAAATGATATGCGCACGCTCCACCATTGGGAGTTTTCGGAATGCATTCCCCCTACCGCCACGATTCAAAATTGCGCACATGTGGCAATGCCAAATTACACGGCAATACGAATAACTCGATACTATAAATGATGCTATAAATAGCTGTAACTATTTTCTTTTCAGTGCGGGTGTAAGACAATATCGTGTGTCGTGTCTGTGGTTCAAGTGCGCCAGCAGCAGTTCGGTTTTAACCCTTAATTGGCACCGCTAATTATACACTGTGTTCAGAAAAAAACAGCCACTTGTGTTTTCTTGCATAACTCTTAGAAAAATTAATCAGTTTCAATAAACATTTCAGACAAAATAGCTCATGAAATGCTGATTGTAAAGCGCAAAATAATTTGTATTAGTCTTAAATATTCTTTGCTAGCATCGATGTAAACTGGACGTCAGTAAAAGTGTCGTTAGCCTTACAGCAATGAGACATACCATTGACGATAAACATCTCATTAAATGGATGTGAAAAATTACGTAGAAAAACGCTTGCTCAAGATGTTTTGACAGAAGATGAAATCTTGATTGGGTAAAGACACTGATCAAAATACCAGTGCGAGATCTTTAACTTTGTTGATCTTTGCAGTGGGGTGGGCATTGTGTGGTCGACCACAACCCGAACGTAGTTCAGTGATGCCACTGCTGTCACTTCCTCCATTAAAACTCTATCCTCTGTCAGGAAACATCTTCAGAAAGTGGTTTGCTTCATACTTTTATTTATTCACGAGCATTTAATAATAATGTGATTTCCAGCGGTAAATATTATTGCTGTCACGACACTTTTTGTGACGTCCGGTTTACATCGCTGCTAGCAAAGAATATTTAATAAGAATGCAAATTATTTCAATGCTGTTAGAATCAGCATTTCATTAGCTATTTTGTCTAAAATTTTAATTCAAATTGATTACTTTATCAATGAATTATGCAAGAAAACAAAAGTTGGTGTTTTTTTCTGAACACGGTGTAGTGCCACATCGAATGACTGGCCGTTGATGGGTGGGCTGTTACATTTGGTACAGCGAGGAGGGGACTGGACGGGGCCGCAGCCCGCCCAGGCCCCTCCTTGCTGTACCAAATGTAACAGCCCACCCATCAACGACCAGTTTACAATCACCGTATTGCTGTATAATGATCCGTTGCTCTGTGGTTTTAATTTGCCCATAACAATTACGGGGTAACTATTGCCGTGATCCGACGCTATGTACATATCGAACAGTCCGATTTCCGCCAGCTCGTTTTTTTATTGCGCGACGCTATGCATAGCGCGGTCTACGCCATAACGCGGTGTCCATCTGTCTGTCTGTCCGGATGTCCGTCATGTTCCTATGTTGTATCGAAACGGCTCAACATAATCCTCAGACGCTTATACATTCTGGTAGCCCCATCGTTCCAGCTTTTTCATACGAAAATTCCAAACGGGTCCTTCTTAACGGGGGCGTCGAAATCGGGTGGGGTATGAAAAAATCGATATTTTCGATCAATGTGTCGCTTTATCTCGGAAACGATACAAGATGTTGCCATAGTCACTATCGAATGCCAATAGGAAATCGTATGCGATCTATTGATTGGTGCCGTTTTTAATGACCTTGAGTAACCTGTAACCTAGATTTCAAAGTCACGATATTATTCATCATCAAAGAAATTCGCATACGATACAAGCTATACTCACAATGGCAAACTGACAGGACGTCATGTATAATCTATCGAGTTGTGCCGTTTTCAGTGACGTTAAGTAACCCCAACACACATTTCAAAGACATGCCATATTTCGATGTTGAATATTTCAGAAACGGTGCATCTAAGACCGTAATACCCCGTAGGGACCGATCTGTTTATATTGACCATCGTTTCACGGAATGCCATTAACAGCAGTCATAGCATTTTCAATAACACGGAGCGTAGCACGGCTTGCCTGCGACAGCTGAGCTTCTTGTAGACTAACAATATTGGCAAACACAAGTGCAGCTAAAAACGTACAGACGAAAACTGCAATTTCGCTTAAACGATTTAATGTTTTATTGCGAAATTTCTACGATTATTCACACGGGTTGTCTGCATTATAATGATGTACATTTTTTATAAATTTCTGTTAATCTATATCGAAATGGCAAGAACTGAAATACAACAAAAGAGTTTGCAGTCTCCAGCCAGCAATGCATAAATTACGTCTATACGTTCGACAGCTTTACTAACGCTACCAGTTAATTCGTAGCATCACCTTAAGGTCATAAATTATCTCATATTTGTGGATTGTTGTCTAATAATTGTCCAACACAACTAAAGCGCTGCGTATAAAATGGATATTATGTGGAGACAAAATATATGTTCAAATTCTGCGAAAATTGTGCTAAGTGTTGCTAAATTTCGAGAGAGAGAAAATTCAAAATCATCGTGTTTGAGGAACTTCTGTGGCGAAATAAAGTTCATAAAGGTACGACCGTACGAAGTCAATGAACAATGATCATCAACAAAGCGCACGTCTAACGGCGAACAACGCACGCTTGACAACTTGGCAGTTATACAGTACATCGCAGACTTAATCAGCTCCGGTAAATAAGGTGCGTGGAATTGTCGCTTTGAACAATGACGTAAAACCATGCAGCATGCCTTAAAATATTTGCATTTTCTACGAATGATAACTGCTGACAGTAATATTTTAACACAAAAAAACGTGCACTCCAGATCACAGTTACA
>Ga0209339_1000741_pt1 | contig 12600 bp, 11 predicted proteins | sample OlaalgELextract3_FD_187376 | JGI IMG/M metagenome (GOLD analysis project Ga0209339, IMG submission 187376) | Olavius algarvensis symbiont microbial communities from Tuscany, Italy - Type A ELBA extract 3 (SPAdes) (version 2) | ecosystem: Host-associated > Annelida > Digestive system >... | reverse complement strand
ACGCCGTTCTGAGACTTCTGAAGAGGTCGATGTGCGTCAGGGGCAGAACGCACTCGGTAGTTTGTCGCTATCTACCGGTTTGACGCCGAGCCACAATCGATTGTGGCTCGTTATTTATAATACTTGTAGCCAACCTACATGTATCCTTATTGACAATGCTTACTATGACTAACCACCATATTGTGCAGTTGTGGCTGTACTGCAGTGTATTAATGTAAAATTATTAATCAAATGCTTGATGAACCAATAGCTGTGCAGTCAAGAAAACTTATTTATCACTTTGCCACAGATGGCTAACTTTTTAAATATAAACCAACTGAATTTTCAGCTTAGTGGTCCTCAGCTCTACAGTTTTATTAAGCGAGTGCAAAATGTATTCAGTACATTAGAGTCAGTGCGACAATGCAGTTTATGAATCTTGTTTGGAACAGTAGACAGCTCTATATGTCAGTATCAGCATCAAACTGTTTGATGCTGATACTGACATTGACATAGAGCTGTCTACTGTCTAGTAGACTGACTTGAATTCATAATGGTATGTAACGATGTCAGAAACTAGCTACAGATTCATCAAAATGGTATTAAACGTATTTATTAAAAACAGTCCACAACAATAAAAAATTTGTTAACAGTCAGTGGATAAAAAAGAATGTACAGGAGTGATATTACAACAGCCATTGTTTACACGACATCATTTCAACTTCAGTTTCACATAAATGCCACACAGTTGTCATCAGCATGAACATTTCACACTGAATAACATGTCAGATTCGTTATTAAAAATTCAGTCCAAAACTGTGAAGATTTATTTTTTTAAACACAGCAAATGGATAAAAAAGATCTACAATAGTGCTATTACAACTGTCACGAAAAACTTTGTGCCTACCTTAAAATTATTAACAATACCAGATCAATTTATTACAACAATGAAAGCTGGCTGCATATCACAGGCATGGAAACCAGACCACTGCAACATGGTTTCCAGTTCGATGGTGAAAAATGGAAAGACCATGACACACTTTGAAATACTGCAGCAGCTTGAAACACTCAAAGTTACATCAGTCTGGGATTCCCTGCCTTCTCTCAGTATGTGGACAGATATACAAATATTTATTATATAAAATTGTACATCATTCTAACTGTTACTAGTCATCATTTGCAAAACTAATGTAATATTTTTCCCTAAAAATATGTTTAGTTCGTACAAAAAAATGACACATCAGGAAGCCACACGATGTAATATCTGGCTGCAAGATGAAAACAGTGCAGTGACTGGTACATGCTGTCACTGTCGGTAAGATCCCCGCCGTGTCCCAACCATCAGCCACACTACATCTGCAGCCAGTGTAAACATGATAACACAGTTCAAATGTTACACGTCAGGTTATCTATGATCAATCAGTAATATAAAAACTTCTTACTCTACACAACTGATGTATTGTTACCTAATGACAACATTTCGATGTCCATCAGACATCTTGATCACCTGGTCCCGTGTGGCTGAGTTGGTAGGATACTGGAATCAAATCGCGTGCTCCATCGAGCTGTAAAGAGTCAACAAGACGTGATCAAGATGTCTGATGAATCACGGACATCGAAATGTTGTCATTAGGCAACAATACTTCAGTTGTGTAGAGTAAGAAGTTTTTACTGTGCCATGCTATGCATAAGTGAGGTATATGCCGGCACGCGGTGTCTGTCCGTCCGTCTGTCTGTCTGTCCGTCACGTTCGCGGATCATGTCAAAACGAATAAACATATCTTCTAAATTTTTTCACCGTCGGGTAGCCAAGCCCTTCTAGTTTTTTCCATACCAAACGGGGTGGCGCTATTCGGATGGGAACGGCATCGAATGCAAGGGGGGTATGAAAAAACGACGATTTTCGACCGATATCTCGCTCTATCTCAGAAACGGTTATAGTTAGATGGGCATATGCAGCGAGACAATTTGTAAGCATCGAATTACCTTTCCATCGATACAACATTTAGCGTGATTGCCCCAGGGGCGTCCCCAGGGGAAACAAAAATGTGGTAAAAATAGCGATTTTTGGACTTAAGCATCGTATAACTCGGAAACTATTGAATATACATGTAGATAGGTACATGCTGCGAGGGGTTTGGCAAGCATTGAATTGTCTTTCCATCCATGCAACATACTGCGTGATAATCGCAGGGGCGTCTCCATGGGAAACAAAAATGTGGGATGCAGTACATGAAAACGGTGATTTTTGGCACTTGCAGTTTGAATAACTGGGTAACTGTTGAAGATAGATGGTTACATGCTGCGAGGGGTTTGGCAAGCACTGAATTATCTTTTCATCCATGCAACGTTTTGCGTGATTGCCACAGGGGTGTCCCCAGGGCAAACAAAAAATGAAGGCCGGGGTACGTAAAAATGACGATTTTTTGCAATTGTGGTTCGAATAACTGGGAAAATGTTGTAGACAGATAGCTGACACACTAAATTCGCCGTATCTTCCGAACGCGAAGGCCTACGAACTTCAAACTTGGTAGATGGATGCAGCCTAGATTTGCTAAAGTCACCATATTAATCCGTCTACTTAGAGCAGCCTTCAGCGACTAACCAAAATAGTCAACAACACAAGGCATCGCACGGCCTCTCTGTTATAGCTGAGCTTCTTGTTACATTACTGATTGTACCAACTGAATGAATCTATTCAACACAAAACAATATGCCACAAGTTACTATATTACACACTGTAACAACTGTGAGAGAAATTTCTCAAGAGTATGTTCATAACGCTTATGCTTTCAGTCCAATAGATTTACAGATTTCAAAACTGCAGCGCTGCACAAGCTACCAAATGTCTGCAAACTGCATACCACATATTTCACTTACACACACACACTACCGGTATGACTAACAACAGCATTGGACCCACATCGGACCACATCCGGCTTGAACTGAGCACCTGGACTTCGAAAGTACCAGCCTCGTGGATTGGTTAAGGTCAGGACCCCACCTTATGGGTCTGATAGGGTCAGGAGTACAGGTTAGAGCCAGTTTTCAAAAAAATGCCCACCTCGTTGATTGGTTAGCTTGCAAGGTGATCAAAACGTGGACATTTTTGAGGTGTGAATGAATCTCTATAGGTTCTATGTGGTCGTTTCGAGGTCCAGGTGCTTAGTTCAGATCCGATGTGGTGCGGTGTGGTCCCATATGCATCGACGCGGTAATTAGTCGTACCCCACACATTAACATCTTAACAGCCACTTGCCATGTATTATGTGGGTTGGACAGACTTTAATCTTGCAAAGGTGCCCAAGGAAATATTTGCAGATTGCTGCAGCAGTATTTTTATACTACACAATGAAAGCACAACTTCATAGTATGCCATACATTGTTAAGACACTAACATCATCATGCTGCAGTAAGTAAAAAATAAACATGCATACAAATATCAACAGCTGTCTGTGATCACTTGATCAGTTATCAGGGTGTCCCCTCTTTCTCAACATTAATTTTTCTATGACCTTTCCATGACCAAAAATTACGCAAATCCATAACCTCTTGGCATTGAGTCGGTGACATTTGCAGACTGCCAGCTACAGACCGCAACATGTCGGTGACAGAAAATTGGCTGCTCGTTGAAAGTTGTTGCCAGTTGTCTGCGACTGTCGGTGATTCAACGCATACTGAATCATTGGTTTTACATTACAGACAATAATTTGTGCAAATAGTTATAAAAATTACATGGCTTTACAATCATTTTCTAGGCATGGAAAATAGTCTTACTAAATTACATGACTTTCCATGACCAGGGGACACCCCGAGTTATGCACAGTTTACACAACAATATGAGCACCTGCATACGCCAATGTAAGGTAATATTTGTGACAACTTTATACCGTTATGTAACTTGTTTGAAGAATGACTATTGCTCGTCTGCGTTAATGGCCGGATATGCAAAGGTTGCCGTCATCAGTCTTGACCCATGCTTATATCTCAAAAACTAAGCAAGAGAGACCCACGGTTACTATTGAAAACTAGCTATTAAGAAGTTGATATCGCTGATTCTGTTTCACATTTAGATGCTCCCCTGGGGAGATATTTAGGTTTCAAATGCAAAATATGTGCAAATATTAATATGGACTCCTGTTCGACTTGGCATCAGAGCACAGCTGTGGTAAACCAAGCACAACCGTAGTCTCACCACCGGTGTTGTCAAACTGTTATAAACAGAATGTGATGCTCGGAACTTGTAGTTCACAATCATTGTCCGTTGTGTTGACAATGCCACAGTTGTTCAGGAGGGGGCCAGCTTCTTTTCACAGTGCAATGTTCTTGTATTTAAGTCATGTAGTTTGTGAATTTTCTTCATAATGACAGACGGGTTCCCAGTCAGTTTCAACAGTGAAACTCCCCGAATTTGTCACGAAATATCCTCTCATTTCAGACATGACAAATACGTTTTTAGATAATTTTTAGTCGGCTTCTCCTCCATTACACCAACTCCTTTCCATTTGCCATTTTGACTTATAAATGTTGTATGTGTAGGCATCTTCAATTTTAAAATAACACAAATCCGATCCAAATAATTGGAAATATCTCATCACACTTCTAGCCGGAAACAACATTACAGTAACAGTGAAACACTCGGATGACGCGTTATTTTCCCTGACCACCAACAAAATTTCCTCACACCTTCCGCCTCCTTAGTTTTCAGTAAGAATCCTGTAAAGTTAACCAGCAGACAGGTAGACACCGGGTAAAAGCTCAGTCTCAGCTTGTTTCTATTACTTATTGCTGGAGTAACAGAAGAAAATAAAATAACACTCATCACTTTGCAGCCCCATATGATTACAAATTTACCGATGAAACAGCATAAAGTTATTTGCAGAGTGACCACTCTCCAGTTACTCATATCAAGACTGTATTAGTGTTACTGTCAGTGGGGGTAGGAATGCAACAGTGCATGAGCTGAAACCATATATTTAATATTTAACACAGAACAGACTCCTACTAAATACCTGTATGGACACAAATATGCAGCTTACAATAAACAGTTTTAGGCAACTTTTCTCTGACAAGATTTTTTCCATGACATTTCCCTGACTTTTAGTAAAATCACTGACATTTCCCTGACAACTGTCAAATTCCCTGACATTTCCAGGTTTTCCAGACAAGTGACAAACATAACAAACATTGATGACAAATATTGCTGACCATCAATTTACCATCACACCAGTTTGATTCCTGGCACATATAACACAAATCAACGGTGAATGCGTATAACAACTGTGAATGTAACAATGTACGAGTGATGGCAGCATCAGTCGCTGCCCCCGACAGCTCCCTGTAGTTCTTCCAATTCACTTTCTTCAGCACGCATGTACTCCATCGGTGACCGCTCCATCGCTTCCTCCGAGTCCTTGGATGTACCCGGCTGTGGCTCACTGCTCTCGGCACTTGGTGGAGCTTCTTCCGTTTTCGTTTCTTCTGGCTTCTTCTCGCCCTCCTCCTCGTCGTCACTGTCCAGCCATGTCTGTGCCTCTTTCTCAATCTGCAACAAAAGCACGTAAATGAACAATGACATGGACACATTCTGCCGAAACTATATTCCAATCTCACCTGTTTAACTAGTTCCAGGAGTCAATCCGTGAATCCAAAACCCTAACCATTACATCACCTCACCACTCACAGCTAAGACAGCAGAAGTGTTTGTTTACCTCTTTCCAACTGCATGTCAGCAGTAGACTGAAACATGGTAAAGCCATAAACTATGGGAAGCAATATGTGCCTTATCTGGTAATCGTTAATACAAAATAAGATGGTACTTTTGGTACAACACGTTACTGATCTTGGAAAGAATGCCATAAATACACATAACAAATCTGTGCATGGTGCAGAAACACTTACTCTCCTACTACTTTAAACTATGCCTTCAATTAGTGACAATTACTAATTTTAAGACATTTATTAATGGGAAAATACTACCAGAAAGTCGTTTTTAAGATTCTGTGGGCCCTTTTACTACACAGCATGTATTATTCATTCTTACTTTACAATACAAAGGCAAAAGTTCAAACTTGCACTGAAATGCGGGTAACCCAAACCATTCCTTATACCAAATCCTACCCCCATTGAGACCAAATCAGTATTCACTGCGCAAACGTGGACATCCTTTTCAGCTCCCCATGATAAATACCACCCTTTTAAAATCAACTTTCATCAACAGGTGCCTCTTTCAGTTAGCGTAATTCTCTCACTCCCACCTCATTTTAGCCTGCATGGGCCGTCCCAGTCAGCCGCTCGGCAGCTGTGGTGCGGCCAGTCAGCTGCTTCATACTTTAAGCTGCTCATCCTTCATGCTTCCTATTTCATACATTAGGCCTCAATCAATCAATCAATCAATCAGAAAAGGATTAAAGTGACCAAAGTAACAAATGCTACTGCGAGACCACTATGATACTGCGAGACCACTATGAGGTCTATGTACTTTCATATGTTATTACTATTGCGTTTTCTGTTTTACATGTAAATTCTTATGTACAGTTTACTTCTATTTTTAATTCATATGTCACTGATGTGCGATTGTCATGTCTTTATTAATAAACGCATTAAAAACAAAATGATCACACAGTGCACGGACCTTCTTCAGGTCTTCCGGAGTTAGATCGTTTTTAATATTGAATCGCTTGCGAATGCCTTCCGGCGTTCGAGCCTCAACGATGAGATGAGCAATGTGAGTTGTGGTAAGGTCCAGCAGCGGCTTCACGTCCAGGTAGTTAGCTGCCTGTAACATCAATAATACCAATGTGTAACCAGGTAACTAATACCTTTATGTGATGCTGCTGTCATTCGGTACCGTACATCTGTCAGTCTATCAAGTCTAGACAATTATGTCAAGCACTAAATCTGGACTGCTGCAAGTATATGTCTTCTCCAGCCGCTGCACTGCCACAATGACTGGGTGGTGTGAAACACTTCTTGAAAGCTCAGACATCGCACACCCACACCAGGTGCTTCCACAAGAGAGTTTATGTGAATCAGTTCATCAGTTGACACTTTACTGGGCACATTAAAACCGCAGAGCAACAGACCATTATACAGCAATACGGCAATTGGTACACTGGGTGGGCTGTTATACTTGACATTTGGTACAGCCAGGAGGGGCTCAGAAGGGATGTGACCCCACCCAGTCCCTTCCTCGCTGTACCAAATGTAACAGCCCAACCATCAACGGCCATGTATTACGTGGATCGGACGGACTTTAATCTTGCAAAGTCACGTTTATACCAACTTTGTACTATTCAATGTGGTGCTGTAATTACTCTAGAGGGTTAGTAACTCCAAATAATTACATGTAGGCCTACTAACAAAAACTCTGCATGTTTCTATACAAGACTGCTATATCTACAGCAAAGCAAATAAGCAGCTCCACTGTCACAGAGGCCAAGCAATGCTCCAAGTCATTGGAAAAGTTGCTAATTTATTAAAGGTCAGTGGAAATAAATCGTAGAGGAGGGCGTGTGTAAGTTGCTAATAGTATAACTAGGCCTATGTCTCTATCTTGAGATCAGTTACCATTTATAAGATATTCAACGTCGAATAACAGAGTGGCCTTGAAAACTGGGTTAAGGATCATTCAAGGTCACTGAAAATGGCAAAATTTTGAAGATCATATGTGGCTTCCTATTAGTCTATCACTGTAAGTATAGTTGTATATCTTACCATTTACTAGTTATTTGAAAACGTCACTATTCCACAGATCACATACAAGTTTCTAATGGCATTCAAAACTGTACACCCAGATAAAGAAATTAATTAAATATTAATTTTAAAATATCAAAGCAATACTGTTACTGCCAAAAATCAGTTGGTCAATGGAGAAAACAGTTCTGTACATGCATGAAGGCTAAAGGACATCACAATGAACGTCTGCTAAACTAAGTCCGGCTCTTTTCAGAGCCAACACACTATGCAACCGCCACTTTTCAGAGCCACCAACAGTCTATCAAGGAAAACATGTTGTTTTACTTCATTTCCATTGCAGCTATTAAAAAGCAAATAAATTAAGTAAAAGTGAAGAAATAAAGACGTCCATGGCTGTCGAAATCACAGCTTGCCAAAATTGGCTCATTTTTTTGAGACACAGTGTATAGCTATGATGTAAGGTAAGACATAAAAGGGGCTGCACTCCTGTGCAGCAAATGCAGTACAGTTACGATTAAGAAGTTGAGATTTACACAAAAGATTGACGTACTAAGATAAGGTCGAATAATACACTGTCTTCCATCTTCAAGAACTCCTGGTCCCATTCTATGATCTCATCATTGAACATTGCTAGATCTTCTTCGCCCTCAATTACTGGTGGTGGCGGCGGGTCGTCTTTGTGATATGTACACCAGTCGATCAGCTTCTCCAAGACTGGCTCACTGAGATTCGGCAACGGAATGATTTCACTGTCAACTTCAACTGTTGGGTCTTTCCCAATGCCAAGATCTGTACACAAGTAAATTTCAGTCAAATTCATAATCCAACAGATTAGATGGGGCTGGTTATAACGCTGCACACTTACTTGTTCCAGGGCTCAGATGTGCCCAGACATAAAGTGGCACTTATCTGCAGCCTGAATCAAACAAAGGAGGAATTTTGACCAGAATGCCATTCCTGATGCCACCAATGACATATATAACTCTCAGAAGCAATAAAGACCCAAACCCAGATCCAAGTCAAGTGGATGAGTCCATAATCTAATCTTAATTGAAAATTCAACAAGCAAGTAAACAAATTTAAGAACACACTATATGTCGGCCTATTAGGCGAATCGCAGGTGCAGTTAAGGTCACGGAGTGGTTAATGATACTGATAGGACGTTCTGTAGAGGAATGTTTTAAGTCTGGATTTAAAGACTGGTGCAGAGATGTTCAAATCATCAGTGATTGTATGAGGGAGTGAATTCCAGACACGAGGGGCAGGGGCAGCGTGGGAAAAACTCTGCTGTACAAATGCAGTGTGTGGTCGTGGAATGTTCAGTAGGTTGTGACTGCTTGACCTAAGCGATTGCGACGGTTGATGCAACTGGAGCAGTTCACGTAGGTACTACGTTGTTCCGCGATTAACAAGTTAAAAGTAATTATGGCAATTTTAAAGTCAATGCGCGCAGCAACAGGCAGCAAATGAAGTTCGGCTAAGACTGGAGTGATGTGTTCATGCTTTGAAGTCGTGATTACGGTGCAAGCAACAGCATTTTGAACCCGCTGCAGTTTGTTAAGATGAGACTGTGATGTTCCAGAGAGAATAGAATTACGGTAGTAAAGTCTCAAAGACACCAGAGCGGTTGCCACGACTTTAGCATCATCCACCAACATGCAGCGATGGATGTGACGTAAGGCACGGACGTGGTAATAGGCTGCCTTGCAGACGTTGTTTACTGAAGGACAACGTGCTGTCAACTGTAACACCCAAGCTCTTTACTGTTGTGACAGGAACTGTAGTATCAGCAACCTCAACAGCGCAATTTTTTTCTTCCGACTTCAGTCTTGTGCCGGTGCCTACCACGATTGCTTCAGTCTTGTCTGGATTCAGACAAGGCCCAGCCAATAGTGTAGTCATTAATAACTAACAGCATAATCAACCAATTACACTAGTAATGTTAGCCAATTTAAATAAAATATATTTTTTGTTAAATATTCTTTGTTAGCAGCAATATAAAAAGGGCATTAGTAAAAGTATGATTACAGCAATGGAATTTATAATTGAAGATCAATATTCAAGTATAAAGCAAATGCTCATAAATAAATAAAAAGAATGAAGCAATCCACTTTCTTAAGACGTTTCCTGAACAGGAAAGAGTTCTAGCGGATTAAACACTTAACAGTGAAAACAACAGTACTAGCATCATTGACTCATGCCAGTTTGTGGTCGACCACACACTGCACATCCAATTGCAAAGATCACCAAAGTTAAAGATCTCGCACTGATTTTATTGATTGGTGTATTTAGCCTATCAAGTCTTCATCTTCTGTCAGAAAAGCATCTAAAGCAATCGTTTTGCTACACTTTTTTACTAACAACCGTTTAATGAGATGTTCATCTTCAGTATTAAACCCCGTTGCTGTAGTAAAATTTCAAAATCCAAAAATTATGTGAAAAAATCACCATGATGCAACAACATTCAACTGAACAATGTTCAACTGTTGACTCGAGACGTCATCATAGTTTCACTAAAACTTTTTTCTCAACTTCTGTTTTAAACCAAAATGACTTTATGTTTCGCTTAGATGACAACACGGCAAACATCTGTGTTTATGGCACTGCTATAGCAGCCGACATTTTACCTAATCATCAAATGCATTCACCGAATATTTTTCAGTCGTAAGTTTTACACTAATAATTATTGTGTATTATGAACGTAAAACAAGATAACAGAAAGTGTCATCTGCAATTTCATTATAATGGATATAGTTATCTAGTTGGTCTAAAACCAGGTTTAAAACTTAGTTTTAAACAGAGTTTTAAACCAAAGTTAATCTCGACACTAGTTTATAATCACCAGATTTAGCATACAGATTAAGCCTTGGTTTAAAACTTTGGTTTTAGTGGAAACTTAAAGTCACCCAGTGTATACTGACTGATACAGTTGGTTGGAGCATCCAGCCTGGAAAATACCTTAGTCCAACAATCCAAAAAAAATTTAAGAGAATGTTTAGAGATGTAGCCTAACGTACAAACAGTTTTACACTACCCGGTGACAATTATGGTATAATATGAACGTAAAGCAAAATAACAGAAAGTGTCATCTGCAATTTCGTTATAACCAGGTTTAAAACTTAGTTTTAAACTGAGTTTTAAACCAAAGTTAATCTCGACACTGGTTTAAAATCACTGGATTTAGCATTTAGATTAATCTTTGGTTTAAAACCTTGGTCAAATGACAGAGTGGCAACAGTATGTATATAAAAGTGTGCAAGTATTTATGTATCTGTGTTACTACAATTACACGAAAACAGTCAAGAAAATTGAAAAAAACATACCATCAATCATGGACTTGATGATTATTGACTTCGAAATTATGCTAATTTCCACCTGGAATATCTTTCCAGTCATGCATTGCAGCTGGCACTTCACCATCTACATAGTCAAACAGCAAAAAAACTGAAACAGCGACAACCAACCACCCCAGTCCAGTGCTGAGCTTGTAGCCCTATTGAATTTGGGGTCAATACATTTTTACCTGGGATTAGGAAATCCGCTAGGTAGATACTGCACAACCATTTTAACACTACTAGGCTTTTTATAATTAGATGGTGTGTGCATGTTACAGGTGGTGCAGGCTTGTGCATGGATGTGATGTAATCTGTGAGGTCAGATATGGTATCTCTTATGAAGTCTTTTCGCTCAAATGACACTATGCATCTCTGTAGACCCAGGCCCAAGGACTTCTGAGTCCCGACCACCCTCAGCCATTGGTCTCGCCGCATGAGGGCTCAGCATGGCACACCTACTCAACCCAAGCAAATGTCCAGGCACCTCACCCAGGCCAGGCTGGCTCTCAAATTACCATTGCCTAGTTCGGACAAGAATCCCAACTATACATCATCATCTGTAATTTAACAGAGGTCCAGCCTCAATGATATTCAAGTCTCACTGTTTTCAAATGCTACCAACAGAGGACACCACTGAACCCTCCCAGCTGTCTGAGAAATTAATCTCCTGAAACAAATAATCAAATCACAACTGGGATTTGAACTCAGGTACCTGCAGATTCATACACACTGCACACTGTTGGCAGGAAAGTCTCACAAAATCCTTGTGGCAAAAGTACCGTACCATAACGGAACACTGCAGTACAACCAACCATACCTGTGCATGCTTCCACAGCCTTCACTGAATAAACCGCACTTCTAGTGTTCCAATACAGTAATCTTGCTTTTCTCATTTGCAGTATATCAAAAAACGGCAAATTTTAGTTGTATATCTGTGCACTTGTAGCAAAATATTCACCTAGCTGGATGATCAACAAGCTGAATGTGGCTTAGAGGTTTGCACAGGCCTAAATTTCCAGGCCCGGCCCGCGCACACCTGTAATGTGTCTCGATAGCGAGTCTGATAAACCACAGACCACTTCACTCACCCTGTAAATATTAATTTGTATTTTTTTTACAAACTAATCAAACATTTGTAACTGCTTTGGGATATGTCAAAGACATGTAAATTATTAACACTGCAGTGCAGTAGTCATCCACGATGGTCACATATTTACATCGTGCCGCTATACGTAGTTAGTATCGTTCAATATCCAGATACCCGGTACTTTCTTAACTAGTTGAGCTGACATGAAAAGCAGGAATGATTGAAGGGAGAACAGCAATGCTTTTGATTACCAATGGTGTGATGGTGAGTGGATCAAGTGAACTCAGTTGTAGAGATCAAATAAGATCACACATGACTGTAAAGGTGTTAGATGCCCACCAATATTTTCGTTGTCAAATTTAATTAACGTTGGCTGGCTACAATTACAATGTGTATTAATATACATATCTCCTTTAATTGCTGGCATTAATAGGAAGGCCTATTTGTTGCATGCTAGCTTTGCGTTGAAGGACAGTCGCTGCCGGTGATCGTCTATTGGTT
>Ga0209339_1000740_pt1 | contig 12605 bp, 13 predicted proteins | sample OlaalgELextract3_FD_187376 | JGI IMG/M metagenome (GOLD analysis project Ga0209339, IMG submission 187376) | Olavius algarvensis symbiont microbial communities from Tuscany, Italy - Type A ELBA extract 3 (SPAdes) (version 2) | ecosystem: Host-associated > Annelida > Digestive system >... | reverse complement strand
ATCACCGGACCGTTAGGTGCTGGAGGAAGAATGGGACGGCGAAGGAACTCTGCCAAGGATCAAGTCCGCAGCCTTCTCAGCCAGCATAATCACCGGACCGTTAGGTGCTGGAGGAAGAATGGGACGACGAAGGAACTCTGCCAAGGATCAAGTCCGCAGCCTTCTCAGCCAGCAGAATCACCGGACCGTTAGGTGCTGGAGGAAGAATGGGACGACGAAGGAACTCTGCCAAGGATCAAGTCCGCAGCCTTCTCAGCCAGCATAATCACCGGACCGTTAAGGTTGCCGGTGACAATACTCGGCAAAATTGACGCGTCCACGATACGCAGACGTTCCACCCCCACTACTCGGCACATGGGATCAACCACCACCATGTCATCATTGTCGGGCGAGCCCATACGGCAGGTGCACGAGGGGTGATAGGCTGAGTGGGCATTGGCGCGGACAAAAGCGTCAATATCGGCATCGGACTGGACGTTCTTTCCCGGTAGAACTTCTTCACCGCGAAACTCATCAAATGCACGTTGTGCAAACACCTACAAACACAACAATAAATCAACGGTTGACAGCACAAAGGTGATATGTCCAGAGAAAACCTGTTTTCAAGAAAACGCAAAGATACAAAAGGAGTATGTCCCATTATGTGTACATACAACATGTGTGATTTCGATACGAGCACTTACTATAACTACCGTTGATGAAATCACAATGATTCCAGTGATGTAAACAAAACATGATCTTCGTAAAATTACTGGCAGTAAATATTCTATGTTGCTTTGTCATTAAATAAGTAAACGATGGCCTAGAAATTAAGTCAACAGCTGGACATAAAACCTAAGAGAGAGATTGGAAAATGCTTGGATAGAATGGACATAACGCCTCTGCGCATCGCTTAACTTTGACAAACTGCTCATTAGTCAGTTTTCTTCGTTTCTACAAAGAATTAAAATTTCACATTTTATCCAGAGATGGGAAAATGCTTGGGCTATCACTTGGTATCAAAATCTCAATTTCGTCAAAAAGTGGACATAGCACCTTTGTGCTGTCAACAATCGAAATACTGATCACTGACATGCAGTAACGCAAAATCAAAATCACTCAAATATTTTGTCAGGATGTTTGTTGCACTTACTATAACCCCAGGTTCAATGGGTCTTGTTTGATGGGTGCTGTTTCTACAGTCACCACAAATATCTCAATGGGACCACTGGACACCGCTGAAGTGATTATGAATATATTCATACATGTTTATCACAACACACAGCTGTTTATCACAACACACAGGACACAGCTGTTTATCACAACACACAGCTGTTTATCGCAACACACAGCTGTTTATCACAACACACAGCTGTTTATCACAACACACAGGACACAGCTGTTTATCACAACACACAGCTGTTTATCACAACACACAGCTGTTTATCACAACACACAGCTGTTTATCACAACACACAGCTGTATGAAATCAACTAGTAAATACAATATCCAGGCAAAAACAGTCACTCTGAAATTCTGCTCGAATTATTTTTATTAAAATTTTTTTTCATGTATTAAACATTTTTTCTTCTAAATACAGTTTCGTCACATCCATTATTTACTTACTTATTTAAGTATTACACAACTTGCCATTACCAAGTCAAATAAACATACTACAGTAAGTGTTCATAATGAACTAACCACAAGCAAGACGTCCACAGTTACATTTCCACAAAACTGCTTAAAATGCACGTTTAACAGCAGGCATAAATGACAACACATTTATTCATCATTCTACAACAAGAAGGACCTTAAATGTACTCGGTGGACTATTCAAATATGGAGCTAGCAGTTTTATTTCACACAAATAATCTTAATTTAATTGTCCCGTTAAATTAAACACATTTTACTCATCACGATACAGCTGTTTCAGCTTAATAATTCGTAATAAATGTAGATTTGTGGCGAATTTCAACAATTCTTGCAATTTTGTCAAATATGACTAAATCAAAAGAAATGCAATTTACAAACATTAATGAACAAACCAGTACTAACTTGTCGTGCAATGTGGACACAGGCACGAAGGTCACGAAGGTCGTCTTCAGTCGACAGGTAGTTAAAGTCAAGAAGTGGAGCGTCAGAGGGGTCTGCTGACTGCAGCGTTAGCTTACCTCGGCTTGTCGCTCGCATCGTTCCAATGAAAACCTAAATGACAAAGGCATTAAACCAGCTGCTAGGTGACAACGTTACTGCAAACAACCTTACCACCTGTCAATCAATTACAGTGTAATGGTCTCATATACATGATCATCATCATCATTTTACCTTCGACAAAGGAGGAGGTATATGTGATTGCCCGCGATGTCTGTCTGTCTGTCTGTTAGCAAGATTACTCAAAAACGCGCGCATGGATTTGGATGAAATTTTGCATGCCGACAGGTGTTGGGACATGGACAAACTGATCAACTTTTGAGCCTGATCCGGATCATAGTCCGGATACCGGAAGTGGAAAATATGAAATCGAAAGTCGGCCATGCACCTCACTCACATCAGGCTACAGGTCACGGGATGCACTGCAGAGAGATACTGTTTACGCCACGTTGTAGTACAAGGGCCAGGGAGTTTCCACAACTTTTTTTACGATGTATGGCTGCAAAACTTGCCCAATTTTCGGACTTCGGCCTATTTTCCAATACACCAGTATACCTATTGGCTTGGCCCGATGCTGCAGCGATGCGTGGCTCTAGAATGGTTTTTTCAGTCACCCGTCGAAACAACTTTGTCGGAGGTAAATGCGCTCCACCGAGTGCCCTTCTAAGTGATCACATTTAATTGTTGAGAGGTAGCTACAGATTGCACTGTCTTTCTTGTTACTAATAATAAAAGCCACTTTGACAGTAGAACTGTTGCAGTATGTGAATGTTACTGGCAATCGGATGTTAAAACATCACATAAGAAAAACTTTAATGTGCTCCACAAATTTTGGCCGGATTTTCTTACATGGACACAGATATCCACGCTAAATTTTACTGCAATCGGTGTGGGATTTTTGATTTCGTTGCTAAAAATTTTGCTGTCATCACTGACTCGAGGTTTTTCCGTTAAAAGCGTGGCTTGAATTACACGAACCATTCAGCCAGTAATGACAATACTACGATGAGAGCACTCACAGAAAGCATACCTCCTCCAACGCCAAGTGCACCTGAACCTTGAACTTCTGGTTGCCTAAACCAAACGTGATTCGAGAGTTGAGTCTAGATTTCTGAATATCTGGATCCACTACATTTGGGAGCAATCCAGTCCACATGGATTCGGATCCATGTGTGACTGGATTGCTCCCAAATGTAGTGGATCAATTCCCTCGACGGCATCAGTCATTTCACAAACTTTCATGAAAAGCGGCCGGTGACTGTATGAGAAATGCTAATAAATCTCCTAAAATGTCCTTTGCTGCAATGCTGCCGGAAGCGAAGAAGTGATCCGGAATCCGTATCCTGGATCGGATCACAACCAGAAATTAACCGATTCTTACCGTAACACCAAGTTTTAACGAAATTGGCTGATGACTTTTGCAGTAATCCAGCTCACAGTCAGACACACAAATTAACACGGTACACATAAACAGGACCAATTACGTAACGTCCTACAGCTCTGTTGGTGGGGGTAATAATAGGCGTTACAATAAACTGCTTCAGCATACAGTTTAAAAGATAGGCCCAATGGGCTTGTAGCTCATCCGGAGACTAGGACAATCTGTATAGGAGCTATATGACCATTAGGTATGACTATCAGATAAAATAAACAGAACTGAAATCGGTTGAGAACTGTGGGAGAAGAAGGGATTTAATGAAATGTTGACAAACGGATGGACAGACAGATGGATGGTGGACACTTCACCATCATCATGACAACAGCTCATGCAGCCTTATAGGCCGGATGAGCTAAAAAAAACAGAAACTAGCCTGGAATGCATCAAAGTCGGCCATCTTCTGTCCATGGTCGATCATGATTGATGGGAGAAAGTGAAGCTGTATGTCAGGGAGCGCCACATCAGGGCGACTGCGCACAAACGCGCCAGTGTCGATGTGGGATGAAGCCGCTGGACCAGTTGACGTCAGAAACCACTGCAGTCCCGTACGCACCATTGTCAACGGGAACTTCCACTATAAAGCCACCTCACGTTGTAAACAAAACGGCAAAATTCGCTTTTTTAACGATACGAAAAATCAATCTTTTAGGAATAACTCCTGCAAAACAAAAATAGTTAAATACAGCTGCTAGTGCTGCTGCTACTACTACTACTTCCACTCGACAGTAACTATGACTGTAACTTCCACCGTTTGCGAGATGTACACAACTATTGGTTTGAAAACGCTACTCTAACCCACCCCAACCTTATTTGATGCCCAATTAGGGCAAAATCTGCCTCTACAGGTAATCTCAGGACGCTCCCAACAATACAAGATGGCTTTCATCCTATATGTATTCGACTGCCTTAGCAATGAAATGCCTCTAGTCTTAGGATACGTGTCATCAGTTACCAGTAGGTTAAAACGAGCTTAGCATCAACGTACATACGTTGTGTGCTGTATAGACTATTTCAGTGCTATGACACTGTCGGTTGGGTCATATGACCTGTAAAATCCCCCAAAATGACCTATATTGTGCACTTTTTACACGGTGTAACAGTTAACATTTACATACAGTTATCACACAATATATTATGACACTATATACACCACTCAAGTTGTTAAAGTATACTTTCCATGTCTTGCAGCATACAATGCTGTCAGTATAAAATGATTAGACCCTTTTTAGAAAAATACATTCACACTAAGTTTAAGTTACAATATGCATAGTTCACAAAATACAGTTTGTATGGAAAAAAACTGAACCGCTACAATTAATATGACATAACTTCACCGCTTTTTATCGTAGTCAATGGAGAATTGAATAAGGTATCTCAATGCCAAAAATAATTAGTGAATGTTGTGAATTGGTGAAGTTTTGTCATATTAATCGTAGTGGTCCAATTTTTTGACACACAGTGTACAAAAGAAATTATGACACTTCTGTTATTTTTCCCCAAAGCAGCAGATTTGGCTCAGAACCGCCCTCTGTGGAGGATGATGTCGACGTATGGACGTATGGCGCTACGCAATCGTGAGTTGCATGCCAGAAACGACGACGACGACGACGGTTATTTCTATACTGCATGGCATCTCATTGCAGACATTTTTAAAGACAAAAAACATTTCTTGTATATTGTCGAGGAAAAACTGATGCAGACGATAGACACCTGATAGCGGTAGAGTGTGACTGGCTGAGTACAGCGGTATTGTACGAACACTTCGAGGTGGTCCTGGAGGTTCCGACCGACGCCAGGCAGATGATGAACTACGGGGATGTTGTGTCTGTGCAGCTCATCTGCTGGTCCAACTCCAGACAACATCAGCAGCTGAGGCGAGTTGACCGTCCCGCCACTCAGTATCACCTGTTTTGATGAAACAGTGCAGCTGTAGGACAGATATAATACCTGTATGAGCAATTTACTGCTGTTTATCCCAGGTGAACATCATTTTACCTGTCATGACCCAGTTAAGTTATCATGTCACCCTGTTTGCAAGTGACAATATTAACCCTTTAATCATCACATTAAAGCTGCAGAGCATGGTGCAGCGAGGAGCGGACTGGGCGGTGTCGGAGAACTACCAGGCCCCTCCTCGCTGTACCGAATGTAACGGACCACCCATCAACGGCCAGTGTATTATGCGATGACATCTTAAAGGTCAGGTGTTGGCTATCGGCTATGACACAGGACCACTGATGGCACATTGGCAGATGTTCTGAATAAACTTCTAAGTTATGACTTGTTTCTGTCTAACTGTCACATGATGAACCATTGCAAAATGCACAGTGTCCATAAAATATCCCCCCCCCTGAAAATATTCCTCTCCAGAGATTATCCCCAGTAGAAAAAAATTCAAAAACTGGCACGCACTAACCCATACTCCTGACCCTATCCAACCCACGAGGTGGAGGATTTTTTGAAAAATGGAACTAACCCATATTCCTGACCCTATCCAACCCACGATGTGGAGGATTTTTTGAAAACTGGCACTAACCCGTATTCCTGACCCTATCCAACCCACAATGTGGAGGATTTTTTGAAAATTGGCATTAACCCGTATTCCTGACCCTAACTGACCCATGAAGCAGGGGATTTTTTGAAAATTGGCACTAACCCGTACTTCTGACCCTAACTGACCCATGAAGCAGGGGATTTTTTTGAAAATTGGCACTAACCCGTATTCCTGACCCTAACCGACCCATGAGGCACGGGATTTTTTGAAACCTAGCATTAACCCGTACTTCTGATAAAATCCTACGATGGAATAATCTCCAGAGAGAACAGCTCCATGGGGTTAACTTCGTGCACCTGATGAAACTACCTCTCGCGTGGCAAATGCTCGCTTTGACTGTCCCTCGGACTGGTACTCAATGCCCGTTGCTTGCTGCTTGTCAAACGTGACACGTGTAACGAGAGAATTGGTCAGAACGGTCAGCCTGCTGCCAGCCTGCTTCATTGCTGGTCGTAGGAACATGGCTGCAGTGCTGGTGAACAACATTCACACCACCGATGAGCTGCACGGTTTTGACGTCTGCTCAAAATAACACCGTAATGTAAAATAAATTTGTATCACGCCCAAATGTCTATCGCAAGCAAATCAGGAGCGCCGTAAAGTGGATTTATATAGCGCCTGGTTGTGAAACCTCTTAGACGCTCAGGCATGAATCACACAGTGTTACCTGCAATTACATCGATGCCTGCCTCTACCTCGTAAGCGTTCACCAGATGGCACCTCTCCAGACTGAAGTTGCCACATCTAATTGTAAATGTAAATGTAAATGTCGATTTATATAGCGCATCATCGCAAGAAGCGCCACTAATGCGCTCAAAGTTAATTTTAAAATTACCGCTTTTAATTTTAAAAGTACCGCTCTAATTGCAGCCTCCTGCTCATTTATCTACCCCAAAAGGATGAAAGGCTGAGTCTGCCTGGTTGGCTGACCTACAGCGGACGGTTTACCCACGTAAGTGGTCACCCATCAGCTGCAGATCGAGCGCAGGACAGAGAAAGTTCGCCGGTCAAAGATCAACGTTCTGCTGCTGTACCACGCAACCAAGCCGTGATGTGGTGGTGCTCAGGTGTCGTAGCTGGACGTGAACAGTTCATCTGAAGACATAATTATCTTTACAACTTTGGCAAATGTAAGACAACGACGACTGTCAGTGTCAACAGTTAGCAGTGTCCTTCAGATTTGTGGTGTTTTGAAAATGTTCACAGCATAACACAATGTGAGATCAGTCAAATACGACACCTTTGAAACATCATGTACCGTATATACACATTCTACATTTTTGTCAAAATTAATAAATTAACAAAAATGTGTTTTATTAACCCATTAGAATACAGAGGCAATTGCTACATTGAATAGTATAAAGTTGGTACACTGGCCGTTGATGGGAGGGCTGTTACATTTGGTGTAGCAAGGAGGGGATTGGGCGGGGCCTCAGCCCGCCCACGCCCCTCCTCGCAACAGCCCACCCATCAACGGCCAGCGTGCCAATCACCGTACTGCTGTATATGGTCCGTTGCTCTGCAGTTTAATGTGCCCATGAAGGGTTAACCAATCAGACGTTTTACCTGGCCCTTGTTCCTTTGCTTATAGTCCTGTCGTAGATACCAAAGCCTTCCAGCTGTGCACCACAGAAGTCATCAGTAGAAAGATAGCCTGCCTGGACCCCAGCTTCTAGAAAAGCACGATGCAGCGGATTGTCGGCTTTTGCACGTGTCAGTTGCAGGTATCCAGTATTACCACGAAATATATTCGGTCCCAACTCATATGACTAAAAGACAATCATTCTTTATTACGCCAGATGGCAGCACAAAAACAAGAAAAACACAGCAGTAAAATGAAAAATATACACAACTACAGAAGAAAAATTAAAAGAAAAAAAAATTCAAAAACTGGCCCTAACCAACACATGTTGAATATGTTTGTACATTATATAGACTTTATTGCATCAAAATGCAGCACATGAAATAAACACACAAAAAAAATAAAACTAAAGAAAGCTAAGACACATTAATACGGCATGCTCAATGTTAGAAAATTAAGTACAATGGTATACTGTCATCACACAAAAGACTGTCGAGAAATTTTTGTCTTCTGTTCTCGACCATTGTTTCAATACTAGGTATACCAAACACATGTCTTAATTGCCATAAGTTGTCGTTATTGCTGATTGCAAATATGTTATACATAGTTTTATTGACGCAGTTATCTTACCACCTGCACTCTACATATTTTATTTGATTTATTTGCTGTGTGACGCTATGCATAGTGCGGCCTATGCCATTGTGCAGTGTCTGTCCGTCTGTCTGTCTGTCACGTTCATGTATTGTGTCGAAATGAGTAAACATATTCTCAAACGATATACTGAACAACATTTGCAACCTCAGACTTAACGAAGTACGGGAGGCACTCCTCATAAGACCATCCATCGGCTCCCTCTTCAAGAGCCCAGCGATCATAGTCTGCTGCATGTCCACGCACGTAAACCATTCCGTTGATTGACGAAGACCCACCAAGAAGTTTGCCGCGAGGATGGAAGAGCTGACGACCATCCAAGTGTTTCTATTGACAAACATACACAACAGCTTGAACGTGTGGACTTCAGAAGTACCACACTGACTCATAAATATCATCTACATTTGACAACATCAATTAGCTTGGGAGCCGTAACTGTCACCACGTAAGACTGGCCCTGACTGGGTCTTATGTACCTGTATATTTGTTTGTTTGTTTGTTTGATTGGTGTTTAACGGCACTTTCAGCACAACAAGGCTATATCGTGCCATAGGAGAGTAGAGAGTGATAAGACAGTTGTGACAGGATGATCATGATGAGGATGAACAACTAAAACAGTGAAAAAGAAACTAAAAATACAATGAAAAAACCAAAACAGTTCATATGAACTGTTTGGTTTAAAGGTTAACGGGTCCTGAAGCACTGGTCTATGCGGAGACTAACTCCTTGACATAGGCATCATTTGGACACAGTCCGGCTAGCCAATTACTTGGCAAAATAGTCTGAACAAACCAAATTTAAGACAACATAAGAAAAACCAACACACTCAAAAAACAATCGAAAAAACAAGCTACCCTGGTTGACCCAGCCAGGAAACGGAGTGGCCTACTCTATACAGGCCCCGGGACCACATGGGCCAGGCTACCGGCTAGCAGGTTCGCCCGTTTCTTGTCGCCAGCTCGAGGCCGACGCCAGCAGAGTAGGGTCTTACGTATATTTTTGTCAGTGATGTGGTGCCTCGAGGCACTGCCTCGCCTCGAGGCAGCCTCCAGGCACAATTTTCACTGCCTGGGTCTTGGCCTCAAACCTTGGTGCCTTGGTTTCGAGAAATATGCCTCAGTCTTGTTGGTGCCTTGAGGCACTAAATTTCAAAAGCTGCGTTTTAAGATCTCATCCATTAAACTGAGACAACAAATTATTGAAAAGTGAATGCAATCTGTGCTATGAAGTGCCACTGTGCCAGTACTGCTATTTGTGAACTTTGGTGCTAAATTTTTGGTGCATTACTCTTGTGGTATTTAATAGCCATTTACATAAACTGAGTCATATTGGTAGATACCGTAAGATACCGTAAACATTTTGGTACATTATACTTTTGCCGATTTGCAGTAAAATTACCTATATTTTATGTTTGTTGGGATGCTAGCCTATAACTTATATCACTTAACTGCCTTGCTGCCTTGGCCTCGGTCTCGGGGTCTACTGCCTCGGTCTCGGGGACTAGTGCCTTGGTGACAACACTGATTTTTGTCACCTATCACGACCACTAAAACCATCTTCTTTTCTATGTTAGCAAGAACATTGCCACTCTGAAAAATGTTGGCCTGCAATGGTGCATTAATATCAACGGGGAGGATGCTGAAACAGCATGACGCACCTGCTCCACTGCTGGCTGCAGCTGTAAGTGTAAGCCTGGCTGTTCCAACATCATCCCTGCTGTATCGGCCAACAACCAGCTGAGAAGGAGGCAGTCTGGGGAGGATGCCAACTTCTAAAGAGGTTTCACGACGATGCACTATATAAATCGACTTTTTACTTACTTACTTATTTACTTACTTACAAATAGTAAGTAAGTAAACAAATTTAAAAACACCCCATATGTCAGCCTATTAGGCAAATTGCAGGTGCAACAAAATATAGCAACTATCTTGCTCAGTTTTCGAGATATGAATATGGGACAGACAATGTATTGATGGACAGACAGACATTGGTGTAAAGTAGTATGGTCGCCACTTATATTCCACTGTATGTGTAGAGTGACATTTATATGGCTAGCATTAGAGTATATTACGTTATATAAATTACTCCATAATTCGCTGGCACCTATAATGACGACCTGGAAACAATCTCAGTATTGTTGTTGTTGTTTCTATCTTCTGTTGCCAATAGGCACATGGTGCCATTGAAGGCCTAAATCCCAGAGTAGCATGTATAGACTTCTTTATTTTTGAAGTGTGTTACAGACTAGATTTATTTGTACTTTTCTAGGGTAGCTATTAGTAGCATCAGTGTCCTTGCTGTCCCGTTCGATTTGTTTTGTTGTACATGTTACTTTGTCGTGTTTTTGAGCCAATAAATTGATGATGATGATGATATCAGCAGCCTACAAGTCGGCGAATGACAACAACAATAATACAAAACAATACAATTAACAGGCAACAAACGTGCATGCCAACTTTGTAAGTTGTAAGCAATAAACCTAGTTGACGAGTTCAACAGTGAATGTACCGATTCTCGGCTTATAGTATAAGCTACAATAAACCCAGTTCTAAAACAATGTAAAAAACAATGATTGATGAATGAGTTCTTATGCACTTTACTTTTAACTGAAACAGCAAGTGAATTTTACCTGTGGAATAGTTTCGTAACACCAGCTGTACCGAGGGTCTTTCAGACAGTACCTGAGTGCGGCCGGCATACGGACTTTCCAGTTCCTGTCTGCAGGTGGTCCAGCTTCCATCAGTAATACTTTAGTTGTCTGATCGCTGCCTGTTAGCCGGTTTGCCAAAACACACCCAGCAGACCCGGCACCGACAATAATATAGTCATATTCGTCGATACTTGCAGACGACGCCGACCGGATGGAACCATACTTCCGGTTGTGTGCAAAATAAGCTTCAAATTTAGAACTGGAACACGATGCAGTAACGTACCGTACGTACGTTGTTCTGAATGAAGAATATTTTTCTGATGTTGTCACTGATGACACAGTTCCGCATATATTGCAGGTTTTCTGCTTCTTAACAGAGCATTGAGAGCAAATGTACTGACATTTGATAAAACTACTAGCTCGATGCACTTTGCTAAGCTGCCTATGAAACATGAGGCTAGTGACAACGACTTTTAGCGTAAGCTAAAGTGATTAATCATAAATTAGTATTCGTTGCATTCATAGACACGTCGACTCGACACCGAACTTACGCTTTCAACGCCATGTGCTTTGCTTTTGCCTAAAATTGCCCTGGACCAGAATACGCGTTATCCCAGGCCTTGCCTGCTTCCAAAGCTATTTTTAGTTACGAGCCAAAGCCAAAAAGTAGTGTTCACGTACGGATCTGATCATAGAACCAAGCAGTGCACACTGCACAGTATAGGTCTTTATCTTCAGCCTCGTGTAAGCTTGACCTCTGACCTTTAACATCCGAGTTGTTGTGACTTGGACGAGGTTGTGACACATTGGACCTTTAAGTTTTAGCGTTTGTCTTCCAGGTTTTGTTGAAATTCGTCGGATAGTTCTTCAGAATTGAGCTATCTCGCCAGAACTTCAAAAGGGAGTTTTCGGAGCTGACCGTTTTCGGAGCTGACCCGAAGGAAGTTGATTCTTTCATGCCTTGCGTCTTCACTCATTTTCAAAATATCGTGCTCTCATGTTTAGTGACGGACGAACGAACGGACGGACAAACGGAAGAGCGGACAGACAAACGGACACGTGAAGAACTAATTGCCTCCACCTGCCAGTTTGGCCTGTCGGAGACATAAAAACGATCTGGGTGCACGAACTCGAGCCATGTAGTTTGTCGTTCACCTTCGCTCGCGAAGTTTGACAAGTATTGGAAGAAGAAGAAGAAGAACAGCTTCGTGATCATTTTGAGTTTTTTGACGGACCATTTTAAGCCAATGGCTTGCAGTATCGGATCCGGTCGGATTGTGGTTTAGAACGTTCTAAAAAGCATTGTGTTTATTTGAATATTTTGTTATATTTTGATTTTATGCTATCTTTATGCTGTCGTGAATAACAGTTAAATGGCTGTTTATAGCAAGCATTGAGTTATGTGAATGGTATATGGCATTGCTTATACGTACCGTAATTATTCGTCGTTTTATCATTTGCTCGTTGTTGTGCATCAAGGCGGCCCTAGTAGTGTAGATCAAAATGTCATTCTGTTGGAATATTATGATAATTATTTTAGTTGGTTCTGAAAATTATCAGAAAAATATACTGATTCCAAATAAGCAGGGTGCCACTTGTT
>Ga0209339_1000739_pt1 | contig 12608 bp, 10 predicted proteins | sample OlaalgELextract3_FD_187376 | JGI IMG/M metagenome (GOLD analysis project Ga0209339, IMG submission 187376) | Olavius algarvensis symbiont microbial communities from Tuscany, Italy - Type A ELBA extract 3 (SPAdes) (version 2) | ecosystem: Host-associated > Annelida > Digestive system >... | reverse complement strand
GATGTATACGTCTGTGATACGTCATACAGCAATCGTGTCCTTGCAAGGCTTCAACAGTGTCAAAAGCAGCTGCAGATTAAAGCCACGTGGTTCAGATGTTTGTCCAAAACATTATCTCACTATTCACCAACCCTAAACCACTTTCAAGCAAGATGCATTCGGATACTCGGAGACAACATAGGCCTACCTCCTCCGACGACGATCATTTCGCCGAAACCTGAAGCAAAAATGATCCGGGATTCGAATCTGATTTCCGGATTGATCTGATCCGGGTATCCGCCGGATCGATCCCAACATGAAGTGGCATCATTCCCTTGTCGGCATTAGTCATTTGGCAAAGTTTCGCGAAAAGCGGGTGGTGACTGTGAGAAATGCTAATAAAGCTCACAAATCTAAAATGCCCTATTTCGCAATGGTGATGGAAGTGGAAAAGTGATCCACAATCCGTATCCGGAGCACAACCGCTAGTTAAGGACTTCTTGCAAGTGGTAAAGGCTCAGTCATAACACCACGTTTCACTGTGGTCGGCGTAGGTAATCTGTTCAGGGGTTGGACAAAGATTGTATAAACCCAGGAGATTGGGAAACTAGCGCTTCGAATCGGCGATGTATGCCGCAGTTGTCATTTGCTTGGCTATTCTACGTTGGCGTTGCCAGGAGAGCGCTACGTATATCAAGCATGAACACAGATCGCTCAGAGCTTCCAGTATATCCCAGTTGTTGGCAGGGTGAGATAGTTACATCACACTGACGATGTACGTAGGTATTTTATTCCCAGCGACATTTTCGGTTGTGCGTCGTATTGAATCGATTGTTAACTTGTTGCAGCTTTGGTTGCTAGTCATTTGCATAATGTGTCGTCGAAATCCGGTGATAAATGTCACATCTATATTTACTCGTCTTGTCGACTGCAAGAAGCTCAGATTATATTTTCGTACGGTTGTCCGTTGTGTGGTCGCAACACAATCACGCCACATGAGTGACGTTTGTGTAGATGACAGTGCTTCATCGAGCCTTAGCCAAGGCTTTAGCAACATATTTTTGTTATAAATTTATTATGCCCCCTCCCCGTAGGGAAGGGGGCATTGGGGCAACAAGCGTTGCTTTTGTCCGTCCGTCGCGTACATAGCGAAAAAATGGAGAACCCGAAGGCCTAGCGTGCCCAAATTCGGAGTGAAGGTTCCCCACCTTTGATGCAACTCACTCACATATACCAGTTTCAAGGTCAAAGGTCAAGGTCACCAGGCCCATTAATGCTGACACACATCGTGCGCCATTATCTTCCGAATGGCAAGGCTTACGAACTTAAAACTTGGTATACGGATGGAGGACGCATCAGCAACAGGCGCCATGACCTCCAAGGTCAAAGGTCACGTGATCAGTCTGAGCCGTCTTGGCCCAATGATGTACCTGTCATTAGAGGCCGGCGGGGGCATACCGTGTCGGCCGAACCCGGCGGCCACACTTCTTGTCTAATTTGTTTCTAGGCAATTATTGCGACTTGCAAATAGTTTGATGCCGCCGCGCGCCGCTGTTATGTTGCGTTAAGGGGTGTTTATAGCGACACAACTCAACTGAACTGAACTGAACTGACCCAGTTGAACAGCGTACAGCCAAGTCAGTCGTTTTTGTTTATGACGTTACGACCTACAAACTCAGTCAACTGTTGTTCATCACGCTGTCGAGTTGAGTTGTGTCGCTATAAACACCCCTTTAAATAACGATGTTTTGTTACGACATTGTTCGATGTCACGGTCTTCACCGTTTGCAGTTGCCTTCATCGAGAACGTTATCACCGTATTTGCTCAACAATCTCGAGATTTTCAAGTTGTTTGATACGGCAGCATGTATGTTGCCTATGTGCGACCAACATCATATCTGTGTACGATTCCAGACGTTGTATTATCTGTTACACTTGGGTCGATACTAGCAGCCTACTCTGTCGAAGCGAGTGTGTTACTATGTGTACCCGGTGTGTTGTGATACAAGATTTGTTCAGCAGTCACAGGCTGTGGAGTCATTTTTCTTTTATTTCATGACCTATTTTTGTCTCCTATCTCTCAAGACAGTGTCTGGAGTGAGATAACGTCCCACAACCTACTCCCACTGAAGCCTGACCAGTTTATCGCGCTGTTTGTAGGCCTATGTTAGCCCTAGCACGACGGTCATGAAATAAGTAGTTATACCATAGTCTGTCGTGATATACATTCTGTGTATTTCATAACAAAATATAAAATGTTGACTCTAACGCAACACAAACAGTGGTGTATTCGGGGGGGGGGGGGGGGTTTGCGATTGTGCGACTGCTCCCCCCTTTTGGTCTGACCGTGAATTTTTTTGGGATAATTTTTGCACTTTTTTAGAGTTTCGTTTTGCGATTGAACCGAAAAATCCGTGTCACAAAGCTTCTATAGTGACTATTCATGTTTTCTGCTGGTTAAAAACTGCGTCAAGATGCACCAAAACTTATCATTTTAGAGACAAAAATGATTTTTTTTCTGGAAATGGGGCCCAGCCCCCTCAACACCTCGCCCCCTCCTTACTGAAATCCTAAATACGCCACTGAACACGAATACCATTAAAACTTGTGTTTCTAACTGCAAGCAGTGACAACAACATAATTCACAGAAATCAGAACTATGGTATAATTTCATCATAAAAAAGGAGGACCATACTCCGAAGGCACATAGGCGGCGTGCACATCTCCCTTACATAGGCCGCTGAGCTCGTAGCTGGATAAACCACTATTATCTGTGACGCCAGACCTATGGTTACTTTCCCAGCCTAAGCTGGTACTCATAGCGCCAACCCACAGAGGGATGGCCAGGCTGAGTTGACCTGGGTGACTGGTTACACACCCACATAGCTTACCTGCCTGAAGATGGTCACCCATCCACGTACTAACCAGGCCCAGCGTAGAGTAACTACGTTGACCGAGACCAACACGTTACCACTACGCTAAGTAAAATCAATTCAATTCATCGTCATCAAATCACAACACATAACCACATAACACCTACACATACTTAACAACGTTGTCTATCACAGTTTTCTAAAACTGTCATCAACCCTAGTTGTAGGGACTAACCTAATTCACAGGAATAATGCGCGATTTCACGGTAGTGTTTAAAATGTGCCAAATTTCACGGAAAATTCACGGAAGGAGTTTGAGAAATTCACGGGCCACACAGCCGTTATTTCGAGGTGCTATGTTAATGCAAACTAAGAAATCTGTCGAATAGCACATTTGAAATTTCTGAACAACGAATATTTATTATTGTTATTAATGTATTAAGTCAAGACTCAAGACTGGATCTAAGTAAGTAACACAGTGAATACATGCCAACTACTTAGTGCTGAAGTGTGACACATAGCAAACAGCAAAATCCACACAATAGCTGTTGATAAAACTCAGAAAACCTTCATAAATGAAAGTAAAAGCATTAAAATTCACGGATTTCACGGAAACGGGCGTTTTTCACGCAAGAAGGCCAATTTCACAGAAAATGTCACGGCCGTGAAATTGTGAATTAGGTTGGTGCTACCTATTTGACAGCCGTGTATGTTACATGCAGCCACAGTGACCGTGTCAGACGGTGAAGATGTTGACGGAAATAGAACGTTCAGTAAGTTGCGCTATATAGCCATGAACAGTTTAAGCTGTTTCTCTTCCAGTCGCTTCGCGATGTTTTCAACACGAACAAGGCGCACATGGACCGGGTCTCCGGCGCAGTAGACTCGGTACAGGTGATATTTTGGACCCTTCTCGCTCGCAAACACGAGCTGACGATGAGAAAATTCAAAACACGCCTTGTGATCGGACAGAGTTGCCTTCACTTCCACGTACGTCACCTCAGAGTCCGAACACACCACTTCGAAGTCGTACGGCAGTCCGCTCTCCTTCTCTGTGTTTGCCCAATAAAAACTCGCTACGCCAGACCCTGGCTTTGCCTGCAAACAACCACAGTGTAAATAACAACACTCAGTTTTCTGTATTTTTAACTAGGGATGTGCAGAATAGATATTTTTTATTTCAGTTTAGTTTTTGAAAAAAACTTAGATTCAGTTCGGAATGAGTTTGGTTCGGTTCGGCTAAAAAAATGCGGCTCGGTTCGGATATTATAGTTATTTACTACTCGTGTAATAGCTGAGTAGTTAATTTACAGCAAATATTACAGCAACAGTGGATGACGTGACTTTGACGTCACTCACAACAACAATGACAAGCAAATTATGTAACTGCATTCTAAAATCTACACTGTGTTCCAAAAAAAACATGTGACCACGTTTTCGATGATAAGATGAACTAGAACTGTCCGTTTACAAAGATTTTTGGCGTACTTATTACCAAGAGTATAGGACATCCACAGGTATTTTTAGTTTCCCACCGTACCTATTTAGTGCAGCTACTTTACCTTGGGAAACTGTCGAGACCAAAATATCACGAATTTTGCCTTAACTTGCTGATTTTCTCAATCTGCAATACTACGATATTAACTGCAAAACTCTCACCATATTATTTTACTTACTTATTATTCAACTTACGGTTTATAGTAGAACAATAACAAGATTTATTGTAGATGACAAGGTTGTTTATCAGCACGTGAGATGGGAGATGTGATTGGATTCAGACAACACATCAGCACAAGGTCGTTTGAAGCATTTGAGCTGGAGATCGCAATGTATTATCCTGTGCACACTTGGAAAGGAGAACGGCAGTTTCATGCGAAATCTCGTGAGCTGATCGGTGCCTTTTAGGCTTGTCCTCCTGACTGAGCACAAGGTCCTCCACTGCTATGTGACGAACGCATGGACCGGACCTATCATGCTTATCATTTTATTTTAGTTTCACATTTTAATTTTTTTTATTCCATGTGGTGGACTAAGCTGGCTACGCGTCAGCTTTTTACTGCACGTTAAATACACACTATCATGTATTGTACACCGCCTGGTTGCCAGACAATTGTACCCGTCTTGCGTTTTCTCTTCAGCAGACTGTCGATGCTTTCAAGTTTCCAACCCTTGGCAGGCAATTCAGATCTATTTTTAGTTCGTTTTTTCTTCAATTTTTCTGTTTGTTCCGTGTGGTGGACTAAGCTGGCTACACGTCAGCTTTTTACTGCACGTTAAATACACACTATCGTATCGTATCGTATCGTATCACTAGGCTGACCAGTTATGATTCATGACATGCATACGAGAACAAGAAGAATACTAGGTGAATCTCTAAAGCCTGGCCCGACCTGGCCCATGTGCAACTCTAATGCAAACAGACATAGCTAGAGGTAACAAGTGACGAGACAGCTCACCATGACAGCTTCGAGGTAGTTCTTGACAAGCAGTTCTCCCCAGTCGCCAATGTCACGTGTACTCGAGTCCTCGCACAGCGCCATGTCTTGAGGCAGCGGTAGAGACTGTGCCGTGCCGAGCGGCTCATAGATGTCTTCATCAGCGGTCTGCAGCCACACTGGTGGACCTACATTGCACATCACTATATACAGAGCGACGCATTTTACTAAACTAAAGCAAAGGGTAAAAAATGTAAAGTACGTGGATTTGTACAGCGCATCGTTGCAAAGCGCCTCTAATGTGCTACCGCTTCCCGTAAGTTGGCGCTGATCTCCGCAAGCCAAACCGACAGCCAGGCATTCAGCGAACACTGCGAGACCACGGATACGGGTTGGTGTATCACGCGATATGCCTGTTTACTCTCCCAGCTTACACAGGGTACTCAAGTCTCTAATTTAAGTGGTCATTTGAAATAACTGCTTTTCAATGGTGAAATAAATAATACATTGGAAAATCTTCATTATGTACAAACGTAGTAGATGGATTGTTTACGTTAGCGTCTTCCTGGATACGGCAGTAAATAGTTCCACTTGAAGCTCAGGTGCCGAAAAGATCCGAAGCTCAGGAAAAAATTCCAGATAGGCCACTTTGATAGGCACACACCAACCAATTTTGCTACGACATAAAACTCAACTTGCATCCGTTGTTTTTTTTTTCTAACACGCAAATTGTATTACCGTCAATGGGACTTTTGGCACCTGACCACCTGCGGCAGGATATCTGTTCACCATAGGCTGCATCACTGCCCTGTACGGATTTTTGGCTGGAGGGATTCCTACGCGGTTTTAGCCGCTGCTCTAGTATTTTACTCCATCTCTCTGGGTAGACACACCATTCTAGATTTTCCATACCAAATGGCATGGCAATATTCCGACGGGACCCCCCCAACAGGGGCGTCAAATGCAGGTGGGGTAGGCAGAAATCGCGATTCTGAGCTAATATCTGGCTTCACTGCCTGCTGTTAATGCTGCAACAGGCAGGTGTTGTCAACACGGTCGCCGGTGGACCACTGCCACCATCCCACAAGTTGTGACACTTATACTGCTGGTAGTAAGCGGCGGTGTTGATTGCGAGAGACAACGACGAAATGTTTATGACAAGAAGTCTCAACGTTACGCCAAAGACAGCAGAACAGTGCATTTAACTGCACGCAGTGATAAATCTGTAGCCTACGTAACTAACAATAAAAGACTCTACTCGACGTTTTGTACTGTTGAAGCTAACTACTGACAGACACGTAGCATCGTGCGGCCTCTTTGTGACAACAGAGCTACTTGTAATGAATGAATGACCAAAATGACCAAATGAGAAAGAGCAAGGTTACCATAGAAAGCAACTGGACGTTTGACAAACGACTGTTTGATGACATCATTATGGACTGTGTCGCTGTTGATACGCGCTCGTTTGTGACCGGCGCGAACCGACACGTCGTCATCGACGCTGGTGCCACTGCCACCATGTCCTGCCGAGAACTCAATCACAACCGGCTCGTCACTATAAACTCCGTCCATCAACCTTGGTGGCACGATCGGCATCTGCACAGCACCGCTGCGTGGTTCTGTCTGCTCTCTCGACACTCCACTCGCACCCGGAGACTGTGAGCTGTGGACAGGACCACGTCTTGTACCAGACTCACCAACAGCATAGCGGCCTACATTGAGTAACAACATATACAAAAATTAACAACACTACAGTGAAATAAAACCACTAAACCATCAAACCCAAGACATCTGTACACTGTCAAACCATAGTGACATTGGAGGTCGGTTGGTTGTTGTTTGACGGCACATACAGCACAAAAAGCTATATTGTGCCATGCAAAAATCAAAAGTTTTTTTAAAGACATTAATTTCAGATAGTAAGTTAAAATACATCATTTAGGGTTAGTTAAAATGTGAGAGCTCAAAAGTTGTGACAAGATGATCATGATGAAGATGACAACACCCAAAACACCCCCTAGTTACGGCCTTGGTTAGTCATCTTCATCATGTCAGGGGGTGTTTTGGGTGTTAAAACACCCCGGAAATTATTTGCAATTTTTTTAGTTAGTCAACTTTGTCTATTTGTTCAGCAAAACATTTTCCGGTTGTGGAACGGTAAAAAAAATACCAAACAGAAATCCATGCAGGCATGCACAAAAACTCACCATTTTGAAATAAAAAATGCAAAAATTGTCTGGGGAGGGGACACCCTCCCCAGGTTCCACCTCCCTCGGCACCTCGATCTTTGTGCCTATGGCGCTCAAGCTCAACGTGACACCCCCGAAAAAAATCCTAGTTACAGCCTTATGACTAACTAAAAAATAACAGTAACTAAAACTATAATGAAAACATCAAAACAGTCCATATGAACTGCTTTGTTTAAAGGATAACGGACCCTCATGCAACCGTGGCTTTGTGGAGATGTACTCATCGACATAGGCATCACTAGATACGGCTAGCAAATTACTTGGCAAGGTAGTGCAGACAAACTAGGCTAACTAAACAAAAAAACCTAAAATACTAAACCTAACGAAACCAAACTACCGGTAACCCTGGTTTAGGTCGCCTTTTAAGCCATCTGGCCGGGAAACGGACTGCGCCCATTCTATAACAAAAGGGCCCGGGACCCACAGGGGCTGTATGGTATAGGAGGGTTTAACGTCCCACTTGACACGTTATAGGTCACTTTGGAGACAATTTTACGGGTCAGATGACCCAATCAACAGTGTCACAGCACTGAAGGACGATGTTTATTCAACCACGTCAAGACACAATATATATGAACCAAGAAACTGCAATGACTCCATTTACGTCCGTGACAGTGAACTCTCTCTCAAAAATTATAACATACGAAAGGATCAAGTTTACTTGACGTCTGATGAACAGAAAATATACTGAAATCAATAGGGATGTGTGAAAAACCAAAATTTGGTTCGGATTCGTTTTTTAAAAACCGAACTGTCCAAAATTTGACGTCCGTTCAGACGGTTTTCCGACAGAAACTGCATGTAGTCCGCCATTGAAATAAAAAGTGAATAAAAGTAACTTTACTTGCATTAAATGTGCAGATAAAGAACGTTTTAATGCACGACGAAAACAGAGTTTAGCATGCAGATTTTAGAATGCAATTACATCATTTACTTTCTGTCACTGTTGTGAGTGATGTCGAAGTCATCTAATCCACTGTCGCTGTAATATTTGCTGTAAATTAACCACTCAGCTATTACACGAGTAGTAACTAACTATAATATCCGAACCGAACCGCGTTGTTAACCGAACTAAACCAAACTCATTCCAAACCGAATCCAAGTTTTTTTCAAAAAGCGTATCGAAACCGAACCAAAATAAAAAAATCTATTCTGCACATCCCTAGAAATCATCAGCACAACACAAACCAGACTCATCGCCAGCATAGCGGTCTACATCCATCACAGCATGACTGGATGCAGATGTCGTTACTGGCTGAGATCCATCACGTCCACCAACATCTGACACACGTTTTGCCTGGACGCCGGGTTCCTGGTCGTCAGCTGCGATGGATGAACTGCGTTTCAGCTGGTGCCCAGCCTCCTTGTCTTGCGACGTATCTGAGTGCCGTCTTGCCAGCTGGCCGTCAGTTTCAGAGCTGGCGTAAAATTCACGTCGACCGTGTCGCCGATCGTCATGTTCTGACGTCTGTGCATGGTCCGTGTTGGCCCTGGCAGTTGACACTGGACCTGCTTCGGAGCCTGATGACTGCTGTCTCATCAGATGTGCTGGAGCAGCATCAGTTGGTCGCACTGCTGATGACTGCTGTCTCATCAGTTGCGCTGGAGCAGCATCAGTTGCTGGTCGCACTGCCTCACTATCATCATCATTGTTGACCTCCTCATCTTGACGACGCCGCTGAAATGACAGTGACGACGGTGGTAGATTTGGCGGTAACTGTGTTTGGTCAACATATTCCGGAGGAGCTGGAGGAGGCCAGACTGACAATGTAGTCGACTTGACACCTATAAACACCAACAAGTGTCATGTCAATACTAGTTCGATTTCAATAACCGTAAAATAATTAGAAGCACAGCACTACAAGCGACCTGAATTACATCTATGGACTGTATCTGGACTGTAGCTGGAGTTTGTGTGCGCTTCGGCCTGAGTCACACGCGTGCTCTATGGTAGCGAGTTTTGCATGTTTTCATCGCCTATATCTGTTTTTCGGATGTCTTACTGTGCCGGTCGTTTGAGTCAATATCTCGTAGTCTGCATCGGTGAGTTCTTGTCGAGGACTGCGACACGTAAGTGCTTTTTTGAAGACTCAGCGCATTAAGGGTGTCGCACATAATGCGCTCTATAAATGTACGATACTTACTTACTTACCTTGTCATTATGATAAGCTTTCGTTGCTTGTTTTGCTATCATCCTGTTGGTTCCATCTGGTCTGTGTTCAGGTACAGATTAGTGGAGGTTATGTACAGCAGCACAGTGACCATGTTAATGCTCAGTTAGCTACAGTTACATTAACTCTGTCGAAGTGGCTGGTGTAGCACTGCTAGTCGCTACAACACTGATGTCGCTTGGCATCATTCTCGATCAGCGTCTGACATTCAACGAACACGCAACTGCAGTGGTCAAGTCATGTGACTATCATGCTCGAGCGATTAGGCATGTCCATCATCTGTCAACTGAGTCCGATACTCAAATGCTAGCGTGTAGCTTAGTCAACAGTCGACTCGATTACTGCAACTCGCTGTTGTATGGTGCTCCTGAGGCCACTGTCAACAAGTTACAGACAGCACAAAACAATGCAGCTCGTGCTGTCCTGTTGGAGCATTGTGTGACTTTTACAAATGTAAACTGCAGAAACCACTGAGTAAGTCAGCAGTGACACCTGGCACTGGAGCTCCACTGCTGTGAGACTTTGGCGGCCAAGATCGCAGCCCTCGATCTTCAGCATCTCCATCAGCAGTGACATATGCAGCAGTCCCAGCATCTCCACCGGCCGACGGGTCAATAGCTGGACAACAGACCGAACATCACAACAAACACTGCCACCTCTTTGTATGTATAATAATAGTAATACAAATGCCAATGTTTATGGTGCCGTCATCACGGCAGAACCATTGCAAGAGTTCACCGAGTTCATCCGATAAATGCAGAACGGCGCCGAGCGATCGCCAACCCAAGACCAAGCCAAATTACTTTGGCTGCGAGTCCAACTCTAGGCTGCCAGAGTCTACACCCACCATCGCCATTTATTATTACTATACAGCCCGAAAGCTGATACTCATTTTACCAACCCATGGAGGGTAGAAGGCTGAGTCGACCTGGGAGGCTGGTTACATACCGAGATGGTTCACCTGCCCCAGACAGTCACCCATCCTGGTACTAACCGGGTCTGACGCAGTGCAACTACGTTGATCGAGGCCAACGCGTTGCCACTGAGCCAAACTGCCAACATGTATGTATGTAACTAAGTAGATTATGTGCTTGTATGTAAGTGACAAACATAAAGCTCACAACAAAAGTACGGTGTAAACAACACACATACAGACGGACGAAAGTCATGAACACAACAGCAACTGAAACAAATAAACCATCAAAGCCAACACATCTACAGGGTGACACAGAAAAAGTGGACCAACACGAAGTCTGTGAACATAATTTACGTAAACTGTTGCTCAGTAACAGTTCCATTCACACAGATCATAGATGCCAGAAATAGGATCGAGATGATAAAGAATTAATATTCCATGCAATATTGTTCATGTTAAATATTCTTTGTGACGTCATTCATGACGTCATAGATAAACATGTTAACGTCTAACGGATTTAACTGAGCGGCCAATCGGACAGTTTCGGAATCGACTGTTAGTGCAGTGAAGGGTAGATATACTGAACAACATTTTCATGAATGTTTTACGTAAGCTAGATATCATATAATATACACTGTGTCCCCAAAAAGTAGTACACCAAACTCATGGCGATAACTTTGTCAATTCTTAATGGATTTTCAAAATTCTTTCACTGCTGGAAAGAGAAGTAAAGTTCCAACAAACCCATGTAATAGATCCCACCATACCTTCAGTATGTTGCTGCACTACCCAGGGAAAGTAAGAAATACAAATTTGTGGTAATTTCCAAAAAAAAACAATTTAAAAATCATGTTACATTTGACAAAAACTGAAACGTCTCTTGTCATATGGCTGAATATTGTCACAATAGTTGCTCAAAGTGTCCGCCTTTTACTTGCACACATGCGTGAAGACGTCCGTGCCACTCGTCAATTGCATTGTCAGTGATGGTCTGGTCAATGCCATGCCAAACATGAACATGCTGCTTCAGTTCACAACACTTCTTTACATAAAACTGTCTGCTATTTACAAAAATATTTAACAGGAATCAGAAATTTAAACAACAAGTAAGTAAGGTAAGTGCATTAAAATTGGGTGTGTGTTCAAAAATCGAAGCATGTTACATTTTTGTTTGTATTTTCTTCCAGATATGCCAAAACTCGAACTTCTAACTTTCGCAAGGTAATGCGGCAACAAACTGAAGGTATGGTGGGAAGTACTGTACAAATTTTGTTAGAAATTTACTTCTCTTTCAAACTGTGAAAGAATTTTGAAAATGACAAAGTTATCACCATGAATTCAGTGTACTACTTTTTTTGAACATAGTGTATAAAGTTTAAGTATGTATGTGGTATACACATTACAGGCAATGACACGAAATGGTCCACTTTTTATATGCCACCCTGTATAAACTGTCATACCATATACCAAGTAACTGCAATGACAATTATAACATATGAAAGATTCAAGTTTGTTTGATGTATGATGAACATGAATATGTAGTGAAATCGTCAGACCAACATCAACTAAAAACTGCAGAAGCCGACTTTCTTGTGACATTACAGAATGAACTTCAGTAGCCCAAATAATAAAAGTTCAGAAATGCTTTTGCAGCATGTTTTTGCAAAAAAACAGAGGAATTTAAACCCGTTTTGAACTGCAGTAAGTATGGAAGCATATTTATTGTACTTAACTCATTAGAGCCGTCAAGCAATTAATTTTTTAATTCCACTTTAATCACAGTTTTAGCGCAGATTTTGTTTGTTACATTTTTCAGTTTGTTTGTGTTCAATTTGCAGGTAGACGTGTCGTCGGCCCATTGCTGTTGAACGCTAGTCTACTTCTAGTACTGACGACTGATTACAGTGACTGACTAGTGCAGGTAGACGTCGTCGGCCCATTGCTGTTGAACGCTAGTCTACTGCTAGTACTGACGACTGATTACA
>Ga0209339_1000738_pt1 | contig 12621 bp, 10 predicted proteins | sample OlaalgELextract3_FD_187376 | JGI IMG/M metagenome (GOLD analysis project Ga0209339, IMG submission 187376) | Olavius algarvensis symbiont microbial communities from Tuscany, Italy - Type A ELBA extract 3 (SPAdes) (version 2) | ecosystem: Host-associated > Annelida > Digestive system >... | reverse complement strand
CTCCCCCTCCCCCCGCCCCCAGGGGCCGATGGACCCCACAGGGGGAGGGGGCACGTCGGCAGACATTGTCCCTATACAAATAATATTTGGTGTGGATCTGTGCACGCGTTGCTGAGATATCGCTCAAAAACCGCCAAAATGCAAAAATTCCCCATTGACTCCCATAGTAACGTAATTTCATTTGCCTTTTTCTCCGCCCGCCGGCGGCCGCCAACCCCCAAACTACCTCGTTCCCGTTCATGATGTTTGCTCTACCCTGAGCCAAAATTTCACGCCGATCGCACCATCCTGCGTTGAGATATCCTCAACCGTACAAAAAAACAAAAAAAAACAAAAGCAAACTTAATATCACGCCAAACGCTACGCTATGGCGAGATAATAATAATAAAGCAGAAATCCGTTTGAAATCTTCAGCCATTGCAGATAAATTGACAAAAAAACTGTATGGCGTCATTTTTATGGGACATCTTGTATAATTGAGCAAAAGGGATAGTCAGTCAGTTATTCGGGTATCGCGTGTGAGCCAGTTGTAAAACTTACACACAAAGATTATGATTCTGATCATGACGATTATAGAATTCAGGGAATAATATCTTAGGAGGCCTAAGATTGAAACTTGGCTAGATATGCACTTTGTCAAAGTACTGATATTGTGTTCGAGTGTCACGTTCGATTGTTCACATAAATAAACCTTTTGAACCATTTTGACTTACGCGTTAGTATTGCGTACAAGATATATTAAGTTGTATGATGCCAATAACGTTCTTTTCTGCAATGTTACGAGTTCGTTATGTATACACTGTTCAGAAAAAACCCACTTTTGTTTTCTTGCAGAACTCTTAGAGGAAGCAACCGATTTGAATGAAAATTTCAGACAAAATAGCCAATGAAATGCTGATTCCAACAGTATAAAAATAATTTGTATTCTTCTTAAATATTCTTTGCTAGCAGCGATGTAAACCGGACGTCAGTAAAAGTGTCGTTATACAGCAATGAGATTTACCACTGACCACAGACATCTAATTAAATGGATATGAGCGAAAAAATACGTAGAAAACGCTTACTAAGATGTTTTTGACAGAAGATAAATTCTTGATGGGGTAAAAACACTGCGAGATCTTTTGATCTTTGCAGCGGGGTGGGCATTGTGTGGTCGATCACAACCCGAACACGAGTCAGTGATGTCACTTCTGTCACTCTCTTCGTTAAATGTTTTAACCCATTAAAACTATATCCTCTGTCAGGAAACATCTTCAGAAAATGGTTTGCATCATACTTTTTATTTATTCACGAGCTTTTAATGATAATGTGATCTCCAACGGTAAATCTTAATGCTGTAACGACACTTTTACTGACATCCAGTTTACATCGCTGCAAGCAAAGAATATTTAAGAAGAATACAATTGTTTTTATTAACATTTCATTAGTTATTTTGTCTGAGATTTTCATACAAGTTGATTACTTTTTCTCAGAGTTATGCAAGAAAACAAAAGTGGGTGATTGTTTTCTGAACACAGTGTATAAGTGTAGATAAATATCAGTTTATGCATTGGAAGTTGTGCTGGAAAATTTCTCGAAGCTTTGCCACTATAGCGGCTCCTAGGGACGTCAAAATGCACCAAATTCGTTTTGCGCCGAGGCTATGCCCCGGAGCTCGCTGGGGGAGTGCACAACGATCCCACAGACCCCCTAGTCGGATGGGGAGGGAGATACATTCGGTGTCTCGGTCTTGGTGCCTCGCTTCCCCCCCCCCGCGGCCCCCCGACTTATTTTCCGTTCCTGCGTACCTGCTGATACACTGCGTCCCCAAAAAGTAGAACACATAATTCATGGCGATAACTTTGTCAATTCTCAACGGATTTTCAAAATTCTTTCACTGCTGTAAATAGAACTAAATTTCCAACAAAACTCATATAATACTTCCCACCATACATACAGTATGTTGTCGCACTACCTTGCTAAAGTCAGAAATTCGAATTTTGACAAATCTGACACTGTACGACTTCCAGAGGCAATGCCTGCTGTCGTTCCACTGGATATGTGGCCACCAAACAGTCCTGACCTCAACCCTGTCGACTACAGGATACGGGTCATCGTCCAGCAGCGAGTCTAAAGTCACAGGTGCACATCATTGATGAACTGAAGCTGCGTTTGTTGCACGTTTGGCATGGCACTGACCAGACCATCAGTGACAATGCAACTGACGAGTGGTGTGGGTCTTCGCACGTGTGCGGGCAAAAGGCGGACACTTTGAGCAACTATAGTGATAATATTCAGCCAGCTTATTGCTCAGTCCAAATGAAAAAAAAGACTTCACTTTTTGGCTGATCTTTGGTCTCAGTCCGAATTTAGGACTCAGCGAAAGACTAATCCAAAAAGTGAAATGACCCAATGTATATTACTATAAACCATTGCGCACAGCAGGCTAATAAACTGATTGATTGATTTCGTCAACTTTCCCCTCGAAACACATCATTAGGGATGTTAAATTTGCCCCCCCCCCAAAAAAAAACCTCAAAACTGGTGTCAAACAGGTACCTTACTCTGTCTGACCAGCTTATAGTAAGTAAGTATCGTACATTTATAGAGTGCATTACGTGAGACAGCCTTATTGCGCTAAACCTGCTGATAGGCAGAGAAAAAATGTGTCTTCAACGACTGTCCGAAGGTCGATGTGCTGACGTCAAATGTGATGTACAGACAGCTTATATAGCCCAGCAGACGCACTGCAGATACAGTTCAGTCCACGTAGTAGTGCAATCGCCAGGGAGTTTCCCACCCGTCAGTTTTTTGTATGACGTATGGTTTTGGCTATGGGGCCTAAAAATCCCTCAATCTTTGCATACACAAAAATGCACCATTTTGTGCACGGCTTTCAGTCCATGGGTTACATCTCTAAATGACTACAGCGTATGCACAGCATGGACAGACGGAATTCCCAAACCTTGTCTATAACAGCTGTGTATACAGTATACACTATGAACACTCAGTTACAAAATTTAAAAAATTTCTGACTAGGTGGCACAGTCCCCTCCCCTGATGCTCCCTCCATTCACACACCTTTGGGGCTTGGTCCCCCTTTGCAAAACTCGGAATATGCCACTGAATATACCTGACAACTGAGTTTTGATTAAGCTTGAATTTTTCTTTCCAACTGTTAACAGAAAAACAAGACCGATTCCGAAAACATTTGTGCACATCATGTATACGACAAACCGAGAACGTACTACCAGGTCTGCAAACTCAAGTCACACAACAGCAAATACAGCAACTAATCAACCTACTTTTTCTTGTCGTACGCCTACCTAGACACGAGTAAGAGCAACACTTGTTTCTGTAGCACACTGTTGTCAATAAATCTACCAGCCATACTATGCACGGGGAACAGTACTACAGCTATGGACAGTCATAGAGCTCAAAACTGCGACATTAAACCACTTTATCTAATAACAAAACACATATTCACAACAAGGGAAACAATGTTAATTCGTAAATATAGCACATATTTCTATCTAAACAGCTAACAAGTGCACAGTCATGATCCTCATTATTCTGTTAAATCATCATGATAATAATGTGTCTTTGTAAAAAAAACCCGCAAATAAATTTAATTATACCAATAAGCGGATGCAATCAAATAAACAACAGTTGAGTAACACTGAAAGATGAACTCTGACTATCATTACCATACAGCTGTCATCATCAGTATACAGCTTTATGTCCACGCTTGGCACATATTGGCTTAATGAACACTATCAACACTTCCACATTGTGTCAACCATCTGTTACCATTCACATCCATGTTTGAAGCTTACCAAACTGCTTTACATTCTTGAATTCACTAGGGTCACAAAGTTACAGTGGCTAATGTTCTTGAAGTATAGCCAGTATGCCTATAAATTAGTTCCGTGGCTCAGCGTTCGTACTATTCCATGTGGCACTATACTTACCTTTTGTAATCTCTCTTGCTTTATGTGTTGTTTTCATTTTGAGTTTGTTTGTTTGTTATTTTGTGTATCTTTTGTTGTAACTATAAAACTAAAAGTTGTTTCAGTCGTTACAATAGGCTACCAGGTCAATGAGCACTAGCTTTTCTGATTGCCTGTCATGTTAAGTTAGGCCTATTTCTGCTAGACTAGTATCGTGTTATACTATGTGTTCGGTTTGGCGAAATAAATATGATGATGATGACGAGACTGCACGTTTTTGTCAGTATAGCACTGAACGTTTTAAATGCAATAAACTGCAATGGTTTTGTAATTCAGGATAATTTTAGTGTTGGAAAGTCACGTCTTCTAAGCTTGAAGATACGCACAACACGAATTGGAATAATGGCCGACGTGTGTGTTGTACGCGCTGCAGGTCACATCGAGTGGAGCAGCATGTCAACAGTGCAGCAAGCGCCGTGGCGCTACATAATAATAATACGACAACTTATAAGCTTAATACATGGCGTGCGAGGCCAAGCGACTGTTTGATTCTACAAGAATGTACTGGGAAAAGGCCAAAAATAGGTCGACTTGGCAGGCGGCAAAGATGACGGCGACGCAATGTTGTGCTGCACGAGTGGGGACATCATCGAAGAGAACTGCAACGGGAAGGAAGACCAAGGTGGTGAAACCGCGTGCGGTCAAACCGCGTGCAACGAAGAGAACCAGCCAGGTGAAAAAATCTGTGAATGTTAACGCCTAGCTATAAAAGCAATACATTAGTGCACAGTATTGTGTCAAATGAGCGAAACTTGGTGCAAAATGTCCAACCATGTCTGAGATCTAGCAATTTTCGTGTTGGGATATTTTATTTTGCCTCACCCTGTAGAGATTCAACCGTTGTCCTTGCTTACCATGTTTGGTCGACGTCTGTTACTAGTACAAGTCAATTACAGCGATGTTCGTTGTATCTGATGTGTTAACAGCGTGGCTGAAGTTGTTGCTGACAGATGATTGCTGGCTGCTGACTCGACAGACCAACATCCAGGACAACATTCCAGTCGAGACGCATTGACGTTTAACATTGTATTACACCAATGTTGATTAGTATGTTTGACTGACTTCAAAAACACCGCATTTTCTCGTTCATTTAACACTCCGCTGTTGTCATGTCCGCTGTTGTCACGACATTTATCTCTAGTGTGTTTTGCATATAACAAAAACAATAAAAATGTTCTCAGTCTACGTTGCGTAGGCTGAATCAAGATCCTCTTGAAAATTTCTTTTCAGTTATCAGACAAGCAGGCGGTAAATGTGATAATCCCGTGCCACTTCACGTATTTAAGCAACTGTTTGTCGTGAATTATTGAACTCTATTTCAGACGCAGACGCTTCAACAACTCACCATTGCATGCACCGCGTGTCAAAACAAAACCAACTGGCTGTTTCCAGTTCAAAGCTAGGCCTCGCACCATGAAAACCAAAGCACTAGTTACAATTACCTTCTTTCTCTCCCAACTTGGCCCATAGTCTTCATACCCAACAACAGTATCATTAAGCTGGTCGTAATTTAGCGAACTTTTAAGAGCCATTTCATCTACTAGCAGTGCACAAACTCGATCCCTATCACAAAGATTACTAACTTTGCACTCAATAGCTTTCAACAACTCACAATCACTGAACCCTGGTTGGACCTGCATTGACTGCAACCACAGAGACAATGTAGATTTACAAGGTAATGAAAAAATTGAAAACAAACGAGACAAAAATCTATAGGCCTTAGGACCTTGACTATAAAGTAGCAAAGCTAATCGCTTGGCATCATCAGAATACCTACGCCCTGTTGGAGCCCGAAAGTCCTTAGACATTTTCAGTTGCATTTCAAAGAATTTCAAACAATCGCCTGACAAAATATGACTTGCACTTTCAACAATTTCAGCAATGCAACGTCCATGGAGTTTCTTAGAAGAAAACTGTTTCCTCAGCAGAAACAAGTTATTCTTAAGTACTTTTATTCGACGTTTCCTTCGCCAGTCATTAACAGACAGATTGTGAATTTTTCGACGAAGCAGTTTCTTGCGCGGCGTTTCAGCAGACAACTGCAACAAACTCTGGACAGAAGCATCAGACATCTGGATACATGGAGGTGGTGCCGCATGTAGTGCGTATATAAACTTACGGCAGACGTCAACGCCACAACACCACACAATCAAGTCAAAAAGTTCAAACCGGAAGTTGAGGGTCTACGTACTTTCCTTCGACGAACAATCGGGGAAATGACGCATATTTTATGGATCTACATCTAGATAGGGTCTACATGCTGGCAGGCCATATGAACTGACCCTTCTGGTCAGTACCGTTCTAGTTTAAGTATGTATTTACATTCAGTTTTACAATGAAGACTTTAGTGCAACAACAACGTAATAACATAAAACACAAGTTTTCAGGACGGCGAAACAACGATCAAACTTCGTATGTTAATCATGATGCCAACAGTTCTTGAGCGCATGTGTAGAGACAGCTTTTTGACAGAAGCAAAGGAACCTAACCTACGTAGTGCTGCTCGAAATGCTAGACAAGCAAAAATAATTAATCCAGCAAAAACAGCACGAAGTGAAACTTATCTGATGACATATTTCATGCAACAACAGCACAACTCACGTCAAGTTGCATGCGTAGTCGATGATGCACATGATTTGCAGCATATGTAGTTTTTATGACATCATTTGACATGTTTTACATTTTGCAATAAAAAATCTTGAAATTAACTTTACATGCTGTTCAAAAAATAAACTATTCCTCTTATTTTTCACACTACGTGTCTGTACAAGCTACCAGTCGATGGAGCTCATGAAGATGAACACTATGAGCTATTTTTAGGCAAGAACACATTTCCAGAGTTGTGCTATTGATGAACTAAGTCTTCAATTGTAATAACCAGTGACTATAACTATTGCACTGCCTTTAAATGTACACTATCCAGTATACAAATGATATTTGGTTAAATGTCGCACTACAACAAAGGATTACTGTTAAGTATTTGTTTGTGAATTTGAACTGTAAACACTGGAAATACACTACAAAAGACAGCTTACGGATATTCACAAAAAATACGACATAAACTGGAGACAAATACAAAATTCCATCCAAAACATTTGGATAACAATAAACTTTCGTAAAAGACTTTGCAGTGAACAGAGAGCAGTGTAAGTCTAAGGCAACAACATAACGATAACAAGTACGAGTGGACCAGTAGACATATTGACAAAACATCAACAGGACCAAGACAGTAAGCAAAATGCGCGGCAGCAACAACCCGAAATAGGAAAGTCACATAACTAAGCTGATCTAATTGCAGTCAATCAACCAATCAATCAGTGTCAGTGTGACAGTGTGGGAGCTGACAGTGACAGCATGTCAGTGCAGTGACGTGTCTATGCAGCGGACAGTGCGTCAACACCAGGCAGAACTTTCCCTACACAATATCACATTCGCTCACATTACTGATGTTAGTAAATGATAAACACATTCAACAACTGGTGTGTTTTCATCAACTATGTTTCCATTACACACACATTCAACTACCAGACTTTACCACTAAATACAATACAGAAAAATGCCAAAACATCTATCAAAATCTGTCTGTTATATATAGTATACATTAACATTAGCTAGTTGATAGTCACTGCTCTTTATAAAAAGTGACGTATGATATGATGATAAATTTTTCCATTTTTTTTGAAAAGTGAAAAGGAAAATATAGTCCCATACTCGACAGAAGTGCTGAGGCTGGAGATAATTCTGGCCACTAGACAGTCAGCCCACCCACAGCCAGTCATAAACTGATGCTAGGCTGCTGTTACTTTCTGCCAGAGATACACACGAGTCATTGTTGTCAACTCTCAAGCAAGTCTCGAGTAGTCAGGGCCACGATACACATCTTTCGTTGAGTAACGAGTCTTTTATCATCGAGTTTCAAGCAAATCACAAATCACTGACAGATGTCTCAAATAGTAACTCTTAAATCTCGAGCTCAAGTGACAAAAGGATGGTCTCAAAAATCTTGAGTGAGTCTCGATTAGATGAAATTTTAAATCAAGTCACAAATCCCGTACTTATTATATAAACTTCTATCGTGGTTTAAGTTTATTTTCAATATACTTTGTTCACATGCAATTACGATCGAAAATCATGTGCAAATGGCCAGAAATGTCGGCACTATAGAGTCACAGACTGACTTGCAAGTATCAAGTCACTGTTGTTAAGTGTCAATCAAGTATTGAGACGTCAGATACACATCTCAACTAATGACTAGAAGTTGCTACTTGAGATGCGACTCAAATCTCATGACTTGAGTCCTTGAGTCCCCGTCTCTGCAGGTGCACCGCACCACCATCTTTTGGCCAGTACCAAACGACACTGCATGGTGACTGAGGCACATAGGTGTGACGTTTTGTTTTATTGCTTACTTACTGTGTGCATGATTGTATTTGTGTGATTGCCTTTGGCTGCCAAAACACAATGAATATCATGTTCTTGTCGTGAGTCAAAGCCACGACCTCTCAATCACAAGTCTGACGCCCATTTCACCAACACGCCACACACTTGAAAGGTAGGTATGTGTGTGCAGAAAACTGAAATTCGGTTCGGATTCGGTTTCGAAAAAAACTGAAATGTCCAAAAATCTGACATCCGTTCATTACGATAGAAGCTGCATGCAATCTGGCAATTCAAATAAGTGACTAAAAGTAACTTTACTTGCATTAAATGTGCCGATAAAAATGTTTTAAAATACGACCGAAACAGAGTTTAGCAGATAGATTTTATACGGCAATTATACTATTTACTTGTTGTCATTGTTGTGATGTCAAAGTCATGTCATCCACTGTCGCTGTAATATTTGTCGTAAATTAACTACTCAGCTATTACACGAGTAGTAAATAACTATAATATCCGAACCGAACCGTGTTTTTTTTAACCGAACCAAACCAAACTCATTCCGAACCAAATCAGTTTTTTTTCAAAAACTGAACCGAAATAAAAAAAAAATCTATTCCGGACATCCCTACTGAAAGGTGCAACTTTCAGTTTTACTCTGCCTTGGTTTGACGAAACCCATCTGCATAAGCTGCACCAGAGTTCTCAGCACAATGACTACTGGCAACTGACTAGTGACTACTTCAAATATGTCACGTACAAAGCTGCCTTACGACAAACTTAACACTGACTTGCTACACGGCAACCATCATTACTACTACAGTCTAATAAGAACAGTGACATGACGTGATGGTGAGACTGACCTTCCAGCAGCTCCAGACTAGCACCACCTCCAGTACTCACGTGGCTCACCTTGTCCTCCGTCTTATACTTGGCACAACACGTTGCAGTGTCACCACCACCTGCAACAAAATAGACAAACAAATTTGGCAAAATCTTCAAATTACAGATGCACCTGCCAGACGACATCACACACAGAGGCCACTTACTTAAAGTAACTTAGTGTACAAGCAGCAGTAGTAGTAGTAGTCGTGTATTTGTATAGCGCATCCCGCAGTGCCTCTAATGCGCTAATGGTCCCGTAGCGCTGCGAAGAGATGAGTCTTTAAAGCCAATCTTAAACTGTCAGTACTCCGAGCAGGGTCCCGGAGAAAGTCTGGAAGCGAGTTCCATTCCATCGGACCCGCGACGGAGAAAGCCCGACGACCAAACATGCTGCGACGGTGTCGTGGAACAATTAACTGGTGACGGTTGGCTGATCGAAGGCGTTGACGGCTGGAGACTTTGGATGTGCGCTTGCAGTAGTCCACTAGGTACTGAGGAGCCTTGTTCTGCAGACACTGGTGGACTATGACTCCAAGTTTATACTGGACACATTCAGCATTCAGTAGAGGGTGCTAGTTTTGACAACATGTAGTTTCGGCCTCAATTTCCCTTATTTGTATGGCTCTTACCATGCAGCAACATGACCCATCCAGTCATCTGGCCACACAGGACATGCACATGACTAACCGACCAACAATATCAACTGCACCGTATGTCGCGGTATCTGTGGACATGCATAGCAACATGCCATTGCCTAGAACAAACGTCCTATTATTTCTTCTTCTGCCAAATCTACTGCCGTAAACTCAAAAAATTTAAATGGTAACTGGCACTACTCACTCGTAAATCCACCGTCAGCTACTAATGTTATCAACAGCCTTCTCTCTTACTCAGTCTGCAGCCTCCTTTCTGCAAGTTTATCACTATTGTGCTCAAACTTGTAAACTTAAATTTAAACAGTTTTAACTAACATCACCTTACCCAGTTATGTTTAACCAGGCCTGCCCATCTTTGTTTATTAGTCATATAACTGACCACTCAAATAACAGTAACAATAGACTGCAGAGTTAAAAATCTATGATATGTAGAACAGGAAACCACTTACTCTACCAAGCAGCCAAGTGCCCGACACAATTTTACATTTATGAATTACTTGTTTACATTTGCTGGAAAATACAAAATAATGGTAAATCGGTTTAACTGTGGAGATTTAGTATCCAATGCAAAGTAAAAAATGGCACTAACTGTGCCACATATTACACTAATACTTGGCCAAAGTAAATTACTAATAACTGAACAATGCAGACCATAAATAAGTTCATTCTGTAGCAAGATCAATGAATCAAACTGATGGTTGGCAAAGTGAGAACGGCTTTCAAAATGTTGAACAGAGTATGGTCATCGAATATACAAGATAGGAATAAAAGTAAGGATTTTGAACTACAACATGAAACAAGTACTGCTGTACAAGGACTAACTGCGCAACCTAGAGAACATCAAAGCAACTGGTCAATAAAATTCAAGGATTTATAAACCGATGTTTCGGGAGAATCTCCAGAGTGAAGTGATCAAACAGAATGAAGAACGAGGATTGACAGACAGCAGCAGAACAGGAACTAGCTGACATTTTGCTAAAGAAAAAAAGATGGATATGCATAAGTCATATATTGAAAATATCAACTAACAGCATCACATGACAAGTTCTATACTGGAATGCACGGGACAAAGGAAGACAGAAAGACCAAGACATTCGTGCAGAAGCAGAGTTGAAAAGGAGATGAAGACGGCAGACCACACAAGGCAAGATAGAGAAAGAGGCTCAAGATCATGCACAAGCATAAGCTCGTTGGTAGCTTATGTTCCACTACAGGAGTGATAGAGGCATTAAGTTAAGTAAGTTAAGCTCAACTATTCAATTATTTAATAACATTTGTCATAACGAGAATCACGTACTGTACAGTCTCCTTCCTCCACCTTCAACAGCCTTACAAAACTACCATCTTCGACCGCGAGCTCACAGCCAACAACTACCGCAACATACTGGACATCTGACTGACTCCAATTTTATAACTCGCATGCTCTTTACTGATATCTACTAAGCCTTCGTACGACTCCACAGACGACGATGTAAAAATAACTGTACATAACAATTTGATTAATTACTACTAACTGCTACATATATAAATAATTCTGTCTTCCTTTCTTGCTTCTCTGTCTGTCTGCAGTTGCGTTATGTCAACTTCTACATTAAACGAATATGAATGAATGAATGAATGTTTGACGTTGAAGAATATCGTGACCCAAAAATCAATATTTGGAGTCTCTCACTCTGCTGAAATCGTTAGACGACGACGACGACTACTACTACTACGACTTCTACGACTGCTACTACACTGTGTCTTAAAAAACGCGCCAACTTTGGCAAGCTGTAGTTTCGGCAACCATGAAATAATAATTTAGATCACTTTGCTGAACAGCATCAGCACACTTTCAAAAATGACATGCATATTCAACTTTCCTTATCCTTTCACTTTTGCTTATTTTATTTGCTTTTAAATAGCTGCGATGGAAATGACACGAAACCGAAACAACGTGTTTTCCTTGGCAGACTGTTGGTGGCTCTGAAAAGAGCCAGCTATGTAGTGTATTGGTTCTGAAAAGTGCCGGTTTTAGCAGATGTTCGAGCGATGTCCTTTTGCCTTCACGCATGCATACAACCGCTTTCTCCATTGACCAGCAGCGTCGACGTTTTGTGATTATGTTTGCCCATGTGTCATTGATGCACTGCATCAAGTCGCTGATGTCGCGGACATGTGTCTTGTACGATGTACGCATATTCCTGCATCAGTTACCAAATTCTGTAGTCGACCAGGTTTCCTGGTCAACCGGACTGTTTGGCGGACACCGTCCGGTGTTTTCTGCTGAAGGAGCTGGACTCTTTCGCGAGCATAAAGTGACGCCAGAACGCGCCATTTCCGTCGCAGCTATTTAAAGCAAATAACGAAAGTAAAAATGAAGAGACAAGGAAAGTTGAATATGCGTATCATTTTTGGCCGACCGTTAGGTCAGGCCTATGCCATAGGAAATCCGTCCGTCCGTCTGTAACGTTGGTGTATTGTGGCCAAACGGCTTAAGCGATCGGGATGATTTTTGGCACACACCTTGTCCTGGACAACAGTGACCATGTGTTAGACGGAGGTCCGAATCCCCCCACTGAGGGGTTTTTTACAAAACGTACCACGTCATGTGTCATGCATAATGGGGGTTTTACAAAACGTACTACGTCACGTTCCGGTATTTTTGGCACACACCTTGCCCTGGACAACAGTGACCATGTATTAGACGGAGGTCCGAATCCCCCCACTGAGGG
>Ga0209339_1000737_pt1 | contig 12625 bp, 6 predicted proteins | sample OlaalgELextract3_FD_187376 | JGI IMG/M metagenome (GOLD analysis project Ga0209339, IMG submission 187376) | Olavius algarvensis symbiont microbial communities from Tuscany, Italy - Type A ELBA extract 3 (SPAdes) (version 2) | ecosystem: Host-associated > Annelida > Digestive system >... | reverse complement strand
GCTGTTGGTCCGCGACTGCTTATTCGTCAGGCCGAAACCCGCTTATCTCGCAGCTAACCTCTATATCTAGAGGCCGCTCCCCCATCCGCCGCCTGGGGACGCGGTGGATGGCAGTACAGCTCTGCAAACTACAACCAAGTAAGAAAAAAACCTCAACAACAATTAATGAAATCAAACCTATGCAAAACTAAACCTTAGGAAACCTAAGCCTGGTTCATGTCGTCTTTTATGCCATCCGGCCAGGAAATGGGTTGGGCCTATTCAACAGCTCTCGGGGCAGAAATGCACATTGTTACTACTCATAAAAGACAACTGCATCAACCACCACATCATGTCCGACCATTGTCACAATTTTTGTGACCTATATTACCCAAATAGGCATTTTGGGACAATGGTTAAGACATCAACCGGTGATCGAGAGGTCAAATCCTGACCAACACACACATACGATGTTACAATTTAGGGAAAGCTGTTCACATACTTTTGCCTACAGCCTCAGAAGTTATGACCACATAAAAATGTACAAAATGTACATAATGTCATTCATGTAACTTAAAATTTATGCTTAACTTAAACATGCTACACAGATCTTGCCTTTCCCCATAGTGAATCCCACGACGGTTCTCCTGGTTTTGACAATTTCCACAGAGCAAAGTCGTTTGCATTTCGTTTTTCACTCAGCCTATCTTCAGAAACACTGAGGTCACCTAACAAATGCAAACATTTAAAAAATATGATACGGCACAATACAGCATAAAATAATATTTAAATGAATGCCGTACAAAAATCACCACATACAAATATAATTTGAATACTATCCCAAAAAATGACTACATAAAATGATATTAATAAAACAGTGTTCGACACATTACGATGCAAATTCAGAGCACACAGCTGACTAGCAACATTTATATGTGTAACAGGAGTTGTAACAACAATCACCTTCACCCTCCTCCAACACCTTAGCATCGCCAACAGCCTCGGGAACAAGCTTCGCATAGTAATGACCATCAGTCTGACTAAAGCGGACTGTGTCAAAGTATACAGACCCATTTGCCTCATAGCTGCATCGTCATACAACACACAGTCAAGTTACTTGCAACGAAATGTGTGTCCATTACAGCATTAAGCCACTGCTTTATACATGCAAACTTGTGATACTGGACAATGTCAATAGTTACAACTTTTTACCTTAGCAAAAGTAAGTGTACTATACAGCTGACATGGTTTTCAATAGCTGTATCCTATACAATATAGATAACTGAATCAATATTATGAAAATATAAAAACCTTTCCAGTACTGCTGCTACTGCCAGTGCTGTACTACCAAGAATCCAAAAATATGCGTGCAAATAAACTGAAAAAAAACTGTCTTATCTTACAATTCCACATGTTTGTCTCAAATAATTCAGAAAAATGCCTTCATAATTCACCATTAACACAAGACTAGTGATAAAGTAGAAAACCCATTTGACCGAAGGGTGTCAGTCAGGAGTGATGCCTCCACCAGGCCTCCAAATCTGACTTCAGCCTCCTGACCATCAAAGGTGACCACTTCATGCCAGAGTAGCCCCACGGACCGCTTGTGACAATTTGCAGCAAAACAGGTTAATCCGTTTTTGAATAATCATGTTCAGAGTTCACCTATTTCACCTCCCAGTGATCCTGACCTTTGACCTGGCAGTTTTTACCCACCCCAGTTTTGTTTACAGCTCTTGCAAGGGTTGTTCCCTGCAAACTACCATACAAAATTTGGTCTCAAAAAACTAGAGTATCTAGGCAACCCAGTGGTGAAAACCGAAGACCCTTTCATCATTAGTTTCAATGTATTACGACCCTGTGATGGACAGACGGACAGACACACAGACACTGCACTCATAGTACCATACGCTCTGCATAGTTGCATTAATACTGTGTATAAAAATTACAGATTATACAAAAATACAACAAAAAAGACAGAATGAATAATCTGTTCGTCAAAACTGCATATGTCATTATTAAACAAAGATCATCTTACCCAAATCCCTTTGCAATAATCTGCTGCACAAACTCAACAATTTCTGGAACATACTCGCTAACTCTTGTCAATACATCTGGTGGTAACACCTGAAGATACCCAAAACAACATCACTGTACAACACATTACTCTATTCCATCAACGCTTGTTTTTCAACTGCATAAAAAGTGGATATTAAACAACTGTGTAAACCAGACTGATATCAGTTACATACAAATGTTCAATGACTGATCCCACATACAAAACTTCGACAGGCGAACTTTCGCTGTCTTGCGCTCGACCGGCGGCCGACGGGTGACCACTTATGTGGGTAAACCGTCCGCTGTAGGTCAGCCAACCAGGCTGACTCAACTTTTCATCCTTTTGGGGTAAATAAATGAGTAGTAGGCTGCAATTAGATGTCCGTAACCTCAGTCTGGGGATGCGCCATCTGGTGAATGCTTACAAGATAGAGGCAGTTACGGTGTAATTTGCAGGTAACACGTACCTGAGCGCCTTGAGTGTGAGGTACTACAATAAAGGCGCTATATAAATCCACTTCCTTTACCTTTTTTCTTTAAAACTTAATTAATTACGACAATTTTCCATGTAAAGCCAAATGAACCAAGCAGTTCCTATAAATACACAGCAAACTTAACAGTACAATGTATATATTCAAAATAAATGATGAAAATAAACACTGTACATTGAGGGCAGCCATGTCTTGATGAAATTTATCTTCATACAATTTCGGCAAATCGTCAAAAATCTTATTGTCTGTGACTTCAGCGCCATGATATTTGTCCAACCAATCCGACATAACATCACTTGCTGCGTCCAACAGCTCCTGAAATGGCAAATAAATAACATAAAACTTCTTAATTATACTACAATACAGTGATAATGGTATAAAATGTTAACAATACAATACAATATGTACAATAAAATTCTGCAATGCACTGTTGATGATGCTCCCCATTCAAAGTAGTGTGGCCGCCGGGTTCAGCCGACATGGTATGCCCCCGACCACCTCCAATCCTGACCTTTAACCGTTTGACCTTGAAACTAGCATTCGAGTTGCATCTAAGGTGGGGAACCTTCCTTCCAAATTTGGACATGCTACCTTTGCGTTCTGGAATTATTCGCTATGTACACGACGGACAGACAGACAAAAGATGGACAAACAAAAGCAACGCTTATTGCCCCCTTCCCTATGGTCGGGGGCATAATAATAGATAACATGAAAATAATCTAAGCAGTAAAAATACAAAGATCAGACCGTTCGCACAGCATCCTGGTGTACTCCATCACCATGGCTGTCAATCACTGACTTTGCATTACTGAGCGACGTGTCCATTTTTGTTTTCATCCTGGTCAGCATGTCCTTTTTGTCTGTATCTGTTTCACGATCTAATTTAGCATTCAGGAGCTGAAAGAAATAACCAAATTATATACAGATTACGACAACATCGTGCTGCAAGAGCTCGCAAACACTGTTGTCAACTTTCAACAGCAAACTGCAGATAAAGCTCCTGTCACGAATAAGGCTCACAGTTGAACAGTTCACACAGAGACATAAGCAAACAGACAAAAACTGCTCAATACATAACAGTGATGTGTAAACTGAACACCCGCAGTGCCTGCTTACATTAACAAGAATACCTGGCCTGCCTCAGACTTTGGCATCATACTACAGGTGCTGTCAGTGCAACCGACAACTGTTAACAACAGGTTCCGATGGTTGCACTCAGTTCACAACACCTGCGGTGTGACAAAGGTTGAGCTTTGTTGGTAACTGCTGTGGTTTGATGCCAAAGTCAAATAAGAGGCCACATCAATATTTGAACATATCACTATTTGAAACCGAACTATCTCCCTTGACAGCATCTAACGGGGTATATCAATGGAGCACAAGAATAAGTAGTGCCAACTTCTATAGTGGTGCATAGTAACTATGGATCTATCTTGCTTAGTCTTCGAGATACAACCATGGGACAGACGAACAGACAACAGACTGACTGACGTTGGCAAGTATTGCATACTGTATCTGGCGTCTGGCAAACCAATAATTATGTCGTATATATCATGATACTGATGTGGGTTACAAATGCATCTAACCAAAAAAATAATTAAAAAGAACAATTTGCCGAGTACACTTTAAGCAATTATTTATGCAATGGATGTGATTATTGAAAGCGTAATTACTAACACTGTTCATTCTGCAGCTCAAATCATCAGTACATTATGTGAATATAATATACAACTAATCCAATACAAGTAGCCCTGCTGTCGCAGATAGGCCGCGCAATGCTTCATGTCTGTCAGTAGTTAGCTTTAACAGTATAATACGTTGAGTGCAATCTTCTGTTATTAGTTACTTTCGCTTCAGATTTATTGCTGCGCACAAATAAGTTCTGTTCTTTTCTCTTCTCTTCATCATGGTCGTCCACGCTGGTTGCGATAAACAAAGATTCACTGGTGCATGGTGGTCTGTGCAGTAAAATGCACGGTGGACCATCACAGCTGTTGTTCGCACTCCACCAGTCATCGATCAGATAGCCAGATATTCGTCGAGAATCACAATTTTTACCTACCCCACTTGCATTCGACGCCCCCACTAGGACGGTCCCTGTCGGCATACTGCCATCACGTTTGCTATGAAAAAACTAGAATGGTGTGGCTACCCAACGGTGAAAAGTATTTTGAAGATACATTTATTCGTTTCAACAGGGTCTACAAACGTGACGGACAAACAGACAGACACTGCATGACAGCATAGGCCGTGCTTATGCATAGCATCGCACGGCAAAAACCACAACATTGAGGTCACCAGCAAAGACTAAAAGTACATATTTACTGCAGCAGCTTCAGCAGCATCACTGACAACTTTATTCAGTGGATGTTTCTGCTGTATATACTGAGCCAGAAGGTGTCTCTGCCTTGCCCGCTTGATGATCTAAAACAAGTGACCACAAACGATGCAAACAATCAGCTACAGTTACTAACTCATTAACTATAATCTATACTGTACATAAAGTTATAATTCCACTTAGCTTTAGTGCAGTGAACATAAATCATAACAATAAAATCAGCAGTGTGAGGTACTGCAAGCACATGCTCCCAGAATTGCAACATCATTGTCTTCAGTTGAAGTAAATCAGACTATTTGCTGCAGAGTTATGACCACAAACAATTTAGGCATTTTCACGTCCTTTGCCTTAATCTTTGACCTTTCAAGGTCGAAAAGGGCACTAGAGGGGCAGCTGTGGAACATTTTCACCTTAACTTAAAGTAAACTGGACAATTTTGAGGATGGACGGACAGAACCAAGAACATACAGAACCACATGTCGCACCCAAAAGCAGTACAAGCCTGCCAGTAATAACTGGGGCGGGAAAAAAATACTTGAAAGCATGCGTCACTGAACACAATGTCACTGTAATGAAATAAATGTGAATCACATTTTTAACATTTATGCTTATGACTCTCACAAACTTGGTTCATCCGTTTGGGTTCAACGTGTACCGCAGATTTTAAATTATCATCAAGTAAATGATAGTTCCTGCTACTGTACAAAATGTTACCAATATCGTAATGAAATTATTTGCTAAATTCATGTACAACTGAAAAGCTGAAAGCCGTCACCTTGTCATCAATGTCGGTGATGTTCATTGCATAGAGCACGTCAAAGTTAAAGTAATCTTTGAACACTCGTCGCAGTATGTCAAAGGAAATGTATGATCTGCATGTAACGAAATTAACCACAACATCAAAGGACATCCCAGCCATTTTTCTGCAGCAGTATTATAATAAATTACAGTTGTCTGCAGCTCAATTAAGAATTAAAATTGGTGAAGCAGTATTTCTTGAACACCTGTTACCCTTCTTGATGCCTAGACAAAAGTGCCAAAGCAGTATGGGCAAAAAAATAGAAAACGTTTAGAGTAAAATGTTTAATATCATAACACACCGGAACTTGTAATGCTAACTACATGGTTGTTTAGGCAAAATGAAGGAATGAAAAATGAATTAAATAGTTACAGTTCTAATCCACAGTGTGACAGTAATCAAATGTAAACATAACAGACACCAAGTATAACAACTATGTTGACTCCCAATAAAAGTAACAAATTACTTGAGTGCTGATAGTGCAAAATAGCAATTAGGAAGTTAAGATATCATACGTTGCTTGATCTTGCAGAAGCTGCCATAACACAATCATTATCCTGGGGATGCAATCACCAAAAAATTCCGAAACAAATTGCAACATTATTGACAAATGTCTGAACGCACACAATGATCAATACAATTAAATAATTAATCACTTTAAAGCCTGAACTAAGTAAGTAAGTAAGTATGTATGATTTATATAGCGCAAAAGTCTAGTAAAGAATCAGGGTGCATTCGAGGACTAGGGGTAGGATAAACTAACTGGAAAAGTGAGTCTTGAGATGACATTATAAAGTGGGAACTGGGAAGTGACCGAGATTCGCATAGTATATTTAGCAGTAGTATTTTTAATCACCTGGCATGACCCATGTGAGCATCATCGTACACAGTTGGACCACAACTGTACCACAGAACTTTGCGTCCGTATTGTGGAATGAACGGTTCCTAGAAACAGGTTGTAACACATAAGACACATACACTTTTCACTACACCTTGCCGCAGTCAAATAACATAGCAAGTGACCAGTACAAAGAAATAAAATAACTGCAAATCTTTTTTGAAGGATCTCACATCCAACAAAATGTAAGGAAGTTTTAACACAGCATAGTTTTACGATTAAATCATCAATTTAATTACAATGAAAAGTCTGACAAATAAATAAAAAGACACCCTTTCTTTAAATAACCAAAGACATCATATACTGAACAGTCACCAATTGACAGAAGTCATGACCACTCATAAGCTTATTACACAACTTACCGCACCCTGTCACAGACATCATGGATCTTTTTAACACTTAGATGTTGCTATTAAGATAAAGATTTCATATTTATTCCACAACTGCAGTGCCGCAATACAGATGGTTCTGTTCTCACAGAGTATCAGTGGTCAGACGTAGTAACATATAAGCACACAATAGCAAAATGTTAAAGTTCTCAAATTAAAAATTCATGTCAAAAGGTTTACACAACATTACAGGAATATGATATTCTATAAACACCATATAGCTCATTTACCAACCTTTTTCCTTGTCAAACTGTTAAATATTTGTAGACCAACATCTACAGAACCAGACGGCGGCTGCCATGTTGGCTGTGTTCTCCTGCTACCAGCTTTATCTGCACCAATCATGAGTTCCAAACCAGTTTTATAGTAACAATGTAAAAAACACATGCACAACATGTCCACATTGTACTACACAGACATCGTGTTGATGTCATGGACGACTTGAGAAAGATCAGAGTTATCTTTTCAAGTCGGCTCATATAAAATTGATATCACATTAAATTGATTTGAGATATTTTGTTACATTATACTGTTGCCAATTAGACTTAATTATTCTAATCAACTTCAGGATTAGACCTATTCTTTGGTCTTATCTCTAGTCTCATTCTTATCTAATCTGCAAAAAAACTGAACTTTCGAGGTTACTTGAAAAAATTATTCAACCAGGACTAAGACCAAAGTCTCTTAAGAAATAAGCCCTACAGTTTTCAAGTCAGCCTAGTCAAGTTAAATTAACCTCATATTCCATTATAAATATTTTAAAAGTGAATTCATACTGCCATGAATGAAATTCAGCATGTTTTCTAGAATGAATAAATGATGTTCATCAAGATCTACATCAACAAACTACCTCTTCGTAGCAGACTCCTATAGTAAACTAGATCAAATAGTGCAGTAGTAAACAAACTCTTAATTCATTTTTCATTTTACCTGACAAAATTTGAACTTAAAGAATTTTGTCGCTACCATCAGTCAATAATTTCAAGCACGCTGGTACGATACATAATGTAAACTAATTTCTGCATGAAATAATGAAGTAAACTGTCGTGATATATGTTAACTAGAAAACACTCAAAAGAGTGCAAACCTGCACCAAAGCTGACCATACCTTGCACCTACTGGTTAACAGTTGGCTTTATGCTAGCTGCAATGCACTACTTAATACAGGTCAGTGGCACCATCTTACAATTACATGAGAATAAGCACCTACTGGTAACGGTGACTGCTTTGAAATTATGTTAGACAAAATGAAAAATATTCTTGGATCTGGAACAAGATCAAGCCAAAATCTGATTTATTCCTTGGCCCAAGGCCCATCTCTTCCAAAAATTTCACAAAAATTCACATATAACTTTACAGTGATCCTTCTGACAAACAGATAAACCAACCAGCAAACCATGGCAGAAATATTATCTCCTTGGCAGTAGGATGTGCGGAAGAGATTTTTTAAAATTTCAGTTCAGTTTCGGTTCAACAATGACAACAGCTAAGTAATGTAATTGCATTCTAAAATCTCTGTTTTCGTACGGTAGTGTATTTTAAATGTTGTTTAGCTGCACACTGAATGCAAGTATAGTTACTGTGTCACTTTTAATCTGCATTGCAGACTGCACGCAGTTTAAACAGATGTCAAATTTTTGGATGGTTCAGCTTTCTAAAACCGAATCCGAACCAATTTTCAGTTTTCCGCACGCATGTACTTGGCAGAGGTACTAAGAAAGACAACATTCCACTCACCACAGAGAGAAGACATACTGAAAGATCTCTGATGTTTTTGTGCAGTTACAACAAGCAACCTGTGAGTAGTCTGCAGAAATTCTTTATGTATAAGCAGCACAAAAGTGTGTGTCCGGCAAAAATTAAAATTCCTAGATATTTACAGAAACACAGACAAATTTACATTAGCTCAGGTCACGAGGTTAGTCACAATTACAAGAAATAACAAACACCCACAATAAACCCAGTACTTAGGAAACTGGGCTTATGACCTATGTACAGTAGACAACCACACACAACAGCTCTGTTCTGTGAGAAATGTTCTACTGTCCCAGTGTCCAATGCAAAATTAACTAAGCATGCAACAGATTGTCAGTGTAGTATTCACGGGTGTGTCACCTAACCACGACTTAAAATTTACCGGTAGAGGGGGCAGGAGTGCCAGTAATAAGAAACTGATAAGGAAATAACGAATACCATGCTCTAATAGGCAGTAATGATTACGACCCATCTCACTTCTTCAGTCTGGTGTTGTTATCAAGTATTGGACCAAACCTTAGTGAGCAGATAGATCTATTAAATGCAATGCAGTGGCTTTGCAAAGTAAATGCGGATGTGGATTTGTATAGGCCTGGGTGCCTGGTTCTGCGCCGAGGTGGTTTACCCGTCCAAGGATGGTCACCCATCCAGGCACTAACCGGGCCTAGCATAGAGTAACTACGTTGATCAAGTCCAACGTGTTACCACTACACTAAACTGGCAGCCAAAAAAATGACTACTCAACTGAACTGTGAAATAACAGGTTCACTAGTATACACTAAACCAGCAATCATCCATTCCCGTCATCTTGGCATGACTACGCATGTATGCTGTGATACCACAGCATGGCTATGACTCTGACACATGGTGATGTGTCAGAGTCATAACCATGCTGTGGTGAAAACTGTGGCCGTAGTGCTGCCATACAGCATCAGACACTGAAAGTATTAGAGTTACTAGTGATTAACACATCAAGTACAAGTACAGCCATCAGTACTGTTAAATGGATGCTGTCCAGTTATGGTTTATGACATGACATGACACGAGAAGAAGAATGGATATAATATTTATCCACTAAGACAGATAGATAATGTCAATTTTTAATGCATCGTCATATAAAAACCTCTAATGCGCTGCGTACACAATCACTGCATCAGTTGAAAGGCAGACGCATTACAATAATAATACTGCACGACACAGCTTGCTTACAGAACAGATAACAGAAAATGAACGAAAATTCACTATAACAGTTAACTGACCATACTGCTGCCATCTAGCAGCAAAATGATCGTGTGATGTCACAAGTGGTAGTGATAACATATACTATGAGCCGAGTTCCGATCATACAGAACTTGGTTTATAAGCGAGCCTGTAATGCACTTAATATAAACCAAATAAACTGAAACGAAGTCATCCAACAGCCGTAAGAAACTGACTAACACTCCAAATGATATGTACTGTAGAGATAAATAAAATTTTTTTAAATATTTCATTTAAACACGAAACGACTCAACATGAAACCGGAAACTTTTGGCGCGAGCGAATGAATGCTTGGCGTTCAACTGTGAATCAGCAGATGAGCAATTGAATGCTTCAGCTACACCAACTAGGTTTTTAGTCTGATGGTGGAATCCTAATTTCTCGGAAAGACAGAAAACCTGACAAGTACGAAAATAAGCTTATTATATGATAAAGTGAATGTAGTTTTGCATGAGTTGGGTGCCCAGAAAAAATTGATCGTTAAAGTAATTTTTCAATTGATGTTTCTTCATACATATAAAATCATGTGTGACATCACAAATCACCAGAACAATTTTGCCCGGTAGATGTCACCACTGCACAATGGTGGTGCCCGTGGACCAAAGACTAATTTGTAAATATATTTTTATTTCACTTACGAGGTCAAAACAAAACAGATCACATTTGTGAATCGTAATTGTGCAACATTAGCTCCATTATATATTTTGGCAGATGTGACAGTACATAATTTCTCATATATGACATCCAACCACTGTAATCGACTTCATACATTATATACTCTGTATTTTTGAGATACAAACAATGAAACCATTTATAGTACCTGAAATAACCTTCAAAGACCACTCAAGGTCATCGGCAATGTCATCCTTTGTTCAATCACCTGGACTTTCTATCAGAGACTGCAAAGTAGGCTACAGTTATTTTCAGACAGAAATAGCTTACATGTCCTTGAAGGTCTATCAAGGTCATTGGTGATGGCACAATCATCGTAGTTACTGGTGTCTATACTGTCTGCATTGTCGATCTTATCAATTGTAAACTGGCTGTGCATGCACTGACTGTCTCCCCTCCACCACTTACAGTGGACACTGACATTGGTGAAGGGTAGAGGGCAGTGGTAAAAGTGAGTCGGCACTAGTGGGTACACGGTACCAGGTGATGCTGTTAGTGTACCAGCTCGTCGTATAAGGCTATGAGCATACCACATGGTGACGTGTGCATACCAGCTGAGCGCCTGAGCCTGACTGCAAAATGCCCATCTAGTTGCTTAAAAGGACTTAGGCTTGGCTACAGTTTATGTGAATTGTGAAACCTACAATTTTGATACTTCTTCCTGTGAAACATATCAAATAAAGTTATGTAACCAGAAATGTGCTAAAACTCAAATATGGCCATTTAAAATAGCCTACAAAAATTTTCCGAGGATCAACCTCTCGCCTGACACATCTGCAAGGGGTAATGGATTATGGACCAGGTAAAAGAAGTGAAGAAGGGAGTGTCACCTAGTTTTTTTGGAGCACTTTTAAGACTGGTGGAGGGCATAGGCCATGTATGCATGTTTATACACATTGATGCCAACTACACTTCACACTTCCAATATATCTGCAAAAGCATCAAGAATCCTTAATTTTGTTACATGCAGGTAGTGTAAAAACTTTTTACTCTACACAACTGAAGATGGTACCTAATGACAACGTTTTGATGTCCATCGGACATCTTGATTACATTTTGATTGTTTACAGCCCGCCACCATATCGTCGTACCTACAGTACACCACCGTAGTAAGACCTCTTTTGGAATTCTCATCTGCAGCATGAGACCCACATTTAGCCAAAGACATACATCAACTTCAGCGTGTTCAGCATCGAGCTGCTCGTTTGTAAAGAACGACTACTGCGCACCACCTCAGTCACCAGTCTTCTCAATCAGCTTGAATGGTCACCTCTGTCAGTTTGCCGAAGAAGTAGTCGCTTAGTAGCATTCTACAAAGCCGTCAACAACCTGTCTCCAGTTCCAGTTGGTCAACTGCGTCCCTGCTCTCATCAAACCAGGTCGTAAGACCCACTGACATTCACTCCTCTCACTCCTCGAACCGACTACTATAATTACTCCTTCTTACCGTGCACCACTGTCGACTGGAATTCGCTGCTGTTCTCACTACGAGCCAAACTGTCGGTTGAATCATTCTGTGCATGTCTCCAGCACCTCACTGTCTCGACATCATCTCAATGAGCAGGACCACAACACTCCAGCAGTAATGGGCCACGCCCATAGCTGGATAATGGATACTCCACCGAAGTACCGAAGAAGGTAGAGGGGGCTTGGACGACAGCACTGTGAATTTCACAAGATTTCACGTTTCATGGCAGCTTAGACACGGTGTTAGAGGAAGAACTGTATTATTTCACGGTTAGTCAGTCAAGTCAAGTCATACATGGACAAAGAGCCTCTGTGCCTGAATCCTCGGCTATCTATTACTTTCGGGGACTCTAACCACAGCGACATGCGATAGGTACTGGACATGCCTATTAACGGTGCTCGTTTTCCGTTGTCTCCATGGTACTGCTCCGCCATACCTTGCTGACCAGCTGCAGCCGGTGGCGGCCTTGGAGTCACGCAGAAGGCTGCGATCCTCGGCCTCGGCCAGACTGGACATCC
>Ga0209339_1000736_pt1 | contig 12627 bp, 6 predicted proteins | sample OlaalgELextract3_FD_187376 | JGI IMG/M metagenome (GOLD analysis project Ga0209339, IMG submission 187376) | Olavius algarvensis symbiont microbial communities from Tuscany, Italy - Type A ELBA extract 3 (SPAdes) (version 2) | ecosystem: Host-associated > Annelida > Digestive system >... | reverse complement strand
ACGCTGGAACGAAATTTCAAAATTACTTTCTGAGTCTAAGAGAAGACGTAACTATCAGTTATCAAATTATTTTTAAATAAAAAAACGGCTTAAAATAACTTAGCGCTTATGGGGTTTATCCCCGCCTTTGCGTTGGATCGGGTCGTGGACCACAAATTTGTTAAATGGACGTCTATCTAATCCATTCAGCAGGGGCTGTGATAGACCCCGCTGCTACACATGGAGCCTACCCGCGCGGGCTATGACTGGCTAATTCCTATCCAGGGTATGATATTCACGTGCCAAATTCAGATAACCGGATCTTCGGACAACTCATATAATATTGTTTGTGGTTTGGCTTCTAAGGAGCCGGTTCCAACTGCTCAAAAAGTCCCGGATAGCTCATGGATTCTTCTGCCTTCAAGCTTATTTGCGAAGGCCAGTTTTGGCTCAGCGACCACTCCATGCCTTTCTTCAGGAGTTTCTTGTACTCTTCGCTGCTCCGTTTAGAAACAAGTTCAAATAACATCGAGCACAATTCCAAATTGTCGTTGACTTTAAGATCGGCGAGTTCTACAACAAAGCCCAATTTAATTTTTTCGTCCCAGTCAACTGGCTCAAAATCCAAACCACTGGCCTTGAATTTTCTTTGAATTCGAACTTTTTCCGTGACAAACCGTTTGCCCTTCAATCCGGGAGTTTTGAAACAGGGAAAAACCGGGTCAGGCTGAACCTCCTGGTCTTTAAGGTATTTCCAGGATTTCTTTTCCCAGTATTCTAAATAACCTGCGCCGCCCTGATCGAGGACCATCAACTCACCCGGCTTGGTTCGGAATTTATATTCCAGGCCTCCCCTGCTGATCTTCAGACCGAGATCCTCCATGCAGCGCAGGTAAACCTCTTTTCGAAGACCTTCACCCTCGCTGAGTTCAGCGGGTCTGGGAAGGGATTTAATCAACTCCCTGATATTCTCCGACGCCTCCTTTTTAAAAAACCAGCGAATCTCATACATTCTTATCCTCATTGTCGCAAATTTTGAAAATTAGGCGTAGCGTGACGAATAATAGTTCAATTGACATACATATTGCAAATCAAGAAGCTGGACTTATACCCAGTGATCACGAAACCAGTCGTAATGCGCGGAATCTGAGTACGCGTGCTCACAAGCCATCACATGAGCCTCCCAATTACCTTTTTCGTTGTGATCATCGAATTCGCGGGTTATTGCATTTTCACGGCCAAGAGCCTCAATCATCTCGATCGAGTATCTTGGATCGACCCTTCTATCGTTGCGACCATAAAATATAGATGAAAGTTTTACATTCGATATCTCTGAAAAGAACGTATAATTAATTTTACAACAGGACCCAACCACCTATTACATAAAAGCTAATTTAGTCTCCGTAGTACAAATAGTGAAGGTCGGTCGGCTTTAAATCCTCAGCCAACTCAAGAGATTTGACTGTCAGTTCCAATTGGTCGATGGTGGTTGGGCCTATGACAAGAAAATCCGTTCTTTCATGGGCTATCGCATAGGCGTTGATCATTTGATCCAAGGTATATTTGGTGCCGTTTTCAGATTTATATTTCGCCGTAAACGATGCCACCCGGTCATACCTCGCCTGGTTTTCATCGGTAAAGATTGCAGGGTATACGTTTTGCCAGTAAGGATCGCCCTCAAGATATTTGATTTTCGCATGTTGTCTGGCCTTTTCCCAGGAAGGTGCGTCTTTGTCAAGTATGCTAAATCCGCCCAATGGGGAATAGGGCATAAGCATAATGCCTTTTTGAAAATCCGGATCCATCATTTCTTCATGTGTTACCTGCACACCACCGGCATGAATAGAACGGCTGCTCATTTCGAACAAAGAGAAATAGGGGCTGTTAAATGCAGGTTTTACTAAATCCGAATCTTGCTCGGCCAATTCGATTGATCGGTCAACTCGAGCTGTTTGCCAATTGGACCAACCTATCATCCTATATTTGCTGGACAGCTCATCAGCACTCAAAGCATTCATGATCGTCTGCACTGGTACTTGTTCCCGCGAAACTTCGTCAAATTTTATGTAATCTGCGTCATCACGATGCATGAGATAGATAGTAATTTCGTCATGAATGAATTTCCGAAGGGTTTTATCTAGTTCCTCTTTGACTCGACCTGTAATTTGGTCTTTGCTGCCAAATAGTTGACTTGCATAGGTTCCGGCAGAAACACCATGCAAAAGCGTTGATCCATCCGCCTGAGGTTTGGCATCTGCACTTAGAATTTTATTCGTTTGAAGAGCAACCTTAAGCGCTTCAGAATGAGTTCCCGGAGCCATTTTTTTTGAATCAAACAAATCAAAGGGAAAGCCGCCTTTTGATAGCACATAAATTTTGCGGTCTGGATTCAGTTTTTCTGTTGTGTAAAAGTCATTGGATTGGATCTGTTGTTCCCGGCTGGCAACCCACAGGCCAATAATGCTTTCCACACCGCCAACATAAATTGGCGCAGTGTCGAAGACGTTGATGCCGAGCCTTAAAGCTTCATCTAGTACGGCAATGGCCTCTCTCTTAGTTTTCTCTATCTCGCCTTTCCCGGTCCAATCTGCTTGCACCAAATGATCAGTACCCATGATTAATCGTGACATTTCCTTGGGTTCGTCTTCTCGATCTTTTATTACGACATATTCCATTTCATTTACTCTCCTATATAAAATTTTCCGATATGGTTTTTAAACATTATTCTTTCATTTATGCGATCTGTTAGTTTGATCCCAACTCATTTAGCTGGCACCGCATAGGTAACAACAACTAACGATCATTTTCATGTAATTCATACAAGGAAAAGTAAAACACGGTATCGTTCGCTTGCAGCGATACCAGCTCTGCGTTTATCTGCAACTGGAATGATATAAAATGCTTCCGGATTGAATCTTATTTCCCTGTATTTCCTCGCAGGTCTACTTCGTCTATCAAGTAGTCAACTTTATAGGTCGCAATACGGAGCTTCTTATCTTGTTCCGAGCGTATTATCGTCCAAGTTTGTGCCGCATAAAACGCTTCACGTTTTTCGGGATTTTCCGCTTCAGAGTCCGACCTTTCCCATCGAACTACCAATTTAATGTTTGCAACATCGAAATCAATTTCTATCTCCAATGCTTTGACGTCGTGAGTTGGATTTTTAAACCTGGTGATTGACTGGCACCAGGTTTCAAAAGGCAGAGCCTCTTCGGGTGTTTCGATTTTTAGAGACTCCGTGACCAAGGCGTTCAATTTGCCGGCGTCTGTTCGATAATCATCAAGGTTTTGAAACCATTCACGGACCAAACGCTTCACCTCCGGCTTAGTAATTTTTGCATTGATCGTCGTTGAATCGAAACTTTGCGTCTTGACAACGTCTTCATAGGGCAAATCCTTAAAGTCCTTTCCGACATCCATGAAAATTTCTTTTGTTTGACAGTAGAGCTCTTTGGAGATTTTTCCATCATGCTTCCAACAACCTACATTTTGGTATTGTTCAATTGAACTTCTAAGTATTTCCGGCTCCACGCAGCTGAAAAGGCAGCCAATTTTATCCACGACCTCACCAGCGCTTTTTGTGTTAACGAATTTTAGGGCCTCATTATAAGCTTTCATGAAATCTCTATAAAGCTTGCCACCAAAAAGCTCATTCGATGCCATGAGGCTGCTGAATGAATATCGCGTCAGGGGAGTTTGCCAGACGGGTTCAAGAAACCGGTTTTTATCCTCATCAACCAGTTGTTGTGCCCAGTGTCCCTGTACGTGAGCAAAATCCCCTTTGCCGTTTCGGAAATCTTGCAGGATTTCATCAACGCTTCCTTTTTCCGAAAATATGAAAATTTGAGAACCATTATCTGCCGGCTCGGTCTTCATACCTGAAGCCGCAAGGTGCCGCTTTATTGCATACTGTAGGGCAGTTATCGGCTGGCGTCCGGAAACCAATATTTTTTTTGAAATGAGCTGGCTCCAATCAAATTTTTTGCAAGGCTTCCTACCTACAAGAAAGAATCCGTCACAACTGTTTATTTGTGCAAAATGATATATTCCTTCTCTATCATCGTCACAAGATTCCCAGTGAAGGGATACTGCCGCTGCCACCACTGTATTGGATTTATTATCTTTTATACGTTGGTACCGTTCTGTTTCGGTTACGGTATCGTAAGTGACATCAATTTGTCGTTCTTGCAGCAACCGGCCGGCTAAAAATGCCGGGCTGTAGAATGGAGACCAAACGGAAAATAAGATTTTGATAGATTTTTTGTTTCCCACAATTTTTTCCTCCTAAAACATGGTGATTGCCAAACCGTGGGTAGTCCCTGCTCGGGCTACAGTAACATATTTGAAAATCAAGAAACGGGGTCTAGAAACGTCAGTATTTCGGCCTTAATCGATCAATTTTCACGCAAAACCGGACGATTAAGCGCGAGGGTGGTCTATGGATTCTGTCTTAAGATCCTGTCGTTAGATCCTGTCATTAGATCCTGTCGTCAGATCCTGAGGCCCTCGAAGGGAGGTTCTCGAAGGGGGCCTGTTGGTCGGCTGATTCCATAATTAAAGGTGTTTTAAATTTTGATACGATCGCCTATTTTGTTGAATAAAATCAGTAGCGTTTGGATAGTCAACCATTTTGCAAAAGATAAGATATCAATTTTTCTATATAAAATTTTACTATTTCTCCCATAAACACCAAAGGGTTTCTTGTAACCTCGTCATTCGTTGAAAGCATCACTGAAAGTTCGCTTTTCCACGCTTTTCCATTGCCGTTAACCACATCTGAAATAACGCCACATTCAGTGGTTTTGATCCCAACTCTTTGGCTAACCGCGAAAAGATGCGATGAATCACAGTTGACGATATCACAGCCATTCTCCCTGGCAAAGTTTAGGTCCTTATCATACTCCCTTTATATCGCATCAGCGGTCAGGGCTTGTACTGGAGTCATACTTTGCTGTCCTACTTTCCCCGCTAGATCCTTAATCTTGGAGTTTAAAAATTCGTCGGATGGAATCAGCTTTTCGTCTGAATAGTGAGGCGTTGTCCCATCCATCGCAAAAGCCTTCTCAACAATATAGAAATCCGCCAGCTTTATGTTCTTTGTTCCCAACCCCCCGGCAAAGCCATATGCTAGAACATATTTGATCCCATAGTATGCCAGCTCTTCTATTAAAGCTGAAGATACCGGTCCGCCATATACATGAGCTATCGAAAGAAACTCCACACTGCCATGTTTGCATTTCAACACACTGGTCGGTGGAATATGAATAAAATACTGATCAACGGGATTCCAGGGATTATATTTTTCTAAAAGGCCTGGTTGCGGGCAATAACCAACGAGAGCCACTGTGATGTCCTTAAACACGTCCTTACTGAACTTGCGGCCAACAAGATTCGCTGGAGTCAAATGAGGTGTTTTCCCAGATGAGTTTTCTTTAGAGACCTTCGATGTATTCATGTTATCAATTTCACCTTTCAACTTTCCCAGTAATTATTTCCTTGTGCTCTCCGCTTTTCCTTTAAATCTTACTCTATCAAAGAAGAACTGCTCACAACTAGACACTTGATTAGATTATTCATTCACGCTCTTCAGAGTAAAATGATCCGCTATTATTTTTTGGAATGAACCTGAAACCCCCTCTAAATCTTTCAATTTTTCATCTTGGCGAACTCGTGAAAATAATGTGTTAACTCTTGTAGCCTCTCTGATCGTCGGACCGAGCTTGATGTCATAGTAACCTTCACCGGTATTGATTGCTTTTCCTTGAAAAAAAGCCGGGGTCAAAGCTTGAATAGTGAATATGCTTGTCAACACAACAAGTGTTATTCACTATTCAAGCTTTGACCCCCATAGATTTTGACATGGTGAATATAGAATGTCCCTATATTTTGATTTGTCGGCTCATGGGACGGACAAACGACATGCTGAGTTCGGAGGTCGCAACGGCCTTGCCAGCTGGCAGCGTTGTCCAGATGGCCGATGCCGAGTCGACAGACCGGTTGTCAACCTGACACTGAAAGCTGATCGCGTTCATCGCTTGTTCATCCTCACTACAAGTTCAGCAGTACGAAGCGCATTGATTCGAGCGCCGGGTGCAGTCCAGGGACTTCAGCAGCCGCGTCGGTGACGACGCGGTAAATTCCTTGGCGCTCGAGAACACGCCCGATTCGGCCCTGAGTTTCCAGCACTTCGTTCAGCCTTGGATCACCGCGAATGTGGTTCATGACTGCCTCATCGAGCGCGCGTCCTTCGAGGCCCGGGTTGTCAGTGAGCACGCGGCGTTGGATGTTTCGCATGTTCAACGATAGTCGCCCCTTGACCATCCGTTCGACCTCAGTTGCCGAACGCCCGGGAATCGAAAGCTCACGCCGGATCGGCCCGATGATTTCGTCAAGTTCGCGTTGTGCCCGCCTCAGGCGGTCTATCGAGGTGTGGTAACCATTTGGTAGCGAGAAACCAGGCGGCAAGGCCTGTGCGTCGACTTGCCGCACTATATTCTCGAAGTGCTCAATATCGAAGCGAATATTCTGTTCAAGATTGCGCGTCAACGCGTCGACGGCGTCCACGTAGTTATGCGTAGCTTTGTTATCAAGCAGAAGTACAGCACCGCTCCGCATGTCGATTGCAACAAGGTCAGTTCCAGGTACGCTGGATCCGCTTGGCGCTTTGAGTATGAGAAATTGATCGTTGGCGAGCACCATCGCAGCTTGCTGCTCACCGATCTCTCCTGCCCAGCTTCGTGCCATTCTGTTCCTCGCATACTCCTCGAAAGTAAGTGGGTCGCGCGGTTGCCTCCGCCCGGCCGGATTGGTCCGCCAGCGCGATATTTCGCCTTGCCGGCGCTGCACGTAAAAGCGCCAGTCCACCCACGTTTGCCTGACAGCATCTCCCGCCCCGTCGCGCACTAACGCAACAGCTGTCGGTGAGCCACCAACATCGTCGGCTAACTGTCCCGCGAGCGCCAAGGCCTCGTCGCTCGAGCTTTGAATACGTACCAGTTCGTCTTGTATGTAGCGGTGCTTTGCACCGCTCGGGCTCAGATGCTCTAAAGAGGTCGACATTGCGTCCTCCAAATGCCCCGGACTCTCACGAAGCTCTGCAAGTCGTACCGCCTGAATGTCAGCGGTCTGAGCGGTCCGAAGTCGGTCTTGCCGCGAGCGCGCTCTTGCCTTCACGCGGGAAGCAATGAAATCGAGGCCTTCCTGCGTTGAGCCCCGTGCAGCTAGACCTTCTGTCAATGCATATAGACGGCTCCGTAGGGCTCGCTCATCTGCTGAGATAATCGCCCTGTATATGTCATCCATGGACTGTGCCGGAAGATCAATACGCTGTCCCATGGCACGCGTCGCGATTTCGTACGCCTCCATGGCTGCCGAATGATCGAGGCGAGCGAGTGGGTCGCGATCCAAGTACCGTCTGAAGAATGACGCATAGTCTTCGCCCTGTTCGAGCAAGTGCCGGCGAACAGTTTGGAGTCCGTCTACATGTCGCTGGAACTGATCCCAATCAGACCGGACATGACGGAAGATCGAGGTGAACCCGTCATAACCCTCGTGCAATAAGTAGCTCGTTGCCCGCGGCCGCTGACTTAATGCGTACAGGAAACCATAGCCACGCTGATTCCGGGCCGGACCAAGACGTCCGGCGTCATGAATCACCTCGATTGCTCGAAGGAAGTCTTCTGCATTGTCAGGCGGCAAGTCCTGAATCAGAGTGCGCAGTTGCGTCGGGGTCAAGCCCGAGTTGTCGAGCAAACGGTGAAACCCGGTAAGGCTCTGTTCCGGAACCGGAAAGCGATTTGCCACTTTGGGTAGCGCTCGCGGCAGGTCCTCAGGTTCAATGGCAGCGATTACGCGGCGCAGTTCCGCTGGATCCGGAAAGAGTTGCTCAACCGACCAACGCAAAGCCGGATTCGATTCGAGCAATTCATCCCAACCGAGGCGAGCAAAGTCGCTGGGATCGACCGCATCCAAGGCGCGTTGCAGATCGACCAGCTCAGGATATAACTTAGCGGTCAAGTCGTCCGCAAGTTCCATACGCGGTAACGTGCGCTCAGCCGCAGTGCGCAGCTGCGGATGGCTCTCAAGCAGCTCGTCCCAACTGCTCCGGGAAAGGTCGTCCGGATCAATATTATCCAGCGCACGCTGCAAAGTTGCAGCGTCGTCCGGCGGCAGATCCGCAAGGCGGCGCAGCACATCGTCGCTTCTGCTCAGGTTGGCCGGAGCTCGCGCGAGTTCGGCGAATTCGTCGAGTTGGCCCAGAGCGCGTCCAACGTCGGCGACTTCGTCAAATGCACGGACGAGCCTACTCGTATCTGCGACACGGTCAACAGAGCGAAGGATGTTTATTCCAGCGCGAATCTCCCCGATGCCGACAAACCAGGATGCGACCTCGACGACGATAATCCAGTAGATTCGCTGATACATCTGGCTCGATGCTCGGAGCTCAAACCCGCCGGCAGTCGCGATCTTATCGATGATCACAAAACCTTTGTAAATGTTAAACACCGAACGCGAAACTCGCTGCACAATATTCTGGATTGTCTGGCGCGCCTCCCTGGCCACTGGATGGACATCAGGCAGCTGTGCCAACTGCCAGTACACAATTAGCTTTATTAGCTGGAAAATACCCAATACGACCTTATCCGGTTGCGTGACGAGCATTTTGATTGCATCGTAGATTCCGACGAAGAGCTGCATGAATCCTTCTGCCATCGCCAGTAGCTGAGTGCGCGCGTCCGCGGACAGGACGAAGCCGCCCGGGACCAGCACGGGCGTGATCGTTTGCGTCAGCAAGCCGGAATCAACAAGAAAGTTACCGAGGTCGTGAATTGTCATTTCACGACCGTGTCCAACATTACGCCCGACTTCACCGAACAGCCGGAACAAGCGCATATTGCCAACGTTCTCGAAGATTTCACGGAACCGCGCCTCTCCCATCGCACGTATCAGAGCTTCGAGTTCCGGCCTAGAGTCAGCAGAGGAAAAGATCGCGAGGATCGCCTCCTCCTCGCGCTGGAGCGTCCTCGCGTCGATCAGAATTCCGAGGTACTCGCTTTTTCGCTCGGCAGTCATTGCCGCAAATGCCTCCACACCGAGATCGGCCAGCCGCTCGGCGGCGGTCTCGACATTCTGGCCGCTGACTTCCGAATCGATCGCTGATAACACGCCATCGATCAGTCGTTGGGGGAGCACAGCGTACGCCGGATAGTCCCTCTGGCGCAACGCCACTTCGTACATATGTTCCTCAGCAAGGAGACCATTGCCGTACACTTCCAGGCCGGTTTTGTCGACAAGAAGACGTACCGAATACCGGCGCCCGTCATTCGCAATGAAGTCTGTGGCAAAGAAATGTGACCTAATTGCCGGGAGCCATTGGCCCGCGACATAGTGGCTCGGGAAGTCCGGATTTATAGGCTCGACGGCGTTCGCGTGCGATGTCGATACGACGTAGTAGGCGGGGTCCGGGGTGAACAAGGGTCCCTCGACGATCGCATAAGTCCGTCCCCCGAATTTCATCCGTCCCGCGCGGTATGCGCGGCGAATATCGTAGCAAATGAAGAATCGATCGCTTTGCGCCTCCACTTTCTCCCAGTCGTTAACGATCGCCAATAACTGACCAGAAAAAGGCGAAGGTCCCGGATCCAGCGTATCGAATTCGGAGTCGCTCGCCGGATGCAACCACCTTTGACCTAGCCCTGCAACCTCCTCCATCGCCTCAAGGTCATCGCCAACGGGTGCCGACTGCGGAGCCGGGAAAAAGAGGCGCCCCGCCCGAATTCCACCGCTTGGTCCCGTGCCAATGTGACTCGGTGGCGCGTCCTCAGCACTGCGAGCTTCGTCGGCCGCTTCTTCTGCAGAAACGAATCGAAACCGATTGGCACGATCATCAGACACTGCGTACGACTCACGCATTGCGAAAGTCTCGACGAATACCGACTCGCCGAACTCGGGAACTGCTTTACGTTCCTCAGTTACCTCAATCGTGGTTTCACTCTGGATATCGAGTTGATTGTTAAGATTAACGATGAAGTAGAACTCGGAGTTCAGCGAATCGAAGACACGCTCGGTCATCCACCAGGACACAATGGTGTAGGCGCCGTCAGGCGTTTTCATGACGAGAATCTTGTCTTCGAGTTCTCGGAAATTGTCGCTTCTGAATGCTGCGACAACACTGGTAACGCGATCGAATTCATCGATTTCGATGAACTCCGTTTCTTTTCTGTGGATCGAAAAATCCGACTCCGACGGAGGTTCGGCGCCGGTCCCAACGAATGAGACAACCGCATCGTCGGTCCAGCCGGTAAGGAGGAAGTCTTCTTCGAGTATGTCGAAGCGAATCCGCGGAATGTCTTCTGTTTCGATTACGCCCGAGTCGACCCCAACGAACAGCTCGACCAGCTCGCCTGAATTGACTTCTCGATCATCAATCGGCTCGAGTTCTTTGGTCCACTGCGACAACACACCCTCTGTTTGGGGCCCGCCATACGTGAACAGATGACATCGGTAGAATGTTATGTTCCGTAGCGCCATGACTACACTGGTATAGCTCTTACCATGCCGTTAAACGCACCTTCCGCCCGGCGGAGGCCTGCCTCCAGCGCGTCACGCAGTTCCTGGAGTTTTTCTACCAAGGGTTCGAGGACCACACCCAGGTCGATCTGAACCACGATGCTTTGTATCTCCTCCGCAATCTTGATCAACGGTTCTTTCCTAAAAGCGAGAAAAGCTCAGAGAAATATATAGCTACTTAATTTTCGGCGGGCGGGACCTCAAGCACATTTTGAGCGTTGCTTCTATCCCCAATTCTGCAATGGGTAACGCGCAATAACGGTAGATTCTCTTCTTATCCTCGTTGTCCAGAAAGGAGTACCCCGTTCCTGAAAGAGATCCCTCAGGTGATCTCGATCATAGTCGTCAAGAGAATCTTGCTCATTCTCGTAAATCATCAGAGCAGATTGAAGCAGCTTTCCGCCATTCCGGGCAAGCACAACGTGAGGAGCGACTTCTGTCTCGCGATTTTTGCCAATTATATCTGCAAGCACTACCCACTGGTTTTTTTCATCTAGATCTTCAGTTTGCCGATATTGAGCAATTTTAGCTAGGACTTCTAGAACACGGGACTCAAAGTAGGCCCAATTCTCTGTGGTAGACCTGGTGGCAGAAGTGCCGTATCTACTCAATGATCTAACGATGCTCATAATGACCCCTTTGAGTTCGACTAAAAGAGTGTCTGCCTCCGCAATTCTTGTTTTATCGATTGCTCGGGATTCCTCCATGCGAATATCGATCGCTAGAAGAGGGTCTCTTCCAATAGCAACAAATCGTTGAAATAATGAAGGGAATTCAACATTGGCTCTTACCTCGTTTCTCCGTCCCAAGTTGAATTGTGCCTTTGCATGTTCCTCTAACGAATGAATCTCTTCCCGGCGTGTGTGAAGTTCATTTTCCAGATCCCTCAATTCTGTGACGATTTGACTTCTCACATCGGTAGGGAGATCTAAACTTTGCCACAGTTCCTGCATGTCGCCGATTTCTCCTCTGCTGGATTGGAGGCCATAAAATAAGGTGGAAACTCCGAGAACATCTGTTTGAGGTGTACCATTGACCTGGCGCTGGCTAAGCCCAGCCAACATTAAATTTACGATTGAGAACAGAGTCACAGCCTCCCTTGCCTCTTCTATACTGATTGTCGATTCGATGCTGAATCTTGCGTCTTCGAGTCTTCCAAGGAAATCAGAGACCCTATTCAGTGAGAAGTCGATATTTCCTTGATCTCTCCTAGGAATAACCTCTACATTTCGGGAGGGTGGAAACCGTGGATCTTGTGAAACTTGAACGGTGTATTTTCCCGGCGCTAGGTTCAGAATACGATATCCCCCGTGGACATCGGTTTGAATAGGACCAAAAACCTGATTCTGCTGGTTTATCGCTTCAATACCGATAGCCGGCTGTATTGGGTTCCCATCAACATTTGTAACTTGGCCCGAAATGGAGCCGGTTTGTGCTGCCGTTGAAAACAATTGGAAATTTATCCCCGGCGTATTTTGACCTACCTGAACCTGAACATTAGCCAACGGTGCTGGATTCTGAAAGCCTGGCGGTGCTTGTACGTTGATCATGTAGACACTAGCATTCAAGTTAACAATCTGATAATTACCTTGATTGTCTGTCAATACTAAGGGCGATATAGCTCCTGTGTTTACCTCAGTTGCTGTTACCTGTGCATTTTGCAGCCCCTGCGGCTGAGCTGCCTGATCGGTCACTTGACCGGATATGGAGCCTGGTTGCACTGCTGCTGGTTGCAATTGAAAATCAATTCCCGGGGTATTTTGATTGGCCTGAACTTGAACGCCTTGTCGGGGTACCGGATTCTGAAATCCAGCCGGTGCCTGTACATTGACTGTATAGTTACCAGCAGCCAGGTTGGGAATTCGATAGTTTCCCTGGGCATCTGTCATCACCGGCTGTTCCTGAGCTCCAGATTGATCGTTTGTCGCTGTCACCTGCGCGTTTGGTATCCCTTGCGGCTGTGCTGCCTGATCGGTCACTTGACCGGATATGGAGCCTGGTTGCACTGCTGCTGGTTGCAATTGAAAATCAATTCCCGGGGTATTTTGATTGGCCTGAACTTGAACGCCTTGTCGGGGT
>Ga0209339_1000733_pt1 | contig 12634 bp, 8 predicted proteins | sample OlaalgELextract3_FD_187376 | JGI IMG/M metagenome (GOLD analysis project Ga0209339, IMG submission 187376) | Olavius algarvensis symbiont microbial communities from Tuscany, Italy - Type A ELBA extract 3 (SPAdes) (version 2) | ecosystem: Host-associated > Annelida > Digestive system >... | reverse complement strand
GAAATACGCATGGCTTCGTTTCAACGTGGAATGTGACATCGAAACTTCGCCGTCTGACTGACAATGGTGATGTTATTGCCGCCCGATGCTATGCATAAGCGCGGTCTATGCTGTCGAGCGGTGTCTGTCTGTCCGTCCGTCTGTTTGTCTGTCACGTTCGTGTATTGTGTCGAAACGCAAAATATTCTCACTTTTTTCTCCGTCGGGTAGCCACGTCATTCTAGTTTTTTCCATACCAAACATTATGGCAATATTCCGACGTTAACATTGGCGTCGAAATGGTCGAATGCAACTGGGATATGAAGAAGTCGCGATTTTCAGGCTTTAGTTCCGAAACGATACACGACAGAGTCATAGTTTCTAAGGAATGCGAATATCAAACCGTATGTTGTTAGAAATATATGTAAACTAAAATATCTTACACATACTGCTCCGTATTTCAAAAATTTGCATGTACTTACTATTTTTGATATTTATACATTACAAGTTTCTCAGTTCATGTTTAAGGTTACTTTTAATTTACTGCCATCTAGCCTTGCAACATATTTTCAAATCAATTCTGCTGTTCATTCCTATAACACAAGGCATTTACAGGATTATCACATTTCATCTATTAGAACTATCAAGCGTTTATAAACACTCAGACATAGTGGTCCTCGTATATGGAATTCATTACCCTCTGAAATTAAAGCAATAAATAATTTTCACTCATTTACAAAATCAGTTAAATCCTCCCTATTAGATGTGTATGTATGATTTGTTTATTTTTCTTTTTGTTGTATTAGTTTCTTATTAAGAAATAATCTTCTATTACTATTCTACTGTGCTGATTGATACTGCGCTGATTTATTTTGTAAACATATTTTCTGTGAATTGGTTGGCTATATTTAACAGAGACTTTTTCCTTCTTTAGCCACCCATTTGATATCACATTGTATTTTTATTCATTGATGTTATGATTGTACTTCGTGATGTCAATAAATGTTGATTGATTGATTGAAGCTAAACAAGTCGGTAGGCGACGAGGTTACTGCAGTCACCCTTATTGCCTGTCCTGTCTACCTGGAAAATGTGTTATAGTTGCACAAGGACGGTGGCACCATCATGCGACTGTTCGAATAACGTAAACCAACAACACGCGTATCGTTGGTGGGTTCCCCCGCGCCAAACTATATCTGCTTCTACACTTTTGATTGTTTGGCCACAATATTTTGCACTGGCACGAACGATCCTCACATATTTCCCATGCTTTCATTTTCAAAATGAGGCGCCCAACAACAAGTTGGAGGATAGGCCCAAAATGTCGGTTTTTGTTAAATTTTATAAGAACCATGCAGGCGGGCTGTGGGGTAGACTGTTACATTACACACAGCCAGACCATAGTACTAATGAATACGCAAGCTACATCGAAATCGGACAACGACTTCTTGCAAACGTCGTGTCGACAGACATCAGACAGACCAGGACAGACAAAGAGGTACTTGCAGTAATCAATCATTCAGTTGTATTTTAGGCCTACGTCTGAAACATAAGCAGCAGCAGCAGCAGCAGCAGCAGCCTATCGATAGATTGATAAATAAAACGTTATAACTGCCGTCAGCTAGTACAATGTTCACTGTGGATGGTGATGCGATGTGGACTAAAGGCCCGTTTATAGCGACGCAACTCAACTCAACTCTAGTCGACGTCGAGTTGAGTTGTGTCGCTATAAAAGGGCCTTAAGATGAGGCAGCCTGTCGTGTGACACAAGCTGCTTACGCCCACACCGACCAATGATTAGTTTTGCGCCTGTCGTCTGATTAGCCTGAATGAAGAACATTTCTGACAAGTTCACGATCTCATATTCAAGGATTTTGTCGCCAATAAACCACTGAACCAATCTATTCCCGCATCACGTTCCTATTTTCCCCACCCAGCCGATGCCTTGCAGCCTAGGGTATCCCCCGCGGGACACGGCCTGGCCGCCTATACGATTCTGGACCATTCTAAATATGCACTGTTTCCCTTAGTAGGCCTACGCACTCCCGTGGTCGTGACGTTTTTAGCGGACTGGCCCTGCAAAAATTTGGAGGACTCACCGACAGTTGGACGCTGTGCAACCTTGCATTGCATGCGACAAGCTGGACCGGTACACATGCACGCGGTTATCGATATGGAAGCAGCCTGCTCGCCATGCAGTGCATTTTTGCATCTTGACGTCAGTAACGTTGTGGGCATACACGGTATAATACATGTACACAGCTAGCCTACAAACTATTTAATTTTGTCGTTTGGAATTTGTAACCTATAGGCATATTTATCCGTTTTCCTAGTAAAATTTCATATTATTTTGGTATAATAAACAAAGCAGAACACGATTATGCAGCGTTTGTGAAACGTGTTATTTCGAGGTTGCACCTTACACAAAACTGACGGTCTTTGATTGACAGAACTATGTACGTTGTCTGATTCGTTTCAACGAACTTTTTATCCGCTTCAGCAAGTGTATACTTGAAGTGTTTGATGACTCATCAGGCTGCTGCTGCTGCTGCTGCTGCTGTTGTAGTTGATGATGATGATGCCGTCTTGTTGCATTATTGAGATGTTCGTGTTTCGTGCATCGATGTACACTGCATCATTACGAAGCAGGGCGACGACGACGGCGACGATGATGATTAACTATTGTACCATAACGCTGCACCTAAACAGTTGCGAGTCTAGTTTGTGACGGGAGGGCACAGCGTCCAAATTTAATTTTAGTTAGGCCTCCGAATTTCCTAGGCTAAATTTGATGATGTAATAGACAGTCACGGCGTATTCCTCTGCTGCTAATGCAAACGATAGCGTCAGGTCCATAAACATTTTCATCTGGAACCGGCGTGCGTCTTCATTACATGGTGACACGGAGGACAGGTTCCTATACGCATCATGTCTCGTAACAGGCAACAACGTGTGGCCTATTTTTACACACTGATGACGATGCTGACCATACGGCATATTTGACGTACGCCATACAAGTTACTGACGGCAAACCTAATTCTACTGCAGTCTGCACGCAGATAAATGAACCACAATAAGCTCAGCTGTTGCACAAAAAAACCGCGCGACGCTCCGTGTTAATTAGAAATGTCATTACGCATAAAAGCCACAAAACTTGCCGAAATATCACGTTACAGATGCACACATTGTCTTTATAGCTTGCTGTTAAACTTTATCCTTTGCGGATTTTAGCCTTAATCAACTTGAACATACATTCAAATTGGTCCTGTATATGCTAAAATTTTAATAGTAGGCCTACTAAATCTAAACGCTAAACGTTGAAATGACCCTTAAAGTTACTCAAGTCATCAACGTATGGCTATTAGCCGTCTGTAATAATAGTGTCTCCATCTTTCACCGTTTCCGAGATATTAACACCTGTTCAGCGCACAAGATTGCTATGGCCTTGACAGTGTTTCAGTTCGGTTGAGGCAGATAAAATATGATAGACACGTGTGATGTACATGTACTATACGCAGATAATTGCACCCTGGCTAAAACTCGGATATACAAAGATTCAAGATCAAAGTACAAGTTACAGCATTCATTTACAGAGGTTTGCAATAGTTGAACTGACCTTAAGCATCACTGAAGGTCATCACCAGTAAGCGTTTTCTTTGACAGATCACATCTCACCTCCCATCAGTCTTTCGTAGTAACTGAGTCTCTATTTTGTACTGTCACCGAGATAGAAGCTAGGACTTGTTTATGAATACAGAAGCGTGCACGCACGGCCGCGAATGTCTTTCAACGTCGTGGCTTAGCAGTGGAACGACTATAAGGCTGGCACTCCACTTTTTTTAACTGTTTGTCAGATCACTGCGTCTGTCGGTGACAATAAACTCATTCTTATCTTTATCTTTTCTTATAGTAAAGGAAAGGAAAATGAAAGGGAAACTAGCTGATGAAAATGTTTGATATGACATTTTTTGTTTAGCCGTTTTGATACAGAAGTGAGACAGAGAGAGAGAGAGACAGACACACCGCGACTGCATGCAATGTGTCATTCGACAAAATTAACGGGAAATATTGTCTAACAAAAACACCAACGTGAGAAATTCTGTAAAAAGTATGAGATCACGCAGTGCTGCAAATACAGGGCATGCAGTTCTATGAGTATCGTAAGTCGCCGATGAGACAGATTTGTAAATGGTAAGTTTTAAGTCTTACGTAAACGAGTGTAGGAATAATGGATGATGAAAATAATGGTGATAAACTGGCATGTGTATGCCTATAATGAGTTGAATGTAATGGAGACTGGTTACTGACGACGTAGTTTAGTTGCCTTGTTGTTTTACCAATCCGAACCTTATATTATACTTACACGAAATGTTACCAAAATGTTCCGAATTAGTACAAAATCAACAGAAACAACAACGCAACAATGTTTATTTTGCCAAAGTGCAGGTACACCAGAATGGCAAAAGGCCATCTAAGAAACGTTAGGGACGTTTATATAGCAATTATTGATTATACGAATTCATTCCACTGTCTTCGTATTCTAAGTCTTGTACGTTAAAAATTTCCGCAAATTTCCGAAATATATGAGTTGCAATAATATTCATTCTCATTGTTCTGTTAATGGTGCTGTTACTGCAACCTGTTAGTACCCCATTTAGTGTTGCAGTTGAATGTGGCTGTACGTTTTTCTGTCAGTGTAAAATTGTGAATTTAGTTGCGTTTTATCAGCTGCTGATTAAACGAATTATGTTGTGTTGTTATATCTGAGAACTGAGAAGTGAAGAGTTTTGTGTTACCAATGACACGTGAAATCTTTGTAGCGCCCGCTTGCTATAGGTGTTGAGATGTGTGAGTTGTTGTTGTCACTGACAGTGATTTATTCATCGTTGTTCACGGCATTAAAGCCCATGTTAGTCGTCCACGTTAACGCTGCCATCCGTATATTGTTATTAGTTGATAGTTTTCCTTCTGAAACACTTACATGTAGTTGGTCATAGCGTTGATAGGCCTATACAATGTTTTGCTAGTTAACCCTTCTAAGTGAAATTTACGTTTTATTATAGAGATATGAATGTGTTTCGTAATGTCTTCGTGTTCCCGATCTTGCGTGTTACAAAAATTGTTCTAAGACCGTTATGTCTTGGTATTTTTCTTGAGAGTGATGCACTAGACATTTTATATAAGTTTGTGTGTGTACTTTGCAAAACATCATCTGTAGGGATTGCAATCCCGAATCCCGGGATCCTGGCCGCATTCTCCAATCCCGTCATCCCAGGATTGGATGCGTGTTTGCGTCCAATCCCGGAATTTCTGGATTAATTAAATATCATCATCATCTTTATTTGTTCAGATAAAAATACATGATGCAAAAAGAGCACACGATAAAACCTGAACAGGACAACAAGGTGGAAAAAACCACACTTACTGCTGCCCTTGAATAGAAAAAGAAAAAACACAGAATTTGCATAATACACTACAACTAAATACAATGGAAAAAAATTAGTAATAAAAACAACAATGGGAGTGTTAGCCAAGGACCAGGTAGCTTGAAAGGTCAACCTTATTAAGTGAATTTCTGAAACAGTTTAACGAGGAGAAATTAGTAGTATTAACAGGTAGATCATTCCAGACATTAATGATACGGTGTGTGAAGAAGGATGATCTAGCATTGATATTACTGTTATATTTTTTTAGGTGGCCCTGCATTGAATGTTTATCAGTCAGTCATAAATGACATTTTTCAATTTACAAAATGTGCGAGTATCACTGCAGTCATCACACGCGTTATACTTAGTTAGTCTACTTGTTAGTCGTTGTCACTGATTGTCTTGTTGTTAAATACTATTAAACGACTAATGTAAAAAGTTCCATAGAAGTTTGACATTTTTGTAAGGGTAGAGATGACACATCTAAAACGGCAAAGATTACTTTTGTTAAGATAGAAAAAGCGTAAATACGACCTTACATATGAGCTCTGTGCCGAAATGTCAAGCGCTGCATATTGTAAGGTCGTGTTTGTGATATTTTTTTTCTATCTTAACAAAGTAATTTTTCCCGTTTTAGATGTCATCTCTACTATTACAAAAATGTCAAACTTTTATGGAAGTTATTTTACATTAATATTTGCGGTTTTATTAGTAGGTAAAAATTTTTTATACGAGACCCGAGTATACTTGACAATAGCTATCTCCGATTTAAAGTTCAACTTCCCACCAGATAACAGCAGGTGCTGCTAAAGTTCCAATAGAGGGTCATGTACCCCTCATATAGACGCCCCTAGCGGAAAATATATTTGTACTTAACGCGAGTACTTTACCATCTAATTGTGATTACTTCATTGCGAGTACTTCACAATATCTAATTGTGTTTTTAATTTCAACTAACTAGCTCTAGTACTTTCCGAGATATTAGGGGGTCCCAAACTTACATTAGGTGGCCCTGCACCCTGGAGGCCCCTAGCGGAAAAATTTTGACATACGCATAAATACTTGCCTATAACTGTAAATTTTCAGATTCGTAGCTCCATTAACGCGGGACTAATAGGTTTTGCATTGAAAGGTACGCCAAAATGGGGTTTGGGGGATTTTTTTTTGGGGGGGAGAGGCTATATTTGGTGGGAACCCCTAGGAATCCAATGACCGCCGATTTACGTCGTTTGGTAAAAAAATGTGGAGATGCTCTAAATACCCTAGTCTGTACGCGCGGCAAAGAAATTACAAAAAAAACAATAACGGAATGTCTACGCCGTGAAGGTTACATTTCACCCTTATGCAATGCTTACTCCCTAAACCCCTAGTTACCCTGTTGTGCGTGTGGGGTTCTATGGGCGACGTAATCACTAGAGCACAATTTCAGCTCAATCGGTTCAGGGGTCAGGGAGCTACGGTAACCCCAATTTCTCTATTTCCTACACATAGTGATCATGACCCTTATACCACAGTTAGCACTTACCGTGCTATACTGTGATAAAAAGTTCTAACATAATTCTGAATTTTACATTATTTCTTGAGAATAGGTGTTTGTCGACAAATTGTTTAGCTAAAATGGCAGAAAAGATTGGCTATTATTAAGCAAACCAAAAAATACGACCTGTTGCTATGGATTTTGTAATGGACAGTAAATTGTAGGCCACTACGTCCTTTACTTGTCCTTGGATGTCAACTCCTTGTCAACAACGCCTGTAAGCGAGTAATCTGCTCATTATATGCACGTAATCAAACCGAAATGTCTACGGAAAGCTGCAGTTGATCCGCTTCTGCGTCTTAAATGAATGATGTTCCACTAATCCACCGAGTGCTGCCGCGTGTGTGTGTCTGTCGTGGCACCGTCATGATGATAAATATTTTTTTTAATATTTACTTTTCAAAGCAGTCAATTACAACGGTTATCTTGGTCCAAAAGTTATGCACTCATTAACTACACACACAACTTTATTCACCGATCTGGTAGGCCCTATACAAAATGGAGAGAAAAACGAACACTGAACTAAATAAAAGGAAAAGAACACAAGAACACAATGTCACAACATAGCGAATACAGTACATTATCGCGGATTACACATATGTACAATTACTTGGCATAAGGAATTTTCAGATAGGCTGAATTTTTCTAAAAAATTTCTTTTCTTTATGTCAATCATATCACACATCGTTAACCACTTGAATTCGCTCATACAATGTCGTACAATCTCTGTTGATTTAACATCAAATATTTTGCGGAAGCAATTATCTACGACGTACTGGAGAGATGCAGTCTGAGACTTGTTAACAGGACATACGTCTACGCCGTAACACAATGCTGGCAAACACTTACTTTTCACAAGTTGAAGTACAACATCCGGGGATGCAGTTCGCCCGACTTTGCTAAAAACTGCATTGAAAGCACGATACATGAATTGCATTAGTTGTGCCACAAAGCGCTTCTGGGATTGTACGGGTGACATGTACAGGCCGCCTGCACGGGTGTGTACGGGTGTGTAAAAAACGCACCCGTATAGACGGCCCGTACAAACGGCCCGTGCAGACGGGCTGTTTGTACGGGCGTCAGTCGTCTGTACCGGCCGTAAGTCGCTCTCTAACAACTGAGCAATGTTGTCAGCGTATTCAGTTTACTTCTGTTCGATTAATTTAATCATTTATACTACAGACGTGATACGATATGACATATTTGATCGCTATATAATGCTATATGGCTACGCTCAGGTAAAATCTTAAATAACGAAAAATACGACAAAGAGAAAGAACGATAAACGTAAGAAATGCGGTGTATGAAAGCAGTCCTAGCAGGTAGACGACTCGTCAGTGACGTCAGTGGAGTGAGTTTCACTCGAGCACAGTGACGTCACGACTCGCAAGCGCCGAGGTCACAGCAAGGTCACAGGACGCCATGTGTCGGCCGGAAATGGAAAAACGCAGTGGCACGCATGCGCAATGGGCGTTATTGTTGTTTGTCAGTGATTGATAGTGACACGGAGAAGCGATCAGGGATTTCATAGCCAATCAGCGACGAGCAAAGAACGAGCACTTGTCACCCTGCAGTGTATAATCGGTCCGTTTGTTTGTGCGTGTGGAGGCTGCACAACGCCGTTGCCTGTGTTACCGAAGAGACTTGTTAGAGCAGCACCCGACATAATGTCTTTGACGATAGTGACGCTGTGGGGACTACCTGCGATGCTTAGATTTTGACGGATTGGGGACTAGTGTCATCGTGTGTAGTGGCGACGTTGGCGGTACCGTACCAGAGACGCCGCTTGACTGTTAATATAAAATATGTTTTACCAAGACACGCTGGGAAATATCGGCGCGACGTCTGCGACATGATGCGTTTAATACGCGCTCAACAGCTCAGACTATAGCACTGAACCGAACAGAAAACAGTTGAAAACTAGAAAAGCTACTCCATCGAAAGAGGCCAAGAATGATGCTTCCGCCAGATTTCCAAATCTACTTTAGCCTCGTATGAGCTTGACCTTTGACCTTTTGCGTCCCAGATGTCGTGACGTTATACCGTATAGCCTGTTGTCTCTGTCTGCCAATCTGGTCTGGTATAATGAACTTAGAAAATAAACGATGAGTATGAAAACAATGCAAGCGAGTCTATGACCCCACATTATCACACGACAATCTCCTACGCTTACTCGGTATTGCAGTCATAATCCGTGCACACAGATTAACTGGTGGACGTCAGCTGTCTGTTGCACTCGCACTGTCTGCTTAGCGACCTGTTCCATTTCCATGTTGTCGCGTTTTGACGCGCTCAGCATTGTAGGCCTACAGCTGAGCTAATGCACAGCGCATCATTGTGACCGTACGACAAATCCGTCGATCCATCTGGACGTACGACTGGACGTCCGGACGTCACACGCTGGTATCGTGTGGAAATGGAATACGTGTCGTCAAATTAGTCTCATTATCTGGTAGCCCAATGATTCTAGTTTTTACCGCGCGATGCTATGCATAGCGCGGACTTGCAGTCGCAAGATGTCTGCCGTCTGTCTGTCACACGCCGATATTTTGTCGTAATATCCTTGTTTTTTACCATCGGGTAGCCACACCATTCTAGTTTTCCACACCAAACGGTATGGCAATGTTCTGACGGGGACTCCCTAACCGGGGAGTCGAATGCAGGGGTGTGAAAAAATCGCGATTTTTGACCAATATCTCGCTTTGTCTCGGAAATCATACAAGATAAAGCTATACTGCTATAGTTACGATGGCAGACTGATACTAAAAGAGTGACTTGGCGAAATAATCAATGACATGAAGCATCGCGCGGTCTCTGCGACAGCTAATCTTTTTGGTCTTACATCTACAGATCGGCACAAAATTCTCACGGGGTCCTCCTATACGGTACACTGAATACAGGTGCATGGGGAATAAAAAAAATTCGCGATCTTCGACCAATATATCACCAAGTCAAAAACAAGCCACTTTAATCTGGGCATAACTTTGGCAAATGTTGACAGACTTTTAGCCGTAATTACTACAGTGTGTCTCAAAAAAACTGCACTTTTTGTTTATGCAATAACTTAGTCAAATGTTAACCGATTGCTATAGTTTTGGCACAGTGACACTTTAATAAATTTCCTACAATATGAGGTACGTACTGCCCACCGCGCCTAATGTGTGTTCTTACACTACCTTGGCGAAAATGAATTGTTCAGCAATAAACTGATACTGGTTTTATTTCCACATTTTTCGTTCTCAAGCCCAATTTTGACATTTTGTGCAGAAATATACCAGGAAAAAATGTTAAAATACATTTTGCAGTTTTATTTGGCATCATATCTACTTCTGAGTTCTACCTTGTAACAAAACTACGCAACTGATGCAATAAAGGCAGTTCTTAAATTCACACAGTTATCATGAAATTCAGACAGTTAAAAAAGAATAATGTCAGAAACATTAACAAAACTAGACAACTTCAGCAAGAAGTGCTCCAATTGTCCTCCATGGGCATTCGTGCAGGCATGCAGCGTCGGGATAGAGAACAAACAAAGTTTCGTGGAAATAAAACCAGTACCGGTTCTTGTACACGTGGAAATTTGACAATTCATTTTCACCAAGGTAGTGTAATTGTAATTCAGTTGTAATCTTCGTGCACCGGCCATTCCATGCAGTTAGCAACATCTACCAGGCAGTTCTGTATTCGCGATGCTACAGCTCCAACCTGTGACTGTGTGGACGTCGACATAAGCCTGAGTGTCATCAGCAAAACAGTGATGGTTGAATTTATGTATCTGAAACATTTCATCGATTTCTTCAGTAATAGGTATTAAAGATCTTTGGGCGGAGAGAGGAACCTTGAGGAACACCACAGTGAACTGCAACTGTGTCGGATACGCCAGACGGTAAATGGACGGTGTGTGCGCGACCTGACGGGTAAGAGTTGAACCAGTTACGAGCAGAGTCGGCAACACCAAATCGCTGCTGAAGAAGACTGAGAAATGTCTGATGGTCCACCGTATCGAACGTAGAGGAGAAATCTAACGTGACAAGAGCTCCGAGGTAGCCGTGGTCTATTGCTGAAATAAGGTCGTTATGGACCTTAACGAGTGCAGTCTCTGTAGAATGACACTTGCGATAAGCTGACTGGAATGATGACAGAATATATAAAGGATTGACGTGCTGGGTTAATCTAGAATCGATTACACGTTCTAAAATCTTGGAGACAAAGCTGAGACTGGAAATGGGACGACATACGTGTAGATCAGCGACATCTAAATGTGAAGTTACGCATAGGCCTACAGGAAGAAGTAACAAAGCATAGGCCTATGATTACAGTCTTGATGGATTGGTTCTTACGGAAGCTGAAATAGAATAATACTTGGGAATGATGATTTCAAATGACCTGAAAGTGTCACATCAGTGTCTGTCTGCACATAGGCCTAACAAAGCCAATAAGATACTGCGAAATATCAACAGAACGATAATTTATAAAACCAAAGAATTTATGTTACGTTTATATAAATCAGCCGTCAGACCACACCTGGAATACTGTACTGCTGCCTGGAGCCCATATTACATCAAGGACAAAGAGCTTATTGAAAGAATACAACACAAGTCTACAAGAATGATTCCAGAAATTATAAAGTTGCCTTACATGGAACGACTACGTCGGTTAAAGTTGTGGACATTAGAATAAAGTAGAACTCGCTCGTACAGATTTAATTTAATTGACAGAATTCCACCATGGTGTTTCGAACAGAAGAACTAGAATAGTGAGGCTGCCAGACGGTGAAAAAGTCTGGCTATGTTTAACCGTTTTATCCACTACACGAATGTGACAGACATCCAACCGGACAGACGGACGGACACCGCGCCGTAGCATAGGCCGCGCTACGGACGGCATCGCGCGGCAATAAACCTAACGGGAATATAGGAAGGACACATAAAATACTGAACTGATCGCTTTGAGTGCTCTAGTTGAAGTTAAGCTACAAACGTCATGTTATGTTGTGAAGGTTGTAAAATATGCACCTGGCCTAATCAATTGTATACACGTTCTGTCCATAAAGATTTCTCCTCGCTTTCTAAATCGACGTTGCAGACGAAAAGGTTAACAGACAGACATAAACAAACACACGAGTCGTGATACATAAATGATTACGACGTTCTGCAGGCTATCATCATCATCATCATCATCATCATCATCATTATAGTCCGCCGGTTACAAAGTAAGAACATCGGTGCAGTAGACGTGCTTTGTCGGTGATGCGGGTTTGACGCGAACTACGATGGTAGATCGACGTTGTCGTTATCCAGCTGGAGCCTGGCGGTGCCATCAAGACGACGTAGATCAAGCCATCCACTCCAGATGACCGACACGCCATTCATTACAAAGCGAGATTTCAGGTACACCTGCACATAGACCAGTGCATCGTAGTTCAAGTTGTCGAGACATAAATGTGGGATTAAACCAAATCTTTTTCATCTATTTGTGCCGAATTCGCAAGCACGGATCACTCGTTATGGGTGTCGCTACAACCCCTCAGCTGATCAAGCGCAGCACTCACTCAGTGACTCGAGTGCCTGTTTGCAGCGTGTTTGTTGCTTTGTTTCCTTGTAACGATGTTTCTTGACTTTTTATAACGTAACATCATCACGCAAAGCCGTTACAGCTGCCGCCACGAAGCTGTCAGAATAGACTGCCAATG
>Ga0209339_1000732_pt1 | contig 12645 bp, 8 predicted proteins | sample OlaalgELextract3_FD_187376 | JGI IMG/M metagenome (GOLD analysis project Ga0209339, IMG submission 187376) | Olavius algarvensis symbiont microbial communities from Tuscany, Italy - Type A ELBA extract 3 (SPAdes) (version 2) | ecosystem: Host-associated > Annelida > Digestive system >... | reverse complement strand
ACCAGTGCAGACGCGACAGAAACGGCCATACCATCATCTAAAGATGAACGAATTTGCTTGAACGATCGAATATGATAAAAGCAGGAGCTGGATAAAGCCTTGGTATGGGGTTCCATGGTGAGACTGATTACATAATTACTATCACATATTACTACTTTTTTGTATAAACAGCCGACTTTTTCGCAGTTATTGGAGGTTAGGCTGGCTAACCAAAGGGTAACATCTCAAGATCACTCGACGATTTGTTTGCCATTGTTTATCGCTGTCATACAACAATAAACCAGTTTGTGTGTGATTTTTACAAAACGGATGTGCTTCCCGTAGCCCAACCAACAGTGTCCTAGCACTGAATGACTCATGATGTCATTAAGTTTTTGTCAATGATACAACAGGTCAACACAATACTCAACAACTCGAGCTTCGCTTATGTCCCATGTGGTGGAACAGTCAACCCCAGCATCTTTTAATATGGTTGACGCCGGCCGCATACACGCTACCCCCCATTCACGCGATACTCCACGAGGACTGTGAATTATTCATCAGAATCAAAATCAGAAACAACATATATGTACTTCACGATGTCAGGTAGGTCTGGAAATTTTCTTAACAGCAATGACCACAGTGACTTATCAACGACTGCACGTGACTTGAACTGCAGTTGACATGGACATTAGCATCGGCCTAAAATTATTCACCTGCTCACTGCCAACAACATGGTACCTGTCACCAAGGCTATGAACTTCACGTTGATTATCTATGCCACTACTAACAGCTTAATGAATTTCTGAGAGAAATATGTATGCGTTTCACAACTGCCACGTACAAAAACACAAGACGTGTATCAAATTCAAATCACACATCTTTATTGAACATCAGTAAATGATCACAATGTGTGCATTTCGTAACTAGTCTGAAGAAACCAGTATAATGTCTCGCAACTAAAGGTGGCAATTTGCTACACTGGCTGTATCTACTTGTCAGCCTTTTTTTCCTTCTTCTTGCCTTTGCCTGGTACAGGTTTGGTTGTCTTGCGTGGTCGAGCCTTTCCACCACTTGTAGAAAAATCAACGGACACAATCTGTAAAATTACACCACCACAGATAAATACAACATGCAACGATGTGCATTTTGATGTCTCTATGCACCAAAAATACAGCAAATGACAAAAAATCTGGATAAAAAAGAACACGGTACTATTATAAAACAGAACTTTCATGACTATCTACCGTGCACAAAAAAACAACAATCATGGAAATCATCACTTTTACACATTTATAATGAATGAATATGAATGTTAGAGAATATTAATAGATGTGGAAAATCAATGCATTCTAAAATTTAAGCATGTGGCACAGGCATATCTGCAATTCATGTAATTTACTACATTATATGAGTAAAATATCTAAAAATTTTATATAAACTTTATTGAAATATATCAAAAAGATGGACAGTATGGTATGGCTGTAACAGCTCATGCGACACACTATAGGTATTTCGGGGACGATGTTATGGGACAGATGACCCAATCAACAGTATCATAGCACCAAAGGACAATGGTTAGTCTTCTTCTCGTATGCGTGTCATGAACCATAACTGGTCAGCCACGAAACAGCGTCTTCATCCGCAGAGTGTAGTCGAGATAAGCCGCCATTCAGTTTTGTCAAAGGACAGGATTCGACAATGTTGAACATCGTCTGGGTCTCGCCACAAGGACACAGATCAGTGTCTGTAGGTCCATTTCATTCTGCAGGCACTGCAGTGTCTCTGTTCCGTGCGAAAATGGTTCAGCAGAGAACCAACTTAATGGCCAATACCACCAGGCTCTGCTCATTAAGAGGTGAAGTACATATAGCACCTTCAAGACTGAAGATACAGAGGCGATGGAAATATAGAGAGCTAAACCCAGCAAAATCTAAGGCAATCCATTCAACCGACCTGTAAGAAGTGCTCGTACCATTGTGCACAATACTGTAGCACAGAGACAGTTTTGTTAATATTCCTCTTCTTCCAGACCAACATCACATCTCAGATGTGGCTAAATTGAGTAAGGCATACAAGATGGACACATGCTAAGACAAAAAACTGGCAATGAAACTTCAGTACAGAAGGATATATGTTCTCGGGTTCTGTGGCAGGTACATCTCTTGAAATTGCTAGTTCTGGACTGATATGATATGGATTAACTTCTCTGTAGAAGTTAAATGCATCAGAGATGTTGGTTACCACTAGTACAAGCACCAGCATTGCAAATCACAAAGAATATAGACCAAAACTGACCAAATCTAGTTTTATATACATTAAAACATACGGTGAGGTCAATTTTCACCCAGTCTAAAGTCTAAGCCAAAAGTCTAAACTCAACACTTAAGTCTACACAAGTCTTCGCCGAGTCAAGACTGTCGGCTAAGACCTTAGTCTAATAATTTAGTCTTAACGAAACTTGAGTATCATTAAAATTCAATTTTGTTTTCACCGGAGAGACACAGCCTAAATAATACAGTATGTCTGCAGATTTTTTGTCCCATTATAAATAGCAAAGGTAAAAATTAACCAAGAATCAAATAAATGTAATTAAAATAGCAACAATAAGTCTCAAGACCAAGCTTGACCTCGGTTTGGTCTAAGTTTAGACTTGAGCTCTATGGCTAAGAACAAACGGTTCAAGTTTCACATTGTGAATTCAGAGCAGACGATGGATGAGTTCAACTTAAGTTCGGTGTAAAACTTTGCTAAGTCTAAAAACTTTGGACTTAAGTCTAGACTTTAGTCCTAGCAAAACTTGACCTCACCTATATCACAAATATGAACGCTAGTTTTAGGGATGTGATGGAGCCAGCTGAAATCCGCTTCCGTCGGATGCGGATTTTATAGATAAAAATCCATCGGACTCAGATGCAGATTTCTTGGTGCACTATCAAAGTACAACCTAATAGCTTAGTTAACTTTAAAAAAAAATTTAAATTAAGTTTTACTTTGCAGCAGTTACAAAAGTTTGCACATACGTTTTATTTTAACAATCAGTGTCAGACTGTCAGCAGATAGCAGTTGATCAACTAAAGATCGAATCGGACTAAAATGAAAATCAAATCCGAATCCAACAGAAAACGGGTCTACAAATCTGACGGATTTGTGAAAAAGCGACGGAATGAGACGGATTCGAAATCCGTCACATCACTAGCTAGTTTATAAAAACAAAAATGCTGTCAAAAAGAAAGAAAACCACACAGATAAACAAATGTAAGTAACAAGCAAACAGAATTCAACACCAGGAGTCCAGGACCAAACAAATGTACAGTCACCAGCATTGAACGGTTGTTAGCTGTAACCTTACAGAGTGGGCATTTTCGAATGAAACCTGTGTTAATACCCTTACCTGAAACGTTTTATTTAAGATGGCTTGCAGAATAGAAACAGACTCTCAAATGGAGAAAGCTGAACTATTGGATTGTTGTTGCAGCCATCAGTCAGTGAGGTCGCCTATCTCTCTGCTTGTATCATGGCTCAGTCACAGTGGACGTTTTGTGGTGTTTTTTTGCGGTTGAGTGTCTTGAAGTTAATGCTGAGAATTTTTGAATCTGGGGTTTTATGTGTGAATGTTTTGTTTATAGCCAAAATGTAACTCGTCTGAAACGTTTTACCAGGTACGTGCATTATGCAGGTGAGGTGGAAGACAATCACGGGCAGAGTCGCAGTTGTCTCTTAAATCACTGAGCCAAAAATTAGAGCGCGTAGTTCCGGTTTGATGACGCTGTGCTGAAAAGTACTCGGTTTTGTTTCTTGTGTGAACACACTGTAGTATGTCACGATATGACACACCACACGACAGCTAAAACCTAGTACTAAAAGGTGCAATAAGCCTGCACCATGAACCTGCCAGATGTGAACAAGACTCTTGTTGTAAGTTCAATGTTTCCAGAAGACAAAAAATTACTCGATTTGGTGCACAATTTGGCCCAATCTGTAAACTGAACTGAACAAAACAGCTATTCGGAATTTATGAACACAAACTGGTTAGCACACATCCACATCGACACCAAATCACCTGCAAAACACTTCCATTTATGCTACTTTAAAAAATTAATAACTTTGGTGCATACTTTCTATCATCCACACTATGAATTTAAGGCTTCAATTTCACATTAATGTAGATCGACAGGACGTGTTTTACAAGGTCTGGTGCAACTGATAACGAGATCACATCAAAAACCATACAGCGGGATCGTCCAGTTCACAGAGACGATAATAGCCATGGTTAAATGCATATTTTTCTGACTCTGAGACACCAACCTCAACACCATAAAACACAGCATGCTGGTCAGATGTTTGTTATTTGTTTTAAGTGGATGCAAGTCAACTGAACAAGATCATGCACTAAAATCCACTTGGAACTAAAATATCACCAGCCAGTAGTTACACAGGTTGGTTTAACATCTACAATGTGATCCAGGGTGCAAATATAACCCGACAATGGCATTTTCTGGTATTTTGCACAAACTGGAATGCCACAGAATTACACTTAAATGCCTTCACGTATTGCTAACATTAAACTGTATGAAATTTAGATACATAATTACATAAATCAAAAAATAAATGATCATGTACATACAGGAATAATTTCACAACTGAGCTTTTAACGATTTATATGTCAGCAAATAATTGTACCACAGAGCTATAACTAAATTTTTAAACGGCTTTTGAATAAATTTGACCAACGTACTCTTGCTGTTCAAAAATTAAAATAAAACCAACAAACACCATGAGCATTATGCTCACTCACCAAAGCCTTCCTGTCAGACAACTATAAGTATCAAGCAACACATGACAATTAAACAAATATTTAGAACACAGAGTGCAAGACACAGAACATCGTGCAAAAGCATTACTACACCAGCAGACAGAAGACGTATACTCTCCTCATAATAATAATATACGTATTTTCATCCCGCCATAAAGCAGAATGTACATGCGGCTTGTAAAAATTTGAAAAATGTCAAAAACAGCTTTGTTTTCATTGAAACCAGCCAGTTTTATTATGCTGATGCCTACCCATACATTATTTAGGGGAAGGCACAAAATCAGTCCACAATATTTCAAGTATAAAAAACCACCAACACTGAAACCGTGAAATTCAATGTGCAATGAAATGTATCATAAAAATTTTTTCAATCCATTAATTTGCCGAAAGTAGAAATGTGCGACATAAATATCGTACTTAATACTTAACCACCCCTTCAGAAATACAATGAGTGTATGCGTACATTATTTATTGGGGCTTCAGCATGCGATGGAATTTGGTGCAATTAAAGGTGAAAATGCAACAGCTTGAATACGAAGTACAAAATACAAAAAACGAAAGAGAATATACAAGCGCGCAGAAAACGATATAACAGAAACTAAAACGATGTCAAATCACAGCAACGAAAAATCATATAAGCATGCAGAGTATCATACAGCCAAACGGGTTGGTACAAAATGCGAGGCGGGGCGGGATGGGACCGAAAACAGGTACAAAACGCGTGTGTGTGGTACCCATTCCATGGACTTCATGCACTACCAAAGATACGCGGGACAGGTAGCGGCCCCACGGGACTGCATGGTATTCGTGGGACGACACGACTGGTGGTAAATTTGCAGAACACTGGACCAACGATGCGGGATTAACCTGAAACACGCGGGACAGCATCTTCGTTGTTGGAAAATGCGTGGGACTAGATAACTATCAAATAATATCATGCATGCTTTAGTGTATTTTTCAGTGTTCTTTTTAAGTATTGTGTGTTTGTAGTCTTCATTTTGTTATTTTGTTTTCTCAGTTTGTCATCATTTTCTTTTTATTATCGTGCTGCCTACAAGGCGAAATAAAGATTGCAATAGCCTACGAAATATATACGGTAAATACCTGCGGTGCTGGCCCGCGCCAGTGACTTGCAGCCTGGCAGCATAGCAGGGCGCGTGACAATGTGCGGGACTGAATTGACCAATTAGAATGCATCCCGCTGTCCCGTCCCGCCCCCGCATTTTGTACCAACCCAGCCAAACACCACCGAAATGTTGCATGCACAGTACGCGTTATTCATTACTAAACATCATGCTCGACAGGCTCACATAAGTCACGCAAGTAACATCATCAGAACTTACACCACGCTTAGCATCCAATCTCTCCTGCTTCAGCTTCTTACGACTGGCCTCGACTGCCTTGGCTGTGTTTTTCTGAGCCACAGCGTATGGATTGAGACGCTGCATTACCGCAATGTTCTTCAGTGGGTTCCTCTTCAGCACCCATTTCTTAATCTCCTTTCTATCAATGGACAACCACTCAGCAACAGTCAAAATTGTTTTACCACTTTATGAACATTATATGGAATTAGCCTTTTCCAATTGTCAAGAATGCTGCTAATCAAGATTACATTGCATATCTAACCCTTAAGCTGCACTAGCAAAAATAGCACTAAATTTTCCCATCTAGTAATGTTAAGAAAGTGGAAAAGTGATCCTGGATCCACATACCAAGTCGGATCAACGCCAAAGTTTAATGGTTCTAGACGGTCAACCTATTCATTTTGGTCAACATCTACAAATGTAAATGTAAAAAAAAGCGCCTCTAATGCATTTGTGAGTTATCCTGTAGACAGACGTACACACAGACACACTGGGTGATCACCATGCACACAGGTAAAAAATTAGTCCAGAACAAGCAGTGTGGCCACTGGATTCGGCCAACAGAGTATGCTCCCGCCTGCCTCTAACCCTGACTTTCGACCGTTTGACCTTGAAACTGGTATGCGAGTCACATCTAAGATGGGGAACCTTCCTTCCAAATTTGGGTTCGACTTATTCGCTATGTACGCGACAGACGGATAGACAGATGGACAGACACAGACGGACAAAAGCAACGCTTAGTGTCCTCTTCCCTACGGTTCGGGGCATAATAATCATGGCAGACATTAACTGAAACTTCTCCAGGAAAAGTTTTTTATATAACAGTGTAAAATATTTCCTGCATATTACACAATGTTCAAATATTTCAAATGCGAGCACGGCTTACTATACTTCTGGACTATTTTATTTTCATGATTCCAAAAGACGGTGATGGAAAAATTATGCACAAAGTTCAGCTGAACAAAATATGCCACAAATTACCAAGTTCAGTTACAGATAAGCATCCACGACATGCTCAGTAACACAGACCAAGTTAAAAAGCTCATCATCACCTGGTAATCAGTGACCTCAAATACACCACATGCATATAATTGCACAATGCTTACTTTCTTATAGTTTTAATTTTCAAGTGAAAATAAAACAGAAACACCGCTTACTTCGGTGGTCGAAGTGCTTTCTGAATCTCGTCACTTTTCAACAGGCGAGACAAATCAGTGTTGGTCATCTTCGTCATTGGCAAACTATTAACACAAGACAAACGTAATGTCTTTAACGTCGCGATTTCACATTCAAAATACACAAACACTCATCAGCTGACTGATCTTACACATGCAGCCAACATTATGGCGACAGCATTATGCTGACCTTGACCATGCCAACCATGCTCGATCATTTAAAAATACTACTAACACTGAGCATAGTCGGAGTCAGTCCCACGCGTGACCAGGCAGCATCACCCTGGCCCCCATAGTCGGAGTCAGTCCCACGCGTGACCAGGCAGCATCACCCTGGCCCCCATAGTCGGAGTCAGTCCCACGACCAGGCAGCATCACCCCTGAGCATAGTCGGAGTCAGTCCCACGCGTGACCAGGCAGCATCACCCTGGCCCCCTTTGGCCCCATGAATGGCGTTTGTCGCATTTTGTGCACTGATATCGACGGTGTGTGTTGCGCCCGCTGCCGCTGAGCATTGCTTGCGAAATATGCCAAGTACCTTCACTCTCCCCTATAAACTCTTTCTTGAAATTTTTCACATTAAGGGTATGTTTTCGTCAAAGTTAATAGGAAATCCTATGCGAAAAATCAAGCGTTTTCCTCGGTCTCACCTTTCAATGGCACAAATCAAAAAGGCATATAGGCGACTTGCTAGGTAACACCGGTTTCTGATTTTCCCTATCTTCCACCGTTTCCAAGATATCGTTCAGTAAAGTGTGATTATGTAATCGCATGTTACAATTTTCCCAAACAGCATGTTATTAATTTTCCCAAGGAGAATACTGAAAACCCCCGGTTGTATCCAATAGCCCATTGCAAGTCCCTAGGTTCCCCTACGATGCTTGTGTATGTTTAACACATCATATGTATCTCAATGTAATCTGTATCAATACACTGCATGATGGACCCACAACTGTAACTAACTGTAAATGATGCAGAAAACAGAAAATTTCACAGCAACAAAACTAGAAAGACATTCTCAATTACTTGTAGTGAGATTTTTCTTTGGATGGAACTGCCCAAGTACCATAGATTCCATCAAGTTTCTTGAAAGCAGACTCTGTCCAGATACAGAAACGCCCGACGTGACCACCAGGAGCAATTTTCAGTAGATTTAGTTGGTCGACATTAATCAGTGTGATGCCCGGTATGTTGCGGAAAGCCCGAGAAATACCATTGTCTTGTGCGTAGATGATTATCGGGCCACGGCGCTGGATGCGCCGACGGTTTCGCATTTTGCCAACACCAGCACGGAAACGTCGTGAATTCTTTACCTGTACATACTCTGGGTTACTAACATCATGCAGTCATCGATCACATCTCACAGCAATGTGGCTTACTTACTAGGGCTCGAATCTTTAAAATTTTCTGTTATCACTATATCGTCGCCGATGGTCAGGCTTCACTACCAGCTTGCTTACCGGTGACGATATTATAGTTCCTGGGCGTGTGACACACTGTGTGTGCACATTTGCATACGCATAAAAAACCAAGACAATGCGTTTCATTTATCCACTTAACGTTTGCACATCAAGCAAACTTATATAACTTAAAGTAACAAGCCCGAGTCCGTTCCTCAGTATCATCTCAACTGCAGCATGCGACAAGTCGCTCGACCTGCTGAAGTGATGGAGCATGTCAAACCATGTTAAACAGGCGCTCTCGTGGTACAATGGTCACCAGAATGGACAGGATGCAGTGTTACTGCAGACAGTACAGGGTATGTAGCAACAGACATGCTCCAAAAAGGGTGGACCGATGTGACGCTGACTGGCTTGGACAGATAGGCCTCTAGTTCTGCCTGCACGGCCTTGACGCAGTCATCTGGCATAGTTGACGGTCCATTCGCTGGCTCTGCCCCGTCCTGCTCATCGTCTGAGTTAACCAGGAAACTAACTATGTCAGTCTTTCCTTTCCTCCTCTTACACAGCGGCTGCTCTCGTGACGGCTCGTCACAGATGGTCTGCTCAACCTATGGCTCAACATTTTGTACACGTGTAACTGATCACGTTCAGAATCACGACATTGCAGCATGGCCCTATTACTTACATATCAAAAAACTGTTGAGTAGGAATTACAATATTTTACAGCAGATGGACAGTTCTTAAGACATAAAGTATCTGTACTCTATTACTTTTAGACTTAATGGCCAGCTCACATGCTTTCAACTAGTTGAAAGGCTTGATCGTCATAAACAGGCTGTTGTAATATCACCTCGAAAGTCCGACTACCTACCTATCACTGCTCTGAGCAAAGTAACATGGTTAATATGTATGCATAGATGACGAGCACCATCGGATATGTCAGAGCAAGGATACTGTCAGATCAAATTAGTGGAAATGAGAACATTCTGTCAGTATCCTAATGCTTCAGACATACACCAGCTGGACAGCACACGGAATCAATCACAGTGTTGGATTCCACTGCTCCTCCCCAAATTGCATGACAGTGGGAGGTCATTAAATATATCCAAATACACATGCTGAGATTGGTGGTGCAGTGACATTAGGGCAAATTCCACATCATTTCGATCAACGTCGTGAAGAAAAGCGAGCAGGTAAGTGCACATTTAAATTAGAGAGTTTATGGTAAATAGAGATCATTAATAAATATTATCCAATCCAGACTGATGGTTACAATGAATGATGGACTCATCGATGAATCTTTTACTATCTAAATTAATAACAACTGTTTATCACGATACTGCTCTATCTGCCTGTACGTGAGCAATTTCACCTGCCCGTTCGTTATACACGTGATTATATCATAACTGCTTGCTGGCTGATGACAGACATTTATGAAGGTCGTTTATAACCCACTGACTTACGATAAACAGCCCCTTCAGAATGTTGTTAGACTCTGATAATGAGATGTTATCCATCCATCATCAACACAGCATTTCTAGTATATCATCACAGAAATAAAACTACAAAAAGAAACATACACGGTAAGCCCCGCCGGCGACCGGCAACTGTCGCTATAACGGCTTTGTTGCCGCAACGGTCACCGCAACTGTTTCTGCAATCATTGTGGCAACCGTCGCAGAGACCGTTGCTGTAATTATACAGCTCGATTGTGTGATAAATATATCAAAGCATGGCCATAGTCACGCTGCCTATGAAAATGCCCTTGATGTATAAATGCACTGGCAACTAGAATACCAGGCATTTATTTTAAGCCTCAGTCATTTATCCTTGGCATCATGACCTTCCTATTACGACAATGGCCATGCTTTAAAACTATAAATAACAAAGTCTGTTGTAGTTTCTGTTAAACCACTTGGCCAGAAAAAAAATTTAAATTTTAATACTGTAAAGATTAACATGCATATTAGTAGATTCTGGTGAGTAGTATCAACAACGTTACCTTTTCAATGTCTGGCCACACGTTTAGTTTTCGAAGAACTGTAACAGCTTCCTTAGTCTTCTTCACTTCTTGAACTTTATCCTCAAGAACGAGTGGAACTTCTGGGATCTGCTCAATTCGATGACCTGCAATGGTTATATACAGCCAATGTGATAAAATAAAGCCAAGCAGAGTTCCAACACAACTGTGCGTCAACTCATTACCAGGTTACTAACAAACACACGCAACATAAAATAATATCTTATTTGCTATCATTCATGCAAGGTAAAAAATAGAGATGTGTGGAAAACCGAAATTCTGTTCGGATTCGGCTTTTAAAAACCGAACTATCCAAAAATTTGACATCCGTTCACGACGGTTTTGTGACGATATCTGCGAGCAATCAGCCTTCAAATTAAAATTGAATGAAAGCAACTTTTACATAAATAGTAAATAACTACAATATCCAAACCGAACTGCATTTATTAAACCAAACCGAACCAAACTCATTCCGAACCGAATCTGAGTTTTCAAAAAAACAACCAAAACCGAACCGAAATAAAAAAAAATATATCCTGCACAGTGCACATCCCTAGTAAAAAAAATTAACATTCACTGCCATAATTCTCGGGGCTAGTCTAATACAATACTTAAGTTTTCAGTTTCCACCCTTCCAACAGCACTGGGCAGAAAGTCCATAAATGGAAACAATCTGGACCAAGCCTACTGACAGCCATGTGCAAGGCTGTAATTTTTTTGCGGCGATCGCGCCAATCGCAACTTTCACAAATTTGCGCACCCGCCGCAAATTTTTTTAATCATGCCACAAATCACGAAATCGCCGCTATTTTTGCAAATTTCGGTTTTCGGTCCGGTCTGATTTTTATGCAGATAAGCTAAGTTCCGTGCATTTTATATCTATGTTTTGACGTCACTCATCAATGGTATCAACACAAATTTTTAATTTGTATAAATATTTCAGTGAAATGAATAAAAGTCAGACAGATCCATAGTCTCGTTGACTTTGTTTTATTCACCAACTGTTTTTATTTGTAGTTGGTAACACATATGTATGAAACTGTTTGCACTTGCAATGCATGACTAAAGTTCAAAATATAACATTGTTATGTTTTAAACGTAAATCGTGCATTGCATGCACAAAAAGTACCACGTAGTACTGTATCGTATAAAAGTGCTTTTAGGCTTTCATTCTGCATGCAATACAGACAACCAAGTTCAAAAAGCATTACAGAATGCACCTGAACTCACCATTTTTAGATATACAATCCAAAAATTTTCTGGGGAAGGGGCCTAACCTTCCTTCGAGCCCCCCCCCAATAACTTGATTGAAATTATGGCCCTGACACTTAGTATGCAAACAATATTCAACTATCAATAATACAATCACAGTATCTAGTACCTTTCGACATAATCAGAGCTGGAATTGCACTGGCCGCCAGAGCAGAACACAGAGCATAGCGACGCTGGTTGACGTTGATGTGTCTGTGCCAACGACGCCACGTCTTTGTTGGCGCAAACATTCTCCCACCGCGACACATATTGCCAAACGCACCCTGGCCAGAACGATTAGTTCCACCGCCGCTCACACGAGGGATTCGCGCCACAGCGCGGCCAGTCCCCCAGGACTCGGCCGATGTCTGGTGTCCTATTCACACAACTAGCATTTTCATAGCAGAAGCAACACTGTCTACATATTTTACATTCAAAGTGTGCTAATATCGCAAAACACCATGCAACTACATAGCACGTTGTTTACTATATAACGAGTCACTTTACCCAGCAGCAGCGCTGTAAACTGATTAACTTTAAATAAACTGCTAGTAAGACTTGCCAAGTTCAGTACAGTATATTAACAGTCATTTCAATCAGCAACACGAACCAAGAGTAGAATCATCATCACTTGGCA
>Ga0209339_1000731_pt1 | contig 12646 bp, 10 predicted proteins | sample OlaalgELextract3_FD_187376 | JGI IMG/M metagenome (GOLD analysis project Ga0209339, IMG submission 187376) | Olavius algarvensis symbiont microbial communities from Tuscany, Italy - Type A ELBA extract 3 (SPAdes) (version 2) | ecosystem: Host-associated > Annelida > Digestive system >... | reverse complement strand
TGTTCTATTGTACTTGTACCATTAGGGCAGATGTAAGTGCACCTTGTGCCTGTCTGTCCTGCTCACTTGCTTTTCTATTGCTGTATGTTGTCTTTTTGAGCAAATATATGATGATGATGATGATGAAGTATAGCTCTATCTTGTAGCATTTTCGAGTTATTAAGCCGCCGCTCGCAATAGCGGCTTAGTGCATCGGTGATCGAGCTCCTTCTGTTCATTTGTTTGATTGTCTGTCTGTCGCCAAAATGCAAAAAAACGCGATTTTCTCAAAAACTAAGCAATTTACAGCTATGGTGTCTATTGACGACCTGTCATACATGGGCTTTTCAAAGAACCCATTATTGGACCCCTAAAATCCAAGATGGCGGAGATCCGCCACCTTGGATCTTGACGCCAAAATGCAAAAACGCGATTTTCTCAAAAAAAAGGAAAAAAAGTAAAGGAACGTATAGTTCTTAGTGAAATTCACCTCAGAACTACGGGTCGCCACTTGTCAATGGGATCACACAGTGTTATCTGCCACCCGACAGAGCGTTCACCCCAACCGGGCAGGTTGGTACTCGGCTGAGATCCGCATGACGTCATTTTTTTATGCTGAGGGTTGTCCGATTTGGATAAAATTTCGCAGACTGGTGCAGAATGACATGTCGACTGCGGTGATATGGTCAAAATCGAAACCAAATGTAGAATTCCAATATGGCGGACGTTTGGGGAATTCCATGGCATGTCATCCCAGAGCCACGTATCACATTGTAGGGTGCTGCCACTTGGTGAATTCACTGTCATGATTCCAGAGCCACATGGCAGTATGCTACATTGCAGGGTGCAGTCACCTGGCGAAATCAATGTCATGATCGTGCCAGATTCCAGTGTGTCCATCCGCCATATTGAAAATCGTTTTTCGCCATATTTTATTTATTTTAAAAATGAAGTTTGGGCTTTGACGAGCGGCGGCTTTCGTATCGTTTCCGATACACTTGTTTGACGTGGAAAAATGTCGTAACCTCGAGGGGTCACTCAAGGTCACTGGAAATAACACCATTCTAGATCGCACAATACTCTATTGTAACTATGTCTTATAGTATTTCTGAGATTTCAACATTGAATAATGGCCTGCCCTTGAAATCTGGGTTAGAGGTCATTCAAGGTCATTGAATGAGGCACAAGTCGACATCATATAGGCCTATGACTTCCTATCAGTCTGCCATTGTAACTATAGCTCTGCCTAGTACAATTTTCGACTTATTTGACGTCGAACAATATCAATACCTTGAAATCTAGGTTAGAGGTCACTCATAGTTATTGGAACATGACATTGACAAGAAGTGACCCTCTAGAAGACTGAATTTTTGGTCTGGACGTAAATCCAGGATCACTTTTCCACTTTTAACACTAAGAAACGGGCATTTTACGATATTTTCTCGCACCTACTGTCTTAATTACCCTGCAACAGTTAGGGCTGGAAAAAACCTAGGTTTTTTGGAATTTTTTTTAGGTTTTTAGGTTTTTTAAGGTTTTTTAAAGGTTTTTTTAAGGTTTTTTAGGTTTTAATGTACACAATGCCGAACACAGATATATCATATATGACCCACGACAAGGTAACATACATGAAAATATCTGTCTGCTAATTCATTATTTTATACAGTGTGCTAAATTGCTCAGTTTGAAAGTGATAGATGGATGAGCTTAAAAACTTAAATCGGACATTAGGTTTTTATTTTTTTAAAAACCTAAAAAACCTAAATTCAAACTTTTTAGGTTTTTAAGGTTTTAAAAAAAATAAAAAACCTAGGTTTTTTAAAGTCATGTCAAACAGCCCTGGCAACAGTACGAGGAAACGGCTATAACTATCATTATGAAACTTTCAGGATAGACTGGCAAATAATACTGTGATCAGGCTATTAATGCGCTAGGTGGCAGCACCCTGCAGCGGGGCGCGGCTGGTTGTGCCTGGCATCACGTGCTAATCAAGTGAAAGCAAACTGGGCAGAAATGAGCGATTACACACAGCACACAGCCTTACTGATACTCAATATTCATTTGATATAGAAAACGAGTATCGCTCGTGCCCGTAAGTGTCTCTAGAATTTAATTTTTTTTCTGCATAACGACCTTATTAATAAATCTGTACAGCAAGCACAGCCACATTACAACCAAACTCTCAGTCCCAGATATATATCCAATGGAATTAAGTGTCCAATGCTAATGCTTACTGTGCCTGCAGAACGCTGACAGCGTCTGCTGCCTTCTCGCTCGATCGCTATGAAGACAACGTCGTCGTTTCTGGCATGCAACTCTAAGATTGCGTAGCGCCATACGTCGACATCATCCTCCACAGAGGGCGGTTCTGAGCCGAATCAGCTGCTTCGGGGAGCGTAAGGTGGTGTTGTTTCAGATCCTGTTGGACGGTGCTGAACCACGTGATGCCGGGACGACCTAGTTGTCTTCTCCTGCAGTCCGCTGGAGGGAGGACTAACAGGATCCTCTTGGCGTCTGCGTTGTCGCCCATGCGCATAATATGCCTAAACAGGGTAAGTCGGCGCGACTGGATTATAGCAGTGAGTATGGGTTGCTTTGTTAGCCTCCGTACATCATCGTTCAGGAAAATTGGTACCATTCGATGCCAAGCAGCATATGCAGACACACTAGTTTAGTGCATAGATCCTACGTGCGTCCCTATATCGCCAAACAGTCCGAACCATACAGGAATATTGGTAAGATGCACGTGTTGTACAGGTTCAACTTCGTTGAGATGGCGAGCCGTGACCTCCAAATCTGATTTTCTAGGCTCTGCATGGCAGCACGAGTGATGGCACTTCGGCGGCTGATGTCACAAGTGCTTCCGGTTGTTGAGTGGATAAGAGAGCCAAGGTAGACAAACTCCTAAACTACCATGACGTCCTTGCCCAGAACCTTAATAGTTAATGGCATATCCTCCCTGCAACCCAAAACTTGGACCTTTGTCTTCTGCCAATTCACCTCGAGCCCTAGAGATGCTGCATCACTTGCCATTGTCTCCAATATGGGAACAAGAAGCTCGAGCAGTTCAGCAAGGAGAGAGTCATCGTCAGCAAAATCCAGATCAGTGAAGGAGCTCTGGCCAACAACAAAGTGACGATGTGAAAGGACTAAAACACATTTTAGATTCCAGACCTTCACGGGCGGGTCTGGATGCCCTGGAGGGCGATCAACTGGACATATCTAACCTAAATAAAGCTCTCATCGTTAAATTTCCAGTCTGCTTGCCTGCAGCATGAACCTGGTTTCTGGACTAATCTGCAAGCTATCAAACTGATATAACAAGGCAACACAGTATTCCAAATTTATGCACAATTTTCAACTTTCTTGCAAGTGGACAAGCACTTTTGATATCATAAATAACACGCTATGAATCAATACACTGTAGGTAGTTACTGGGGCAGAGCAAGCTGCATACACTGATGACATAAAGCAGAACAGGGGTAAAAGCATGGTACATCATTCCAAATATAAAAAATGTCATGACAGAAATATTTCACTGAAATGCTCTAAGGACTACAACGCTGTATTGACGAATGATATCAAAGTATAAAATTTCGCAGAAAAATATCAAACTATGAAGCACAACGACACTAAACGATTCCAGTGTGCATGAAGTTACAAAACTATGAATACTTCAAACACAACAAACTAATAAACTACAGTGTGTGTGAAAAAACCAGACCGCTACAATTAATATCACATAACTTCATCAATTCACAATATTCACTAAATATTTTTCGGCACAGAGATACCTTACTCAATTCTTCATTGACCACGATAAACAGTTTTAAAATTGGCTTAGAACAAGCTGTGTGGTTTCCATAACGACAGTAGCAACTCGACACACCTGAACAGCGGATTTCTGGGCAGACTTCGAACAACATATCATTGACAGGGCAATAAAAACAAGTAGCAAAACGATTGTGGGGCTGTGTCAATGCCAAAAGACAGCATTTGAACACGTGTTGCAGCTTTTGATACCGCAAAACATTTTATTATTACGATAGAAACACTGTTTGCTTAAAGATTTACCTTTTCTGTTCACAAGGCAGCAAAAACTGTGGAATGACGTGCAGTTAAGGATTGCTACGGTAACTCGCTTCAGCTGGTACTTTGCTGCAAACACAACTGTTTTCTAACGTTGTGGTTTAATTAAGAATATTGAACACGTTATCTTTGATATTTTATTTAAATTAAAGAACTTTTGATCGTGTTATGTCATCGTAGGGTCTGGTTTTTTTGAGACACAGACTGTCAAGTCGCTACTGTTGCTATGGAAACCACGCAGCTGGTTCTAAGCCAATTAAAAAACTTTTTTTAACTTAGTGAATTAAGAATTGAATAAGGTCTCTCTCTACCAAAAATAATTAGTAAACGTTGTGAATTGGTGAAGGTATGTCATATTAATCGTAGCGGTCCGTTTTTTTGGGGGGACACAGTGTACAAAAGTGCTCCAGGGGAAATGACATGGACCAGTTGACCTCAACTGCAATCATGGATTACAGTCAGATTTACTCACTATAAAATAGACTTCACTTCGCTGACCAGATTTTATCAGCAAAGTTACACTGAGATGATCAGTCAGAGCAGGATAGGTTAACAAACAGAGCCGAATATTCAAGGCAACTCAGCATTCAACAATGCAGCACGTATCAAAACTAAACAACTTCTCAGGCACTGTGGTTAAGTACTGCAATGATAGCCTCACATCATCTGCTTTTTGCTACTAATCACAATTTTGTGAGACCAAAATATTAATGCAATATTATTATCAAATTCTACAAGCAAAATATTAAAACACATAAATGGAGGCAGACGAAAGATCTACTCTCCTTAGCTCATAAATTTTCCTCACTTTGTACTCAACAAATACCAGCTCAAATAAAACACTGCACGCTTGTTAGAACTGCATCCCACTGATCAATCACACAAGACCAATATTACTGGTATCTAAATCACTTAATAACAGTTCAAAAAATGACAACTCGTGCATAACTTCATATTTCACACTTAATGTCTGTATGATTTTTACAACTTCTTAGCAGAAGTTACAACAGCAAAGAAATGCAAAATATAACAATTAAAATCAATGTGCAACGTAGCCTGCTATTCTGTGTTACATACAGAGTGGCCCCAAAAACTGAGGCCACGTTGTTCAACTGCGCACAGCTTTAAAAAGCTCCAATTAATTTGTATGATTATTGGCACTGATCGACAAAATAAATATGTTATTAAATAAATACATAACCAATTTGTATAAATCAATTAGAATGGTTTCTGTTAATCAAGAATTTAGAACATTTTAAAGATGTGAGCAATCACAAATTCGGCCTCACCTTCTGGGTCACCCTGTACATGCGCAGTAAGTAATAGTAAGAAGTAAATATTGATGTACAGTGTATACTAAGCTGGCTACCCATCAGCTTTTTACTGCACGTTAAATACACAGTATCGTATCGTATACGTACACATGAATCACTGACACTCATAGTGGCAGTAACAATGTGAACCACGACCACCACAACTCACAAGTGTAGCAGAACTCAACCGGACAGAGATAGATTAGTATGTTCACCGTAAGCACCAGCTTACAACCTACATCACGACACAAAAATCTCAAAACGTGAAGTACATGTATGATGAACGTTAACTGAATTATGTTAACACAAGATGCTCAGCTGTCGCACAGAGACCGCACGACACTTCGTGTCACTGAATAGCTTGCTAAGTCATTCAAGGTCATTTGAAATGACACTCTTGCGTAAAGCGTGTGTAAGTCCCTATTAGTATTTCAATGACAATATGTCTGTATGTCGTACCATTTCTGAGATATTCAGCATCAAAGAATGGCGTGACCTTGAAACTGGGGGTAAGGGTCATTCAAGATCATTGAAAATGACGCCGTTCGATAGATCATATACGACTTTCTATTGGTCGGCCAATGTAAGTATAGCTGTATGTTGTACCACTTTCAAGTTATTTGACGTTGAATAATCATAACCTTGAAAAGGTCACTGAAGGTCATTCAAACTGGTTCCATCCGAAAGCTTGAGTATCTTTAACCGTTTATGAGATATTTAGCATCAAAGAATAACGTGACCTTGAAAACTGGGTCAGGGGTTGAACAAGGTCATTGAAAACGGTGCCATTCGATAGATCACATACGACTTTCTGTTGGTCTGCCATTGTAATTATAGCTCTATCTTATACAGTTTTTGAGTTATTTGACGTTGAATAATATCGTGACCTTGAAATCTGCATTAGAGGTCACTCAAGATCATTCAAACTGGTACTATTCGAAAGCTTTGATGGGGTTTCTTATTCGCCTTCTACAGTAACTATGGCTTAATCTTGCATCGTTTGTGAGATAAAGTGAGATATTGGTCGAAAATTGTGATTTTTTTCATACCCCTTGCATTCGATACCCCCGTTAGGGGATCCCGTTGAAATATTGCCATCACGTTTGGTGTGGGAAAACTAGAATGGTGGGGCTACTCGATGGTGAAAAAACTTTGATGACATGTACAACCGTTTAGACTCAATATCGGCGTGTGACAGACAGAGGGACTGACGGACGGACAGACATCTTGCCACAGCATAGTCCGCGCTACGTATACGTGTGCGGTAAAAACTAACAGAATACAGTTAGGCAGGGCCACTTGTAACATCCAGCATCTACACAGAAATTAGAAACAGACAGTACCTTACAACAAAAAACAAACTAGTTTTACAGCCTGTGTTCCATAGTAACGTGTTCCATAGTAACCTGGGATAAGCCAATCTCAGACTCAAAGAACTACACTGTGTCTCAAAAAACCGGATATGACATAACTTCAATAATTCACAACATTTCATTTAGTAATTATTTTTGGTAGAGACAGACCTTATTCAATTCTCAACTGACTACAGTAAAAGTTCTAAACTGGCTTACAACCACCTTTGTGGTTCAGTAATAATAGCAGCAACTTTAAACACCTGAAACAGCAGAGGTCTGGGCTGACTTTGAACAATGTATCATTAACAGGGCAATAAACTATGTAAAGGCCAAAAGACAGCACTCTGAACACTTGTAACTTTTAACACAACACACTGGAGATCTAATCAATGCAAAAACTGAAGTGATGCTAAGTTTTGGTCTTAAACTAAAGTCTCAGACCAAACTTCGGGCTAAGACCAAAGTTAGGTCTGAGACCAAACTTAATCTTAGCAGTTTGGTCTTAGAGCAATCAATTTCAATGCATTTAGACAGGCAAACAGCATTAATCCCTTAGAGCTATAGACTTTGGTCTTAGACCAAACCACTTTATGTTCCGCTTAAACAAACATACGGCGATGAATCCAATGGGAATCGAAATTCTTAACAACTGGCGTCGCCAGCAAGGGCCGAATGTATGTAGGATATCCTGCCAAAGCACGGAAAATGGAAGGGCGCAGTTAGACAGAAATGACTTAAGTGACCGTTATTTGCAGAAGTTTGGGAGTAGCGTCCTATCTATGGTGAATCACCATGGTAATGACCATAAAGAGGATGCTGCCGGCGAGGCTGCACAAGCGTTGGAATTTGGAGAATAGAGAAAATGCCGACGGCATAGCTAATGGAAAGCGCCCTCAGTCTCAGACCGAAACTCTTTGGTCGGAGACTTTAGTCTCCGACCAAACCTTAATATGAACTCGGTCTAAAACCAGTTTTTAGCCGTTCAGCTTTACCTCTGGTCTCAGACTAAGGCCTCAGACTTTGGTCTCAGTGAAAGACAATGTGACCCACTGTCTGACAGAAACATTGTTTGTTTAATAAGATTTAACTTTACTGTTCATAAGGCAACATAAACTGTGGAATAATGCATAGACAAGGGCTGCTATCATAATCACTTCAGCTGGTACACTGCTGTAAGCACTACTGTATTCTAATACTGAGGCTAAATTAAGAATACTGAACGCAGATTATCTCAGAAATTTTATATAAATTACAGAACTTTTGATCAAGTTACATCAAAATATTGTAGAGGTCTGTTTTTGGAGACACAGTGTAGTTTTATAGCCATCATTCCTTGACAACCCGGGGTGCAAACTAGTTTTATGGCCCTAATTCCATGGCAACCTGGGGTGAGACGGTCCCAGACTCATCAGAGAAATCAATCGCCCACTCACTGTCACCATTGTTGGGTTACCATGCATAAACCCTTTAATGAGCACATTAAAACTGCAGAGCAACAAACCATCATACAGCAATATGGTGATTGGTACACTGACCATTGATGGGTGAGCTGTTGTTTGGTACAGCAAAGTGCCTCGGCAGGCTGTGGCCCCTCCTCGCAGTACCAAACATAACAGCCCACCCATCAATGGCCAGTGTACCAACTTTATATTATTCGATGTGGCACTATGATGACCTATGCCCATTAAAGGGTTAATCTTCCTTGAATGACCTGAAACCCAGATGTCAAGGGCAGGCCATTATTCATTGTTGCATACCTCAGAAATGATATAAGACAGGGCCATAGTTACAATAGAGTACTGTGCAATCTATAAAACGGTGTTATTTCCAGTGACCTTGAGTGACCCCTCAGGGTTACAACATTTTTCCATGTCAAATAACTCGAAAATGCTACAAGATAGAGCTTAGGCCCTACAATGGCAGACCAATGGCAAGTGGTATGTGAACCATTTCCTCTAACTTGCTGCATTATTATTTTAGTAGCACAATGACTTACGAGGTCACATAATGAAGCTGAAATGTGAAGTAACAGAAACTGTATCTCACATCTTCACATTACAACATAACAGCGCCACGGAATGCAGTTAAGCCACTTGTGAAATCCAGCAGAACCAGCTACTGTTGACCACACACACGTGCTACAGCACTGTCTACACTGATTTACTAGCAGATAAATGTTGCATACAAAACAGCAGCTAGCAGTCTTCACAAAGAGAAAAGACGAAGTTTCTTCGATTTAGGACAAGTCGCTGAACAAGCCTTTTAACGTGACGAGACTACGTAAGCAGTGAGGCACTGCTGTACATCGTCTGCCTACGTTCATTAGACGAGCATTACACAAAAAGTAAAGGTACAGATAGCATAGCCGAAATGATCAACGTCTGTACAAAAATCATCACAGTACAGTAGTATCATTCACAATATCACAGCTCAGCATCAATAACGACATCAAACGGCCGGCATTTGCTGGCAGTCAATAAATACGTGTCACACTTTCACAACCGAGATTCTACATTCTATCACAATTTTACTAACTGCAATTACAACAGTGCCACAAAAAATCTACATAGCATATACACTCACGTATAAGCTGAGAAATTTTCAGCTTGTGATATTAAAAGGTTGAGGATCGACTTATACATGGGTCATGCTAAAAGACGCATATGTGGGTCACCAACTTCAACCAAATTTTTGCTGCGGGAACAGGAGGTCGGCTTATACGTGAGTATATACAGTAATTTAAATGTTACCATCACTGTACCTACTGGTAAGGAAAAACTGGATATAGTTAAACTGTTGGTTGTTTGGTTGATGTTTAACGGCACTTTCAGCACAACAAGGCCATGCAAAGATTAAAGTTTGCTAAGAGATCTTTATTTCATTTAAGAAGTTGAATATAAGATACAGTTAAACAAATTACAGTTGTAAGGACTTTATAATGAAGGAGCAGTGAGCATCTTTAACATCCCACTTGATATATCATAGGTTATTTCAGTCAAGTCCTTCCACTGCAACTGCATTAGTACTGCAAAAGAAACCTACCACTTACAGAAAAACACAAACAATCTAAACCAAGACAGACAAACTTGCCCAGGCAAAAAACACAGAACATAAACGAGACTCACTAAACCCAAACCTATGACAACTGGCCAAAGTTAACCCACAATAACTGCTTATGTGAGTGTGCATACAACAGCTGCACAATACAACATCACACAGCAGTTCTAATGATCTTCCCCCTTGTCCTCCAGACAATTATCACTGAACTGAAATTGCCAACTGGAGGGTAGGAGACCCGTTATAATAAAGGCTTGTCGTTACAACATACAGTGTGGTTTCATACAATGCATAAAACAGCTCTGTTATACCTTAGTTTGGTCAGCTCAAGCACTCAGTACGAATATATGCTTAAGGCTATATGGTTTTCGGCACCGAGTTATAACTCCCAATAAATAATACGACTGTAAAAGCACGTTATAAATCTTCAGCTACAACTAAGTTTCGACGTAAGCAAATAAATGGAGATGGGTTATCTACAACTACAGTGAGGTGCATAATTATAGTGAGCTCATCTAAAGCCACAACTCGCAGATCTAGTGAGATATATGAAGCTATTACATGACCAGTTATCACTTCACTACAATGCTTGGTCATGGCTGAGCAGAACAAATATGACCTAAAGATATATCTTAGTCCAGTCAGCTGAGCTACACAAGAATCAGCTGCAATGAGGAATATCAACCTGTCACATAGTACGTCGAGTTAACATTGTCACGGACAACATAAACAGAGACGGCTACCTACACACAATTACACTGAGCTAGATAAACAATACAAAAGCTGTATCTGACACCAGTAACCTCTTTAATTTGCCTACACTAAAATCTCAGCTTGAAACAAGAAGCTGTAAAGTCTATCTGCTGGTCACAACATCACATACAGAATGTAAGCTAAGTGACAATGTGACATCAATTACAACCAATAAATGCACATTGTCACAGCTTAGCGCACTGACAGTAACACAGTCACGTGCACAGTCAGAATCAACACCACTACCACAATACATCCACCAACACAGCCATCTAAAACTACCCTATATACTCGCATTTAAGCCAATAATTTTTTAATCAGATTTTGAATAAAACAGCGGGGTCAGATTATATGCGGGTTAGGCTAAAAGCGGCACACGCGTACAGTCAATTAAATCGTAAATGGCGATGATGATGAGTTGCCTGTGATATCGTGATGTCCACGTTATGCAGTGAGCACACAACACATCAGCGTGACAATAGTACAATGTTGTGCACAGCATAAACTGACACCTCCTGATAAAACTGGATGTCTGCAGCGTGCTGGCTGGCTTGGCTGAAACCAGGCCATTTACTGGTAATGTGGCCGTGGTTCAGTCAAAACTGAGCCGTTTTATAAGGTGTCAGTTACACCTGCATCATATTGCATCAGCTGCAGTAGTGATAGCGATCTACAAAAACTCATTACAAACATCAATTACAACTCTGCTCTCAACAAGATTTAGATGCTGTGATTTCAGATGCACATACTGCCAATCACATACTATACAAGGACTGCTACAAGCTCTGCAGCTCTGAAATTTTTAGCACGATTTATTGCCTGTCATGTAGCTGCACGACATGCACCAGTAATAAGGAAATATAAAAGTCATCAACAAACGGTGTAGCAACTACTATATATAAACAATTCACAATAATAATAATAATAATAATCATGACAATCTTTATGGTGCTGTCATCATGGCAGAGCCATTGCGAGAGTTCACCCGGTTCACTTAATGAATGTAGAATATAATGAGGTATATAATATGTCATATGTAATATGTCATATACTAATACAATAGCATGCATGATCTTCCTTGCATAATGTTTCTGCAAAGCTAAACACTCACATAATGACAGCCTTGCAAACAAAACGCTTCCTCTTTATTACCATTTTCTGACACTAACACACCTAATTATATATTCAAATGTTATCGTTACATGAAAACATGCCCAAATTATACGATTTCTTGTGGTCAACTGCAACACAACTTTACATAAATTCCATATAAATTACAAAGTAAAATCAGTTAATAAGTACAAGAAACAGCAGAAACAATTAATGTTTTTTATATTCTGCTTATATTGTGAATATATGTGCAAAATGCTATTGCAATTGTACATCACCTGCTGAGAAGTAACATTCTGGAAATGTCTTTTGATAGCAAAATGTGCAATTCATAATATAAAGGTACTATGTAGCTCATGTGAAGCTTATCAAAGTCCAGTAAAATAATAATACTAAAAACACTGACATGTTGTTTGAGCACATTTTGCAAACATAATAGCCTCGTGTATGCGTGTATGTGCAAGTTAGCAAAAACACATGTCACCTACAGTCACCGGCTTACAGCTCACCGCCAACAGCAGGTCATGCTGTACAAGCAAGGAATCATTTGATATTTTCACAGAACACGTTTGCTGGCACTGAAACGACACAAAAACACTGCAAGACAAGTAACCAGCACTGTTACACAACCACGACGACAACACAGCCGACTCCGCAAGCAACGGAATGCCGTCACACTTGAGTCTCTAGCACGGAAGCTTCACTGAAACTCGAGTCAAGGCCACCAAACATCTCATGCTGTGAAGCGGTGCACCACGGCAGAACGTTGTCGTCAGCCGGCACACAGTCCACAAAAGCCGGTGCATTACTCAGTTCAGTGTATGACGTGGACACTGTGCCGAGCTCTGTTCGTCTGACGTCACGGAGAGTTTGGTTCAGAGAAGATGGCACATCATTCCGTGCATCGTGTGCCTTACCAGCAGCAGTCCGACAGTTCTCGTGACAGTTCTCCAGCTCCAGCTGCAAACCATCGTCTGATGACGGCGAACT
>Ga0209339_1000730_pt1 | contig 12647 bp, 6 predicted proteins | sample OlaalgELextract3_FD_187376 | JGI IMG/M metagenome (GOLD analysis project Ga0209339, IMG submission 187376) | Olavius algarvensis symbiont microbial communities from Tuscany, Italy - Type A ELBA extract 3 (SPAdes) (version 2) | ecosystem: Host-associated > Annelida > Digestive system >... | reverse complement strand
CAGATGCGATGTCATACTTCCCGTGTAAGTACTTGTATGCTTCAATGGCATCTCCTCGTTCTCTTCTAAACACAAGTGTTGGTAGGTCCATTCTTCTCAATCTGTCCTCATATCTCATCTTCGCAAAGATGAAATGTCTAGCGTTATTTTAATGTTACAATATCTTTACTGACGGTGTCGATAATAAACTCGATGTATCGGCACATCACCAATTCATTCGTCACAGGACTCGTTGCTGATCACCGTGGGTGGTCTAACCTTTCTGTCGGCGTGATTTTAAACCACAACCGTCCGCTGTCTATCTCTACTAGACGATCAAACGGCTGCGTCTTGTTCGAGTCCTGGTTAGTGGTTGCTACAATGGGTGACTGAAAGGAGGCCTACAGGTGCGTGCTCGATCCGTTCACGCTGATTGGAACTAATTGAGCGCATAACCGTCGTGGCACAATACACCATCCATTCCAGCCGTCACGTGTTGCACAACTTCTCTCCGCTGCTCACTTTTGCTTCTTTGGATATTGCGGTTTTATCCGACCATTGATGGGAGTATTTCGCTATTGTAGATTTCATATGAGACGTCATACAATGTCACAATGTCATACAATACTCTATACATACAATACATACAATAGTGTGTATTTAACGTGCAGTAAAACGCTGACAGATAGCCAGCTTAGTCTACCACATAGGACAAACAAAAAATGTAAAAGAAAAAACTAAAAATAAACTGATGAGCGTGATAAGTGTAATTTTATTTTGTCTGAACTTAAGGTTAGTGAAACAGCGCAATTTGAATTTCGAAGTTCATCCTAAGAAGCCTGCGATAACGTACGTTGCTTCCTAGGGACTTTTAGGAGGCAGTACAACAAAGCCGAAAAATGGCCCTGCAGGAAACTGTTTCCTGATAACGGGTTCGGCAACCAAACTCCTAGGTTTTTGTGGACAGATTTGTATTCAAAATGATCCGAAGTCGTTGGCGGGAAGGAAAGTGATCACTTCCACGTGATAGGTAGATAAGTGTTAGTAACAATACTGATTAAGGCGACACAGTCATCTCAAACACACTGCAGCAGCACCGTACAAAATTAAACAAAACAAAAACAAAAACGACAGAAGCGCCGACAGTCAGTAGTAGCAGACAGACGACAGTTATACTGTGCAGTCACGATCGCCTAGTCACTGTCAAACGACAACCGAAAGTGCAGACTTTAGTTCGCGACGGAGTGGAAGGGGAGGGGAAAGAGAGCGAAATGGCGAAGGTTTGGCACGGGACTGGCACCATGACGGACAACGGGACAGCGGGCGGACAAGCTGAAATACCCCGCGGCATGCATGCTATGCTGCGTATATTGTCGGGGCGTAATAACTAGTAAATGGTGACTTTCAACCATTGAACGAATGTTTAGCAGCACAATTAGTGTGTTACTTGTTCGTATTTTTCTCTTTTGTTTGTATTTTTGCTACCACGTTCAAAATGTGATGTTGGGCTTCAGACTGGTTCGCGCTGTCAGTCCGCCGTTGGAGCTTCGATTTGTTTGCTCACAGAAGTATAACGTAAAACAATAAACATAAAGCAGTGGCAGCTTGTGTGTGTACTGCATTTCATTAAATATTCAAGCTTCCATGACGTCGATAGTAGAGTGGTTTAGGCTACAGTTGAAGCATGGCTTGCACACTTTTATTCACAGAAAGTGTTAATTACAAAAGCAAGAGGGAGAGAACAGTGTCAATGAAGTTTATTGGAGAAGAGCTCGTAAACAGATGAAGTCCGAGTGCAGTTCAAACGAGTTGAGATGAAATCGCGTTACCCGCCGTCACTTCACCACTACTAACACAATAGCCACGAGCAGGAAGAACTCCAGTCTTCTGTACAGAGCAACTTGAGAGTCTTCTTGGCAGCTGGAACTGTCGTTCGCAGTGTGGTCTTCCTGTCGGTTTCCGACAGTTGACTCTGACATACGTGAAGTGTCGTAACGCTCGCCACAACCATGACGGTCGTGACGAAACACCTGCTGTTAGTCTTGTCAATAGCTCCACACGGGGGCGACAAAATTGCCGAGAAAGTGCAAGAACAAAAGTTGCAGGCAAACTGTTAATAACTGAAACAACGCTGAAGAGAAAAATGCTGAACCAGTTTCAATATATACGGTAAGTATTTGCTATCATTTAACTAAATACTGCGGAACTAATTGTTTTTGTTACTATTTCAGTATTTAAGTAGGCTGGTACTCGTGCTGCCATTTATGATGATATAAATAAGTCTCAAGTAGAGTACTGTACTCTCCCCAGTCTCTTCGTTGCATGTTTAGTCCGCCGCACTTGTTGATGGTCGAAATATTACATGAAACTATTATGGAGGACTAAACTGACGTGGGTTTCACAGTGTATTCTCTCCGTGAGTGACACGTATTTTGTTTGTCAAGGACTACGCTGCGGCGCCTAGTGACTCTTGGTGTTAGGCGCCGGATATAAATACTCTTACTTACTTACTTACTTACTTACTTACTTACATTCCACGATTCACTCCCGCGGTCTTCTTCAACCTTGATCGACGTGTATTTCTTTTATCATTCAGGGTAGTGTACGGATCTCTTGTTAGAGTGCGTTTTGGAATTAATATACTGCTTGAGTGAACCGGGTGAAAAATGACGGCGTAATAATAAGCCGATCCGTACGCCAGTATTAAGCCGCCGCTTGCGATAGCAAGAGCGGCTTAGTGCATGGGAGCTGTCCGTCTGTTTGTTTGTCTGTCTGTCGCCAAAATGCAAAAAATGCGATTTTCTCAAAAACTAAGCACTTTAGAGCTATGGTCTCTATTGACGACCTAGGAAGTCGTAAACGGGCTTCTGAAAGAACCCATTACGGGACCCCTAAAATCCAAGATGGCGGAGATCCGCCATCTTGAAAATCGACATGACGTCATTTTTTCTGCCGAGGGTGGTCCGATTTGGATAAAATTTTGCCGACTGGTGCAGAATGACATGTCGACTGCGGTGATCTGATCGAAACCAGATGTAGAATTCCAATATGGCGGACGTTTGGGCGAATTCAATGGCATGTTATCCCAGAGCCACGTATCACATTGTAGGGTGCTGCCACTTGGTGAATTCACTGTCACGATTCCAGAGCCACATGCCACATTGCATGGTGCAGTCACCTGGCGAAATCAATGTCACGATCGTGCCACATTGCAGGGTGTAAGAATTTCATCCGCTATATTGAAAATCGTTCTTCGCCATATTTTACTTTTTTGGTTTTTAATACAATTTAGGCTTTGACGAGCGGCGGCTTTCGTGTCGTCTCCGATACACTTGTTTTGTTGTCGTTTGGTTGTCTAATGGACATTTGTTTGTTTCTTTCTTTGCTGGTAGCTTTTTTTAATTTTCATCTACTATTCGTGGTTAATAAAGATGTTCAATGCAGTCATTTTTCGTTGTGACGTTCTCCAGTCATTTAGAGTGCTGAGGCAATTATAGCGCCACATCGAATAATATGAAGTTGGTACACTGACCATTGAAGGGTGGATTGTTACATTTGGTACAGCGAGGACGGGCCTGGGCGAGCCACAGCCCGCCCAGGCCCCTCCTCGCTGTACCTAATGTAACTGAGAACATTTTGTTTTAAGAGTGTAACGAACTGAACTGTAAACAGCCCACCCATCAACGGCCAACGTACCAATCACCGTATTGCTGTATAATGGTTCTTTGCTCTGCGGTTTTAATGTGCCCGATAAAGGGTTAAATAGCCAAGAAACGAAAACGAAACTAATGTGGTCAGGTAACGCAAATATCACTGAAACTGTCTAACAGAGACCGATGCAACGGTTGGTTTTCGATGACCGGTGACTCGTGACACGGTGCTTGGTCGCGGCATGACACGCTACTGGGAGGTCTAGACTGCTTGTCTGTCGTGACGATGATGATGACGATGATGTTGATGATGATGAACCCAATTTGACGTCAGATTCTCGACGGAGAGAGCGGCTGAGTGACCCGCCCGCCGACATCGTAGCCGCACCGTGTCAGCCCATGTAACAATTGTCCTCCGCACTTCCTTGCTGCAGTAATTACACCCTCAAATGACCCCCCGAATAAGCCGCTCACCCCGTCCATCTGTCCATCTCTTGCCCCTCCCACTTCCCCCTCCCTCTTTACGGCCCCCTCCCCCCGGTCACGGTGCTTCAGTCTCCCCTTGTTCCTATTGTGGACGACCCGTGCGATTTTCAATTAGCAAATCTCGACAGTTAACAGGCATTGTGTGTTGGTCGGCAAGTTTGACAACAGTCGGCCGCTCGGACATACAATTACATATGGCCGGCACAGCGCTGTGGGTGGTCTGTCGTTGGTCGTCTGCTCTACACGGCACGTAGGCCTACGCTGTAAAGATTCTCTTCACAGGAAGTTCTCTGCGACGTGTAAAACGACCGCGCGTCGACAACGAAAACATGGGCGTTATTTCTACACGTTGTCACCGAAATACCCGACACGTCGTTACGTAACAGCGCCTCGTGTAATTCGCTCCCGAGCTTTGTACGATAATTAACTTACTTACTTACTCGTTTGCTTACTTTATACACTTTTATATTTAAATAGACAACCAATATTTACGTTAAAGTGCACGAATAGTTTGGAGATTATTTACGAACGAAAGAATGCTATTTTTACCATGTCACACATACACGAATGCACCATCTTATAACACACGTTGTCGTCTCCGAAATGACCTAAAAATTCGTCCCACTCGACACATTATAGGTCTGACCTATAATGTGTCGAGTGGGACGTTAAACACTACTATACCATACCTATAATAGACGTTGCCGCCTACGTAATAAATATTCAATCTCCATTATAAAATACACTATGTCCCAAGAATGTACTGCCAAACTATAAATCGCCCTAAATACGACGCTCTAAAACGTCTAAATGCGACATATCTTAACTACAGTAAGTAAGTATGTATGTAAGTAAGTAAGTAAGTAAGTAAGTAAGTAAGTAACGCTTATTTCCACATAATATACAAACGTATATGCACGTGTACACTGCACACGTATTTAAAATACTAAATTAAATCCATAGAGATACTAATAAAATTCCTAGAGAGCAGAGTGGGCGTCTTTAGTGCACACACGAACGTCATCAAAATTACCATCCCAAAAATGGCGGCCACTTCGAAAGACGAGCTGCTATGGGCGGAGGATTACGCCACTTAACAGCTGCTACGTCGCAGTATCGCGTACACGGAAAACAAGTTCCTGCTAGCGTAAGTAATATTGTTTAAACGCGCTAATTTTCGGCAATATTTCGATTGCTTGTGCGAAAGAATATTTAATTGCTGCAATGTATTAATGTCAAGTTAAAGTTGAAGTTCGCGATCGAATAACAAGCGGTTCATCTCCGAGGTACTACTTATCTACGGACGCCATTATTTGGGATGATTCCGGTGGTGACACTTTTTGTCAAAGGCGCGGGGGCTGTAGTTAAATCTTTTGAACTCACATGTCATCATCATTAGCAATTTATTTAGCTCTACTTCAGGCAGTTGGGCACAAATCTAGCATAGAGCTGAAACGAGAAACTTTATTCACCGTAAATCGGTAGCGAGATAACAATAAAAGCAACAAACACTTAACTAATTGGTAGCGAGTAGAAATCATTCTAACCACTTTATTACTGTATCAGTTTGTGCTGCATGCCGTCTTATTTGGCAAAACGAGATCGTTCAGTTATCAGACATTTGACATAAATAGTACAAATTTTAACAAAATGCATAACAATTTGCGATGATACTGCGATGTGTAAAGAGTTGTCATGCAGTATATTGTGTCACGTTAATTTATTGTTAGTTTAGTCTGTGATATTTTGTTTTCTTCTTTTTCTTTCCTGCCGGTGTATCGTGAATAAAGATGAATATATAACAGTTTCTGTGGTCATAACTTTGAAATATCGTTATGACTGCATGTCCATGAAAAAGTTGCATGATTCATAAGATGATTTATTTCTGCTACAACTTATATAGGCCTACATAGAGATAACTGTATAGTTATAAACTTAGAAATAGCGATTGCAGCTACATAGATACGTTCTGCCACGCTGTAATCTGAATGTTTTAAGCGTTCCTTAGTAAGCTGGCGCTTTTTTGTGTTGTAATGTTATGTTTAGTATCTTTTTGTTTATATATTGTCACTTATATTGTGATGTGATTATGCACGTTTTCTGCGTGTTTTTAAATAAATATGAGTACGAATATGAGTATAATTATGTACCTATGACGTTGCAACTCAAATAGTTATATACTTGTCGATTTTTCGTATTCCAAAATATCACTCTCGGTATTTTTAATCTGTGCAGTTTTTCCGTCAATGTTAGCGAAACTTTTCTTAAAGCCGTCAAGAATTACTCGAGTGCTCGCTCGGGGAATGGCTCGCTGGGCCACGACCGCTGTCATGATCTAATCAAAGTTTTCGTCGAAAGCGGCGCCCTGAGGGACGCAGTCAGTTGACGATTGCCGCGAGGATGTGGCGAGATTTCCCGGCGTCAATTATTGACGTTTGTCGTCCGGTTCGTTCAGTCGTATCTCCGATGCATAAGTCATACGTCGGCGCCGAATCCAAGACGCCATAAAACAATGATCCGGCGACCGTTTAACTCGGTTATAGTGCGTAAACAGATGGTGCGAGCGGCGCGGCTGCGCTGGCGGCGGCTGTCAGACTCCCGTAATCTTTGGCTCGGTGATTGGACGAGCTGGCAAATTGTCCCGTGACGCCGAATTAGCCGAACTCGTCGGCTGCAGCAGCTGGCGGCACTGCGCATCCTCGTCAGCCGAAGATCGCATTACGACTCGAGTAATCGACGTTTGATTGAGTATTCGTCCCAACTCTACTGAGCCCAGCTAATAAAGGCTCTGCACACATGGGCGGCTGGCGGACCTGTTATTTTATTCTCCGATTTCAAACGTTGTCTGTTAAATCGGATTAAATTCTCGACGTTGCAGAACACGACAGATAATCGTCGTTGCGATTACTAGTAATGTCTGACTCGTAGTCCTATTTGTCTTGTCGAAGTCAGCCACACCAACTGCTAGTTCATTAATCTTACTGCGTAAATACTACGTCGCGGACAGAATGCAATAATGATTTCTAAAATAGTCACTGGATGATTTTTTTCTTTTGTATGCCTCGTTCTCGAAACCACGAAAATTTTTCGTTGATATAAAATACAAATGAGAGGCCCAAAAAAGCGTTCAGCGAATTTTTAAAAAAAACTTTAACACGAGGAAAATGCTTTGAGACGTGTTAGGAAAACGACTTTAAAACAACTGGACGATACAAATAATATATTGGAATTTAAACAGATATTAACAGTGCGTCATTAAAATTGATAATCTATAGGAACGTCATATTTAAAATGAAATTGTGTTCATTGGTATCAGTACGACTAGAAAGTGTCGTCAATTCATCTAATACTACCCCCTTTCTTCCTCCTTCTTTCCTACTTTCCCATTTTCCTCCCGTTAAAAGCAACGGTTGTCTGTAGGGACATTGTTCGATTTTTATTCCTACCTGAGATTCTTACGATGAAACGTGTGACCCATGTCACTGGATGACACTGTCAACTTTCAACTGTTGCAGATGGCGATCATTATATGCTACGGTTTCACTGATCTTCGTGTATATCTGTCGCATAATGAACATCTTTGTTCACCCAAGTGGTTTATTATAGCGTATTATAGCAAGTTCAACTCAAACTGTACATTATCCACGTAGTCTATACACACAAAGAACCAATGAAAACATGTTCTCGACGAAGTCTCAAACTGCAGAAAATCGTTTCAAATGAATACGAAATATCGATACCAAAGCCAGCGAGCATAGTACATGAAACAGCTGGCATTAACACTGTCCGAAACATTCCTATCCTGCACTGCTATTAAGGAAAATGAAAAAATGATCCTGGATTTACATCCGGAATTGGATTAACGCTATAAAATTTAATCACTTCTAGAGGATTACCGCTTGCCCATGCCTGTACCAAGTTTGGTCTACATTCATGCACGCGTTGATGAGTTAGGCCCGGACAGACAGACAGACACACAGGGTGATCACAATGCCTCTATGCAGAGGCGCGCAGCGTGAAGTCGAACATAGATTAATGTAACGTTTCCACGATAACAGTGTCGTGTATACGTGCATGCGTCACTGTCAAGCAGACAAATATGTAGATCTTCTCACTTTAAGCTCTTGAACTGTTGAGCAGTTGTCACTGACACTCACAAGCGAAATGTCTGACGATTCAAGCAGCGGCGGTTTTTTGTATGGACTGCAGGCCCTCATGATTTGTGTTTATCACTGCGTTAGTAGTACAATAAACGCAAGTAATTAACCCTTTATCGTCGAGTCAATTCTAAAATTTCGGGAGTTTGGCCAACAGCTGGCGGCCTGAGCCCCAGCCCCCCCCCCTCCCTGGGTCGAAGAATGCGCTGCCATTGTACAGAAATGCTTTACTTTCTGGCAGTTTAAGTTCAACAAGTTACTATCCACTCACAAAGTCATCGATGACATCGCGCGTTTTCTCTGTACAAAACTTGTTCACATCGACTGACGTGATAGCGTTCTTCTCGTTTGCTATTGGTGATGGTAACCCCTTGAAATCCACCATTTCCTGACCTTCAAACTGACCTCGACCTTGACCTTGGACATGACCTTCATTTTGACCTCGTACTTGACTTAGAATGAGTTCTTGACCTTGACCTTTACCACCTTCGTGACTCTGACGTTGACCTTGGCCGTTACAGCGACCTTGATTTATATCACGCGCTTGGCCTACATCAGCGTTCATACAGGTCAGGTGGTACGCGGCCGGCGGAATTGGAAAAAATGCCCTGGCGAGCCGAGAGGTCGCCATATTGGCATGACGCAGCCAGAAACGCGCCGCTTCTGACTCAGCACATATACCTAGAGTAGCTTCCGCGTCGACGCATCGACGCGTTGACGCAAATCTACTTCCGGTTTCGTCGCTGTCGACCGACTTGCGCCCAGGAAGTGGATTCGGTGACTTCACAGCATCGCGTTCATCGTCGACGATCGGTTTTGACACGGAACCGGAAGTTGTTGTGATGTTATCGTCGCAAACGACGGCTCTCATTGGCTGACGAGAAACCATTATGACGTCATCCTCGTCAACTTTCGGTGAGACGGCGCGGCGCTTCCGGTCTGGCGATGAAACCGGATATACACGTACGCCGTAACAGTCCTCATCGCGTTGTCGCAGCAGACCGGTCGTCGAAGCTATTTCCGGTCCGGGCGCCATGATTTCCGGTTTGTTACTCATCTTGTCGGCGTCAGGCGCCAGAAGGCTTTCGACATCGAACAACCTTTTCCTGGTAACGGTGACTGCGCGACGTGGTGGCGACACCACCGGAACGGCGCTCGCCTGGTCCGTGGACACACGAAGTTCTAGCGGCTCAGAGCTGATGCTAAGGTCTTCCTCCGGCCGACGAAACTGCGTCCACATGGCCGGCGTCGACGGAGAAGGTATTGGACTGTCGTCGTCGTCGTCGGCGACGGACAAACCCATAGCGCGTCGTACCTTGCGCTGAGCACGGCGACGTCTGAAGTCACCCCGCTCAAAGTCCTCCACGTTGGCAGGGTGGATCGCCCAATAATGTCCCTTGCCGTTAGCGCTGCGGCCAGCCTTGACGAAGCAGTCGTTGAGCGACAGATTGTGTCGAATGCTGTTGCGCCATCCGGGACCTCGGCGCCGGAAGTACGGGTAGTTGTCGAGGATCCACTGGTAGATGTCGCTGAGGACGAGCTTGCGTTCCTTGGAGCCGAGGATCGCCATCGCTATGATGCCGATGTAGCTGTGGTTAGGTTTGGGCTCGTCGTGTGGTGGCTGATGATGAGACTGGAACAGGTACCCATCTCCTGCAAAATACCAATTCCAGTAAGTAAATGTTTGTGGCACTGTTGAATCGTACCATGCATGTCAGCACGTACTGAAAGGCCTTATCTGGCCAAAAATTAAATTAGTCAAAACTATAAGCGCCGTGCAGTGTATATATACAAGAATCATTTTACATATAGTTGAATTATATTACTCGCTTGCGTATAGCAAGTAAACAATGTTTAAGATTATTATTATTATTCTGCAGAATATTTGAAAGAGAGGTCGAAACGCGATGCCAGGAACATGTGGGATGCAGCACGACATGTTACAAGTCGTTGCGTGAATCCGTACGATACTGAATCGCTTTACCCTTTAGAATACAAAGGCAATTATAGTGCCACATCGAATAATATCCGAAGTTGGTACACAGGCCCGTTGATGAGTGAGCTGTTACATTTGGTACAGCGAGGAGGGGCCTAGGCGGGCTGCGGCCCCGCCCAGTCCCCTCCTCGCTGTACCAAATGTAATATTGCTCTGAGGTTTTAATGTGGCGATTAAAGAATCAATAAACATTATGCGTCGATCTACATCGACCGATCCGGACTACCGTCCCCCTAATATTATAGCAAGCTCACTGCCAGTTCGACACACCATGCACCGAGATTACTGGTTACAAGACTTCTCTCTTGCTGCAACTTATTGCCAAGTTCAGCAGTGGTCTTCGTTTTACATGAATCGATGTATTTTTATCGAAGATTCACCAAAACGATTGTAATATTTCCGTCCCTTGCAGTGACCTTGAACTTTCACCCTTTGACCTCATAATTGCTCTGCTAGTTCCTGGAGCGGGTAATCTCTAAGTTTGAACGTTGTACGATTTTTCGTTTTCCACGATGGGCACGCGAGACGGACGGACGGGTGCAACGCGTAATGCGGCCTCCTATAGAGGACAGCCACATAATAATTCATAATAAATTCATAATTCGTAATAAATCGCTATATCAATCACGATACTCTGTATATAGGTTAAGTGATCCCATGTTTCTGTCGTGACAACCACTGGCCTAAGCCATACATTTTATATTGCAATTAGGCTGAAGTGTATAATGTTAGGCCTATCTTGCGTTGGCGTGTTTCTGTGTCGAAACGTGCTGCAGTGTTCCAACATTTATCATCAGGTTTCATCATCAGCTTTAATAAAAATACGTACACACAGACTGCAGACACACTTATTATTTCTGTAATTTTGCCGAATGTCAAACGATTTTTAAAAATAATATTTGCATGGCACTGCACTGAATAAATTTCCAATGTACTGCCCGTCGCGCCTGTGAGTTACTATACCTTGGAGAAAAAAATGTCAAATTTATACCTGTGTAACAACCAGTACTAGTTTTATTTCCACAAAACTATTTTGTTCTCGAGCCCGATTTTGACACTTTTTGCACCAGAAGAAAATGTTAAAAATAGCCTACATGTTGCAAATTGCAATGCAGTTAGGCAATCAGTCGCACGGTTGACATGAAACTCAGCAAGTTAAAAAATAATAATGTCAGAAACACTCACAGGACTTGGTAACTTAAGAAAGACAGTCAGAACAACTGCTCGAAATTCTCGCAGGCGTGAGTGTTGGAACAGTGGAAATTTCACAATTTTTCTTTGCCAATACCCAAGGTAGTGTAGGAACACACATTAGGGGCGGTGGGCAGTACATATGTCAGACTGCTGGAGATTTACATTCACCATAACATGATAGAAAGCAAGGAGCAAAAAAACAGCAAAAATAAACTAAAAAGAAAGAAAAACAAAACTTGTTTTTTTTCGGCGTTACTGACTTTCGACTGAGTTATTGTAGTTTTTGAGACACCATGTATGCATATACGTGGGTAAACATTTTCTGAAAATGTATACATTTTTTGGCTATTATCTTTGACATTTATTAATGATAATATTACGATGGAAAGAATGGACATTTCAGTTCTCAATCACAACTTCAACGCAGTTTGAAATTTGTTTTTCTTGTAATTTCCAACAACTAATGCACTAGAATTGCTGGACTTCGTCAATCGCCAATCTTCCAAATTTCTGAATTTTTTTCACATTTCCCTCCACCTGCTGCTATACAACGCGTATGGCCTACACGTATATACGGATTATGCATTTTCTATTTGTTGCTTTTAAATTTATTTCATATCAACAGTTAAAAATGTGTGACTTATTGATCACTGAACTTTACTATTAACTGATTTTTTATGAAGCTCTTCAGCACCAGTAATATTGAAATTGTTAAATCTTGCCAGGAATTCTTTTTATTTGAATTACCTATATACATGTAGCACCCTGTTGTCCAAACGGATAGCAAAATTCGAGTCAATGTATCATAATCCATGCATTAGTGACTGTATTAATCATGAATAGTGTCGGATTACTTCCGTGTAGAAAGTTGATCTACTCAGTATAAGTTGCGCTTTGCTGTATGTTGTGTAATAATCTAGTTAAGTTCGTTATTTTATATATTTTCTATTATTCTTTATTTTGTTATTATGTCTACCTTTGGTGAATACAGCTGATCATATACACGTCAAAATGGCAATGTTCACTTTTTATGATAAGCTCTTGTCTTTTTACTGTTCAGTGTTCACTTTTATAGCAGATATTTTGTCGACGTTTGAACATCTTTATTTATATATATACAACTTTATTCACTGTTCAAAGAACAGCAGCCACAAAACAATTAAAAAAAAAGAAAAACAACAATTG
>Ga0209339_1000729_pt1 | contig 12647 bp, 12 predicted proteins | sample OlaalgELextract3_FD_187376 | JGI IMG/M metagenome (GOLD analysis project Ga0209339, IMG submission 187376) | Olavius algarvensis symbiont microbial communities from Tuscany, Italy - Type A ELBA extract 3 (SPAdes) (version 2) | ecosystem: Host-associated > Annelida > Digestive system >... | reverse complement strand
CTCTAACTCACATAACTCACTCTTATACACACAGATGTCTGCTCCACCGGCTTGTTAGCTCTAACTCACATAACTCACTCTTATACACACAGATGTCTGCTCCACCGACTTGTTAGCTCTAACTCACATAACTCACTCTTATACACACAGATGTCTGCAGTTTTGTTAGCTGTAACTCACATAACTCACTCTTATACACACAGATGTCTGCTCCACCGGCTTGTTAGCTGTAACTCACATAACTCACTTTTATCTGACGACGGTTGCGAAGACACACCATGTGCACATGCTGGATCTTTTGACTTCTCATTCTTACTGCCATCGACTGCTGTCTTGCTGCTGTCATCTACAGCAGCACTGTTCTGACTGCCAGCCTCTGCAACTCTCGTCTTGTCCTTCATGTTCTTCTCCTTCTTCACAGAAGACTTTGACACTGTTGCTTGGTGTGCTCTTCACAGTCAGACAACATAATTAACACACTGAACATACATGGCTGACAATATCATCACAGTACTAATAACAAGTGAGTCAGTCGCAGCAAACCTCGCCCCGTGCCTCACTGTTTACATGCTGTATGCACATTATGCTGCCACCTGATCCAAGCCACTGCCCATCTATTCTGAAAGTTCCCCATAATGTTGTTAACAAACAATCATACTTACAAACACATTACAACCAAACAAATATCTTGTCAGCTGTCACAGAATTTGAGTAGGACAAATCAAATGGCAACTAGAAAAAGCACTAATGCTAAATTGTGTATGGAGTTGTTGAGACTGTCCATAATGTTCACACAATACTACAGCATGAACCAACCAGTCAACTTATGCAGAAGCTAGAGGCTAGATTCTGCTTACTCAGACAACGAGTCTTATAGTCTAGACCCAGTACTGATAGCCACGTTAAGAACCCACATTAGCTACAAACTGGGAAACACTTAACTACTCAAAACTATGAGACGACGTACTTTGCAGGTTTCTGTTTAGTTCTCTTTGACTTTGTCTCGTGTTCCTGATTTTCAGCTGGCAGCTGCATAGAAACACACAGCGTAGTCGCAACTGTCACTAGAACAACTGTCACATCAACACGCTCAGCTGTGCTTACATGGCAGCTGCATAGAAACACACAGCGTAGTCGCAACTGTCACTAGAACAACTGTCACATCAACACGCTCAGCTGTGCTTACATGCGATAAGCAACATCACAGGCTAGTCAGTACATGACGTCAGATTGCAAGGAATTTCATGTAAATTGCTAATGTTAGAAAGAGTTAATTATGTCCACAACATAGAACTAAGCAGACAGCACACAAAATCTAACACTAACAGGACATTATCAGAAACAAACATGTTAAAAACGTACTGCTGAGTACTCAGAATAACTACAACAGTAAATGTACATACAACTTTACTTACTTCTTTTAAAATTCCACCATCTGGACCGTAGAATCGAAGTCTGTATATCCGCCCAGTACAATCAGGAGTCAGACAGTTAGTATTCAGAACATCCTACGTACAAACACATGCACCAACATAATCACTAAACAAGTGGCCTTGACGACATACCACAACCTGTGCAGATTAGGGAGAGACATGTAGTGAACTGTAGCCATGCACTGCAATACCAGTCTACCATCACAATATGCCACAGTTTCAGCCAACAACTAGCAGTCACATTATCTGATAACTAACAAGGTAATGCGAAGCATGACATACCTGCCACGCCATGATATGCAGACAGACATATACCGTGCAGTTAACACTTATATTAAACAAAAATATGATGTTTAATAGTCAGTCACATAAAACACTAACAGCCATTCATCAGGTTTACCTCAGTCAGCTGGTCATACCTCAAAGAACTCCAAGGGAATCTTTGGAGATTGACGGGGTGGAATTTTTATAAGACAATGTGTCAAAGTAGATAAGACATTTAATTAATCAGCTTCACATCTAAATAATGCAACATTAGATCATGAGTTTCAAACGTACCTTGTCGAGGCGTACATCGAGCACAGTCGACTTTTGCCGACTCCAACAATCGCGATGGTATTCTACGATGCATTTCTCTTGACAATGAACAGAGACAAAACCCTGACAACACAACACACAACTTCACTGTTTGACGTCTCAATACAACAATTAAAAGATAACATACGCCCATAATGTTTGCAGCTGAATTTTTACGTCTGTAATTGAACTGTTTGATGACATGCAAACATTTAGTGGATGTACAGTACACTATTTCATTAACATATACAACATGTATTTAAGACATAACAGAATCGTATTCCACAAATTTGCAATAATAATCTACGTTTTAGTAAGCATATAATTAATACAGCTCAAATACACGGCACAGTGGATGATTTCTTCTGTTCGTTAACACACACACATCAGTTTAACAGACGTCTTCCAGGTGAACCTGGGTTAGCTCGATGCCCCTTAATTGTCCTTCTCCATTTCCCGTGGACTGTGCATCCTCCTGGGATAGACCAAACCTTTTCATATCCTATGTGATACCATCCAACCATGGCTTCCTTGGTTTAGTTCCCTCCTCATAACTAGCAAAACTTATCTATCTTTTCTAGCAGTATTCTGCTACCAATATCCAATTTATCATCACTTGACACACCAGTGGATGATGTACCTGCTGTACAGCATTTGCAAACAAATGATTTACTTACCTTATTCAAACTTCCCTGAACATCACATCATTTATGGACCCATCTTTGGCAACTAAACTAGTACACGAAACGAGATATTACCCACTCCTTTTGTGAAGACACTATCTCATCTGTTCTGGTACAACCAATCATTACTTTCATCTTCCCTGTGTTCATCTTCAAGCCTTTTCTTTTCGATACCACGTTTACATTTTACAATCCTATCATGCAGACTCTCCTCACTTTCTGCCACCAAGATTAGGTATCTGCATATAATATCTCCCATGACGAACCTTCCCACAGCTCCTTTATAATAACCTCCATTACTACCATAAACAGCAAGGGCTCAACACTGATCCACGGTGTAGCCCAACATTCACATCAAAAGCCCCAAAATTTCTTTTGGTTAATATTTAAGTTTCAAACTCAAGCACCAAAGCTTAACCACGCTCAGAATAAATTTAGTTTTAAACTCCGTTTGAAACTCATTTCAAATGAAAGAACTTCATCTATTGTTCGGATGACATTGTATTTATTGCAGTGGATTTGACAAAGTGTGAGTGTGAGCCGCACTCAACAATAATCATATTTAGTCAGGCAAAAATTTCTGCATGCACTCGGCTATTAGCAACAAGAAGCTCAGCTCTTGCAGAGACTGTGTGATGCTTCATGCCACTGAATATTTTGCTAAGTCACTCAATGTCATTCAAAATAACACCCTTGAGTAGTGAGTATGTAAGTCCCATTGAGCATTTTATTGAACTGAAACTATGTCTGTATCTGGTACCATTTCTAAGATATTCAGCATCAAATAACGGCACGACCTTGAGTGGGGCTAAAGGTTATTCAAGGTCATTGAAAATGGTGCAATTTGATAGATCATATATGACTTACTATTTGTCTGCCATTTTTAAGTACAGCTGTATATTGTACCATTTTTCGAGTTATTTGACGTTAAATAATATTGTGATCTTGAAGTCTGGGTTAGGGGTTACGCAAGGTCATTGAAAATGGTACTACAGTCGGCGCCACATAAGCACACGTCGGTTAAGAGCAAAGCCCAGTTAAGCGCATGTGACACGCACGGTCCGGTTTCTGACGCAGCAAATTAATGGGAAGTTAGCTTCGGTTAATCGCACTACGGATAAGCGCACGATCCGGTTATGCGCACGTGATTCTTGAGTCCCAGTTGTATTGGTCCAATACAGATTCACGCTGGTTATCTGCACGGTCAATCACACAGGCCGCGGCGTGCTGTGCTGGAGCCGTTCAGGTACAGAGGCAGACACAGGCCAGAGTGCAGCATTGCAGCCGCTGTGACAGTCGGCTGGTCTGCTGGTCTGCACGCTGCATCCTAGTTGTCTGACTCCTGCCCCACCCCACTGTCTCAGCCCTTGTACATAGGAGGTCCATAAGCTGACTCATAAACCGACTTACCCCGACGCCCAACATCTCTGAGTAACTGAGCTGTTAACTGTCATTCGTGCCGGGCCCAGATCATGAAAGCAGCGAGACAGCCACGTTCGTCGACGCAGTTGGAAGCCTAGGCGTGCTGCGTGCGTATCTCGAGACGTCCGGCTTCCAGAACTATGAACGCTTCTGCGAATTTAGTGATCAAATTTATGAGCTTAACTGAAAGAACAGCGTGCAAAAGACGATTAAAGATTTTTTTCATGACTTTTTATTGTGCTCATATTTTCTCTTTTGAACGACTGTACGCGCACATTACTTGCTGTGTAGTGTATTACAATGTGTCCGTATGTGTTTTTGTGTTCACACGTAGTTGTTAGTGACAATGCCCACGCTGACATGGCACTTCGGTTAATTGCATGCTTCGCTTAAGCGCAATTTACACTCTGGTCCAGAGGCCGTGCGCTTAAGCAGCGTCGACTGTATTTGAAAGCTTGAGTAAGGTTTCCTATTTATATTCCATAGTAATTATGACCGTATCTTGCATCATTTCTGAGATATAGCAAGATATCGGTTGAAAATCGAGATGTTACATTCGATGCCCCCGTTGGGGAGGAGTCCCCTTCGGAATATTGCCATACCATTCAGTGTGGAAAAACCAGAATGGTGTGCCTATCCGACAGTGAAAAATGTCTGAGATGTTTAGTCGCTTAGATAGAATACAGGCATGTGACAGACAGACAGACAGACACTGTCAGACAGACATCTTGCCACAGCATAGTCTGTGCTATGCACATGCGTCGCGTGATAGAAATGATAGATCCGCTGATATCGTGATGCCGACGCCACAAACACAAACATTTGCTATGTTGTTGTCTAATCAAAAAAAAATTTGTTTCACTTTTATACACAGTTAACAAGTTTTAGCAACGTGGCATATCTGCACTGTGTAACTGCAGTATAAAACTGGACTGCTCACATCAATTTCAACTTAAAACCAAAGTTTATTCTTCACTTTGGTTTTGTTAGTGCAAGCGACTGGTTTTAAAATGAGTTTAAAACTGAACATCAGCATCATTTTACTTTTTATGTTAATTATTAGATTTCAAAACTTAAGAGTAAGTGATGGATCAAATCACCCCATGTGTGAAGAACCCACTTACACATGATCATGAGACCTCAGCATCTATACACTATACCTGTTACTGACGACTTACTCTAGCTGAAACTATACAGTACAGCAATCCACTTATCGTTTTACTTTCACTAAAATATCAAACCTCATTTTATACCATGCCCAGAAAGAAATTTCACACTGAACCCCAGCAATCAAATCAAACGGAAATTAGTAGGAAATTCTGTCTATTATTAACTTTAATGACATAGTTGCTCATCAGTTTCAATGACTGCTTTTATGGAGCAGGAGCATCATAAATATGGCAAACAAACAAACAAAACAGATGGCAAAACCTTAAAGTCAATGTCAGTGAGGTAGATCTGGCGTTTGAAGTGACCGTCACAGGCCTTAAAGCGACACACAGCATCAGGCAGTGGCGGCGTTCGACACACAAACTGCAAGTCTTCAAACCGATCCTAAAACACAACAATTAGTTTATCACCTGAAGTACTTGAAGATCAAACTGGATATATACGTCTGCTAACAAATGCATTCCTGTGCACAATTGACGCAAAGATGACAAAATTTACAGCTCATTTTAACATTTCCACAACTGCAGCTGTACAAATACTCACGTGAAAGCAAATACTGGTGTCTAAAACCTGGCGGCACGATACCTTTAAAGTCTGTGCCGATGAAACTTCCTGTACAACAGTCTCTGTGCCAGGCCAGTAACAGTCCATAGGAACTAAATCACGTTCAATCAACATTAATCCGTCTTCCACTGGCTGCAGAGCATCCGAGTACCTAACATGTGCACACACACATACAGCAGCAAGTCATACAGTTCTCTCACAAACGTGCTACAGCAGTTTGTGTTACAACTGATTTATTTGTGGTCTCCTACCACTAGCAGACCACATTATGCGTTACACCCCACTGTCTGTCCTGACCACTGTCAACTCAAAATTAAAAACCATGCAATGATCAGAGGAGAAGTTACCCACATCAACAGTTACTGGAAGAACTATTTTGAGGCAGCGCCACATATTATGTCGGCTTGGGCATATTTCATCATTTACGTCCAAAATACTGATGACTTCACTGACGATGCTGAATTTCAAGATTTCGTCTCTTTTTCGCGCAGAATGAATTTGACGGATAACGCTATCTTACAAAATGGCCTCATTTATATAATTCCACCAATTTATTGAATTTCCACTTTCTGTAACCAGAAAAATGTAATAATGTCTTTTATAAAAGTGTGAAAACTGTAGTAATTCTCAATTCTACATAGCTCACCACAAGTTAGAAAGCTCCACTAATTTTGTGCAATAAAAACTCAATGAAGTTTCAGCTGACTATTTTTATCGCATGTCAGCACACTGATGTCTGTCTGTCACTTTTCGGTATTGTATGGAAACGTCTTAACGTATCGTCACAATTTCTTCAGCACACAGCAGCACAATCATTCTAGTTTTACGAGTATCAAATATCTTCGCGAAATTCCGATGCGGTCACCCCTTTGAGGAGTGCTAAATACAGGCGGGGTATAAAAATTTTGCGATTTTTGACCAATAACTCACTTTATCTCACACACAATACAAGATAGTGCAACATTTATTACAGGAGCTTTTGAATGGTACCAGTTTCAATGACCCTTAGTGACCTCTAACCCATATTTCCAGATCACCATAATATTCATATATGATCTAGCGAATGGTGCCATTTAAAATGACCCTCAGTAACCCCTAACTTCGATTTCAAGGTCATGGAGTTACTACAGGCCTAGATGCCCTCACCATATTGTGCACGCAGATGACATGCAATTTGTTTGTGATAGCTAAGTTTCTTGTTTTGATTCCATGCAATCTTAAAGACAAGTAATGAAAAATCAAATAGTGAACACAGAACTGGCCTGGTGACTGACATACACTCGTTACTGCCCAATACAGTATTTCATTAGTAAATGTCACACGACTGACCGGTTCTGTCGACAGTATGCACATGAAAGGCCGTAGTAGGCAAGAACGTGAAAAATTTCTTCATGTTCATTAATGATGTGTTGGAAATGTGCCATGCCATCCTGCACAGACTACAGCAGCAGCAACATGTTACACATTACACTTTACAGCCGTGATGAACAATGCCGTCATGGTAGTTACACAGCAACAAAGTGTACAACACAGTATTTCTCAAATGAAACAGTTGCGTGTTAGCAAATATCACATTAGTTATAATAAACAGCTGTCAAACTTTAACTGTTTGTCACAGAATGTAAACATACACGGTGACCACTCTCCAGACAATGACAAATCTTTCAATGTTGCAGGCGCTGAAATACCACTAGCTGACCACGTAAAGATACTTGGTACAATTTTAGATTCTCGTCTCATGATGGACAATCACACAAAGGCTGACTTTAAGTCGTGGTTCTACCACATCCGCTCATTTCGTCAGATACGTAGCTTTCTGGATGACAATACTGCTCTTCTGTTGCTACTGCCTTAGTTTCTAGCCGTCTCGATTACGCCAACTCTGTTCCGTTTGGTTGCCCACTGAAGATTCATGTGTTCACAACTCCAACGGGTGCAGAATGCTCTTGCTAGGATAACTGTCCCTCAGAACTCCTCATTTCCTATAAAATCAACTACTGCACTGCTAAGGCATTTACACTGGCATCCAATTGATTCCCGTATGTATCAGTTTCAAACTCTCTACAATAACATTCAAAGTGCTGGGCTCTGATCGTCCTCCATATCTTGCAAGTCTTCTCCACAACTATAGCCCTTCTCGAACCATGCGTTCTTCCTCTGCTAAACTACCTACAGTTCTGCGCCATAATCTTTCACTCGGCTCACATGCTTTTCGCATTTCTGCTCCCACCACCTCGAACTCTCTCCTACAAAATGTCCATGAACATTCATCGCTTGCTAGTTTTCGAAGCACCAAAACACACTACTTCAGTTCTGCTTTCTCCACCGTCTGACAACTAACCCACATGTGCCTCAATTCTAACTTGACTACAGCACTTTATAAATCACTGACATACTTACTTACTTACTTACTCACTGACAATTTGTGGCACTCCTGCCCATGTTAAGTGTTACTCACTGCTTGTACTACTAAATACCGGTATGAATGCATACATGCAGCTAACAATAAACAGTTTTAGGCCACTTTTCCCTGTAAGATTTTTCCATGACATTTAGTAAAATCCCTGACATTTCCCTGACAGCTGTCGAAATCCCTGACATTTCCACGTTTTCCATACAAGTGGTCATCAGCCTGAACATAATGTAATCAGCAGTAGTGTCAGTCCTGCAGTACCTTCATAGAACCCAAGTTGAATTCTGACACACCAACAGCATACAGTAGAACAGCCAGCTGAGCTCTTTCATACTGAAACAAAACATTTTGGCTTTTCATACAAGAGTCAAAGCAAATGTCTAAGCATAGCAAATTCACCAGAACTTATAACTGCTTCAATAGAGGAACAAAAGACTGTATCTATGCACAACTCAATATTCAACACAATAAAACACCAACCTAAAACATACTGATAAAAAGTTAAGGTAATTTCACAAGATGAAAAATTCCTGACATAGCATAAAACCACCATCAGCTGACAGTGTTCAGTTCATCTCTTATTTATTTCCATTATGAACTGACAGAAAACCTGCAGATCTGAATGTTTGGCAAGCAGTGTAAGTGCAGCTCTGTAGTGGCCCACTGCAATCTGGTATGCTTCAGAAATGCAAGCCTTGCTGCCTTGCTCAAGTGACTGCTGGAACGTGGCTGTCACCTAGAACACAGCATTAATGATGACAACAGTAACTAACTGCACAGAAAGAACAAGAGACGGACAACAAACTGAATTGACGTAGTGTTATACAATGTGAGGCTAGTACGAAAGAATCAGCATCACATCAGAACTGCACAAGTTCTCTCATCAACCATCACCACATGAAAACAGTGCAGAGACAGGAACATCCACACTGCCACTGTGACAGACAGTGTCTTGTATAAGTTAGCCATCAAACCTGTCAAATAAAACATCAAGTAACAGAGAAAATTACTGCAGTTCAAGACACGTTTACACGTCTACTGCTACTGCACGTCGCATGACAGTTTGTAAACATGCATGCAAATGACTTCCTCAGTTTACTTTCTGCTAATTACGGTGCCATGCTATGCGTAGCACTGACTATGCTGTCACATGATGTCTGTCTGTCTGTCTGTCTGTCACACACCGGTATTCTGCCAAAACGGCTAAAAGTATCATCAAATGTTTCACCGAAGGGCAGCCACACTATTCTAGTTATTCAGGTGCTGCCTACCCCAAAGTCCGGGACAACAGCAGCAGGTGTTGCCTACCCCGGAGTCCGGGACAACAGCAGCACCGTAAATACCAAAACCGGATATGATGATCTGCGACAGCTGAGCTTCTCATTTTATCGAACAATGCATCTACAGCGTTTCATTTACAATGGCAGGTCACCGATGTCATTTTCATCTGCCTTCATGATGCATCATCAAAGTCCAGCAATGTTCTGCTACTTCAAGTCAATAACACTGCCAACGTTCTCGTAGTAACTATATCAATCAAGAAATTTAGCTATTGCTAACAAGTCGCACTCAGCATCATGTAACACACACAAATACAACTCCGGTCTCCTCACTTGGACTGATCACCTCACCTACAGACTGTCATGTCAAATTCGTTATTTACAAGAAGCTTAGCTGTTGCAGAGAGGCTACGCGATGCTCTATGTTGTTAAAAATTTTGTTCACTTACTCAAAATTATGCAAAATTACACCAAAAATACGGCATGTAAGTTCCTGTTATTATTCCACTGTAACTATGTCTCTATTGTGAACTGTTTCTGATATATACAATATTGAATAATGGAGTGTCCTTGCAATTTGGGTTAAAGGTCACTGAAGTCATTATATTAGTATTATTATTATTATTAAGAATCAATGTCATATCAACATTATAGTCAATACTTCAAGGTTGCGGCCACAGCAAAAACCTGCGGAAAAGTGAGTCACGCAGCAGAAAGTCGTTTGACAGGCACGGTGTCAGTTGTAAGAACGCTCGAACAGTTCAGTTTTCAGGCGGCGACGAAAAATGTCCAGTGACTCAGAAGACTGCACTGCCATTTGCCATTGCAAATACAGCTCTATCTTGTACCATTTTCGATTTACAAGATGTTGAAAAATATTGTGACCTTAAAATCTACGTTAGAGGACACTCCGAATCACCTGAAATGGTACCATTCCACATATGACATATGAGTTCCTACTGGCATTCCAGTAACTGTGGATCTACCTTGTATCGTTTCTGAGACAATAAACATCAAATAACGGCATGGCTTTGAAATCGGGGTTACGGGTCGTTTAAGGTAACTGAAAACAGCACCATTCGAAAGATCATATCTGGCTTCTATTAGTCTTCCAATACGAGGATAGTTGTACCTCGTACCACTGTGACGTTGTTTGACACTTGAAACTATTGTGACCTTGAAATCTAGGCGAGGTGTCACTCATACTATGAATTTATAAACATCGTTGATATCTACAGACGTACAGCTGACAGCATGTATCTATCTTCATTCACATCTGAACAGTGAGCGTAAAGTGGTGCATCAAGGTCGTTCAAGGTCATTCAAAAACAACAACCATTTAACGGCCCGTTATGTGGGACAAGCTGGACGAGCTCGGACCAGAAATCTCTGAAACAGTACCCAATATACGATATACGATATGATAGTGTGTATTTAACGTGCAGTAAAAAAACTGACGGGTAGCCAGCTTAGCCTACCACTATCGAGGTCATTCAAGGTCACTGAAATGTGTCTCAACCAAAAGCCTGTATGTAATTTGGTATCAATCTTCCATTGTAACTATATGACTATCTTCTGTTATTTCTGAGATATGGTAGAAATGGTATGGTAGAAAATGCATACTTTCAAGCAAAGTCATTACTTTGGTTGAAAGGATGCATTTTCTACCATTTTCCTCACCGCAGTCTCATTTGAAGCCTTCGTAAAGGGTGATCCCTCTAACCTAGAATATGAAATTTAGAGCTAAAAAACTTGAGTACCAGGTGACCCGACGGTGAAAACTGTGTGACCATGAAATTATTATTTTTGACTCAATACCAGAGTGTGATGGACAGATGCACAGCTGAGTGTGACAAAAATATAATTAAATACAACAAAACAATCATCTACCAAAGTTTCCTTATAACTGATTCATAAATTTAATAGATGTAAGTGGCAGAGATTAAAGTCTGAGACAGACAGAGTTGAATGAAGAAACAAAGATTGTACTTTGTCTATTGTGCTCGTGTCATCAGTTGTGGATGATGTTGCACTGTCATGCTCAACACTGTCCTGTACATGGCAACAGTTTCTCATTCAGCATTTGCTAGTTCTATGACATACAGGCACATCAGAAACTCTACACTCCTCACTGCTCACTGCACATAAAGCACTGACTCTAAGCATTTTCAAAGTTGACTGACGTGCTGCAACTTCTTCAAACTTGTATCAACCGAAAGCCCGTATGTGACTGGCTGGAAAGACAATGTAGCATTGCACGTATCTTAAGCAAAAATGCATTATAGTATACAAGGCTAAATGATGGTTAAGCCAACAGATGGAAGCAGAAGATCACAAATGCTACATGACATAACCACAGATGCTGCACTCAAGTAAGCAGCGTGAGACAGACAGGGACCGAGATACAGTGACATGATGCCAGAAACCTGCTCAACAGCAGAAAACTGATGAATTACTCTACTCTTTCTTTCTGTACATGTATGTGAGTTACAGTCTTCCACAATATATTACCTTAGTTCTTTACAGAACTTTCCACAACAATGCACTGTCAGCACGCTTATCAAAAATTTGTGTTTTATTGCTGTTGTTGTAGTGCTTGTGCTAAAGGCGATATACAAATCCGTTATTATTATTATTATTATTTTCTTATTACCATTAAAAGACAAAGGTACAAGCTTTGGCTGCAGGGAGGATATGCCATTAACCATCAAGGTTCAGGGCCAGGACGTCATGGTAGTCGAAGAGTTTGTCTACCTTGGCTCTCTTATCCACTCATCAACCGGAAGCACTTGCGACATCAGCCGCCGAAGTGCCATCACTCATGCTGCCATGCAGAGCTTAGAAAATCAGATTTGGAGGTCACGGCCTGCCATCTCAATGAAGTTGAAGCTGTAAACACGTGCATCTTATCAATATTCCTGTTTTTCGGACTGCTGGGCGATATCTAAGATGGATGCACGCAAGATCGATGCACTCGAATAGTGGTGTCTGTATGCTGCTTGGCATCAAATGGTACCAATTTGTACGGAATGATGATGTACGGAGGCTAACGAAGCAACCCAAACTCACTGCTATAATCCAGTCGCGCCGGCTTACCCTATTTGGG
>Ga0209339_1000728_pt1 | contig 12651 bp, 14 predicted proteins | sample OlaalgELextract3_FD_187376 | JGI IMG/M metagenome (GOLD analysis project Ga0209339, IMG submission 187376) | Olavius algarvensis symbiont microbial communities from Tuscany, Italy - Type A ELBA extract 3 (SPAdes) (version 2) | ecosystem: Host-associated > Annelida > Digestive system >... | reverse complement strand
CCATCCAGCGTCACTGCGTCTGAGACACTCGGCACCTTCAAGCGTCGTCTGAAAACGCATCTTTTTGCCACGTCATTCCCTTAATTTTTCCAAACTGCGCACATCGGATTTTGTTTTGTATTTTGACTTTCAATCAAATCAAATTTATTAGTTGACATAAAAATATAAAAAAAATAATAATATGAAAAGTGTTCTTGAAGTAATCTTTAGGCTACTTAATGACACTAATAATATTCGTTTAACAATAATAATAGTAATAATTCTGTGGAGTAACTCTATGCTTTTTAGTGACAGTTTCCTACCCGGCGATGACTTTGACTAAGCCACTCCAGCTTTTTGTTTTTAAATTTTGTTTTTAATCCTTGGGATTTTTACTCCCTAGGGCATTAAAAATAGTAATAATAATAATAATAATAATAATAATAATAAAGTAATAACATTCTATAACGTGCACAAAGTACGTCTGTATATAGAATCCTAGGCGCGGACCAGTCATTGAGGTGCAACACGATAATAGTGATAAACTTGGGTATTGGCTAAATGTTGTGTCTTGGAAAATACGGCATATTTCACGTAGGAATACGATTATTTCATACCATTTGATGTAAAAGGTAAAGACAAAGGTATAGGTAACGTGGATTGATATAGCGCCTGTACCTCTAAGGCATGGATCGTACAGTTTTACCTGCAAACAACACTATGCCTGCCTGTACCTCGTAAGCGTTCACCAGATGGCGCTACCACTGATTATGGTCACAGACATCTAATTGCAGCTTACTACTCATTTATCGACCCCAAAAGGATGAAAGGCTGAGTTTCCTTGGTTATACTTACTCTGTCAGCTCTGTCAGCACAGTCTTGAGATCAAATTCAAGACTCAGAAGTCAAGGTCACGTGATCAACATGTCTGTTGTGTAGTTTCCTCGTTTGGACTCAAGAATGGAAGGTCGTAGAAAGTCTATTTGGTAGCACATTCTCAGTAGCGCTCATAACTCACAGTACCACTTCTAGGTCAGTGTGTCAAAGGTCAAGGTCACCAGGGCTCACGAAGATCTGACAAAAATGTGGCACTATAATTACCTTTGCACTTTAAAGGGTTATTAAATACCGAATCCAGAGACCAGTGCTCAGTCGACAATAATGACGATATCGAAAAATCGTGAGAATGGAGTGGTAACAGCGGCCACACGTTCGACTGACGGCGGCATGGACGACTTCGAGCTAAATCTATAGATCGACGTATATTGACTGTTATCGGCGGAGTGAGTGGTCCGGGTCCGCCGGCGCTGTACGTCGCCATGTCGCTGATATCGCATCGATGCTGCTGTTGCTGCTGCTGCATTGGTTCGTACGTATAGTTCGTAGTTATGCTGGTGGCGTTATCGACGCGCGTCTGCTCGACCGGTAGAATCAATACGACAACTAGTACGGCGACGGGCGACACGCCGTCTGACGGCGGCGTGCCACGCACGATTTGGCGACGACAAAGTCGCGCCGACGAGACGTGAGATGTGCTGGGAAGGCGGGGGGGGGGAGGCGGAGAAGAGGTCGCGGAAGGCGGAGAGACAATGTAAGGGAGGGAAGAGGCGTCATAGACGATGAACTGCCGCTCAGCATACGACAGTCTACGTTGTTTCAGTCTTCATCGACATGTCAGGTCGTCGATCGTTAGCCGCTGACCAAACGCTTTCCACGACGATATTCTAATGATTATGATTTAATTTTCCAAATCCCTGGCCGTAAAATGTAAGATCCAGCCGATAACGCATTATTTCGAAAGGTGTTTTCCGTGTGAATGTGAAACGAATGTTGGCTAATAGCGATAAAGTTTGCCGATGATTATTTGCACTACGACGCTGACTGTGAAGTGAAGAAATCTTATATAATTTACTGTTGTCAATACATGTATTTTCAACGTGACTGAAATGTTACACTTACACTGTGCATGCGTTATTAATATTAAATATTAATCTTATTGTTATTATTATTATTTTATCGTTATCATTGTCATCGTCATAGTGTTAGATTATGTATGGTAGTCTTCTTTCTTTAACATATATACGTCGTCTCCCGTAGGTTACGGACAGTGATGACTGCATCGTCGAATTTCTTCCGCTGCTTCCTACATTGCCTGCCTGTCGTACATCGCTTCCTCTCTCCTACAACCTGTACGTCATCTTTGACATTTTCTGCCCGTCTTTCCCTCTGTTTTCCTTGGCGCATGTGCCCGTCACTAATGTTGCCAGTGATTTTGCTCGTTGTCCATCCGCTGGATGTGTCCAGACCATTATAGCCCACTCTTCTGTATCAGTTGTACCACAGTCACCGTTTGGTTCAATTCCACACGAACTAATCGTACTTCTACGTAAAATATGCCGTATTTTCCAAGACATAACATTCAGTACCGACCTCCGATTAATTCACTTAATTGCCTGTGCCTGGTAATTTTCAGATTTTACCGAGTCTTGCTAATTTGTCAGAGCCATCCCATCTGCTGTAAGTGTTCAGTGTTGGTCTACTTTTCTAGGGTCCGACAATCTGTTGCATACAAAAATACATATACAACAGAAATTTCCTACAGATTGATCTTTGTTTGGATTGTTACATGTTGTCTTTTCAGATTTTACCGAGTCTTGCTAACACTGAAATGCCTTCCGAGTACTGTGATGTAGCATTTAGCGTCTACAAAGCAGTCTATTAGCCGTGAGCTGTTTATGTCGGTGACCCGGATTGATGAGAGCTGCGTCCAGACTGAATGTCGCCGATGACGATGCGCAGGCTGTCTAGATCGAGTGAATGCAAACACACAGCTAACATAATGCGAGAAATTAAGGGAATATGAATCCGGCGGGTAATGCGGAGCGCCGAGATGAAGAGGGAACAAGAGAGCAGATGGGAGGGACGGCGCGGCGTGCAGCTGAAGAGCGATCTCCTGGGATGTCATTTGTCGCGCAGTAGATCGATGAATTCATCCATCCGGTCTGGCTGCCTACGCGACTCTCGGTGGCCGTCAGTAGTGCTTGTATGACCGGCTGACTGCAGTGATTTGCGTCACGCCGCTGCAGACTACATCGCGCCGAGTGATGCCGAGTGCAGCGCGTTCACGGTCGACCACCGGATGTCCGGCGGAGCCCAACGAACGCAACGGACTAGCGCGCCTGTATATTCCGCGCGCGCGGCTCGAGCGTCTTGGCGCGTAATAAACGTTCCACGTGGATACTGCATAGAGCCGTGGAGTGGCGTGGACTTGTGCCATTGAGCGGCGTCGCGGTCTCAGCAAGATTCGCTACACTATGCACGTGTCTGCCAGTTCATGGACCCGGCGACCTCTCGCAACGTGACCTTGTGACCTCCGGCTCACGTCCGTCAGTGTCTGCTATATGCACGCAACTCGACGTCGTGGCGTATCGTGAGAGCCGGCCGGCGCCGTCTGCAACACTGTTATCTCGTAACACCGGCACTGACTACGGCTTCGTTATTCGCCGGTCGATTTTGTACGCGGTGTTCGACTGTATTTGTTGCCGACTTGGCCAGACTCGTTGATTGCTCGTTTCACGTTACGCGGTGGCGCTACGTTCAGCGCTGTTCTACATGTGCCGTGAGTTACTTGATTAGCTTCGCTGTCGATGACAAACTAGCGTGCAGTCGGTGCTTGCTTCTACAGCAGTGTGCGTGTTCGTAGATATAGGAGGCATATTGTATACGGTCCCATACTTTTCGCGTTTGGTGTGCATTTTCGTATTATATAGAATTATAGATGTTATATGAAGTTGGTGGATGTTCATGCATGGGCTGTTACATTTGGTAGAGCAAGTAGGGGTCTGGGCGGGCTGCGGCCCCGCCCAGACCCCTACTTGTTGTACCAAATGTAACAGCCCACTCTTCAACAGCGAAGATCACTGCTGAATGCTCACGCCTAATCACCGTTTGGACGACCGTCTTGGCTTATCGCACGTGAGCCGACGACGACAACGAGGATCGAAGACCCCGAGTAGGCGCAATAAACGTTGTCCGTGGCACGGCCACGCATGAGTGGACGCGGTCAAAATTTGGGATTTTGGGGCTCTTCGGACCTCGGGGGTACCCCCGGAAGGGGAGACTTTGTGTCCGGCACCGATATCTACCATCATGCAAAATTTCACGCCGATCGGTGTCACCGTCACCGAGATATCTGTAACCGAACACGGACAAACGCAGATATAAAGATACACAGAATTACAGCGGAATATCAGACAAATCGCGCACTAGCGTTGCGTTTGTCGATCATTAGTTGTACGTATATAGGGAATACGGTATATGGGTCGTGTTGTAGGGACCGCTGTCGGTGACGTCACGTAACGGGAGCCTTCACCAGCCGCAGCAGCACGGTCGGACACGTCACACGTGCGACTGGTCGACGGGTACGTTGGAGTCGACGACGGCTGTGAATCGGAGACAGTCGGCGGCAGCGAGGATGAACGGCGGCGTCGACGGCGCGTCCAACAGTTGGCGCAGCAGCACGGCCAGCAGCAGCAGCAGCAGCAGCAGTGGCAGCTCCGGCTTCGCGGTAGGTAATCGTGTATCCGTCCGATGCTCCGGTACAATAATACCGGTTTTATTGGTTTATGGTCCACGCAACGGGACACCGGCGCTCGGGGAATCCGTCTCGACGACGGCTTATTGAGTATCGCGGTAATGTGATCGTGCTCGCACATTGGACGTCTGGACCACCCAGTCAGCTTCCCATGCAAGCGCACCGACCCCTCAGTTAATTATAGTACCACAGAGCTGCATTTGCATCAGTGAAGATAGGCGAAATTGCCAGTTTATTGTGGTCTTAATTGCTATTCGCACTGCACAAGCACATTTTCGTGCTTTTCCGTTTGAAATGGTGAATGCATTTCTGCACGCAAGGCTACAAGTCATACAACTAACAAGTGTATCGGAGACGATACGAAACCCACCGCTCGTCAAAGCCCAAACTGCATTAAAAAACCGAAAATAAAATAAAATGTGGCGAAAAACGATTTTCAATATGGCGGATGGAATTATTACACCATGCAATGTGACACGATCATGACATTGATTTCGCCAGGAGACTGCACCTTGTAATGTGGCATGTGGCTCTGGAATCATGACAGTGAATTCACCAAGTTGCAGCACCCTGCAATGTGATACGTGGATCTGTGTTGACATGCCATGGAATTCGCGCAAACGTCCGCCAAATTGGAATTCTACATCTGGTTTCGATTTTGACAATATCACCGCAGTCGACATGTCATTCTGCACCAGTCTGCGAAATTTTATCCAAATCGGACCACCCTCAGCAGAAAAAAATGACGTCGTGTCGATTTTCAAGATGGCGGATCTCAGCCATCTTGGATTTTAGGGGTCCAATAATGGGTTCTTTGAAAAGCCGATGTACGACTTCCTGTAGGTCGTCAATAGAGACCATAGCTCTAAATTGCTCAGTTTTTGAGAAAATCGCGTTTTTGCAATTTGGCAACAGACAGACAAACAGACAGACAGACAAACAAACAGATGGACAGATGGACGCGCCCATTGCATGAAGCCGGTCTCGCTGTCGCGAGCGGCGGCTTAATAACAAGAAGCTCAGCTATTGCTGATAAGGTCAGTGGTACCGGTAGACCGTAACCGTTCCTATTAGTCTGCCATTGTAATGTCTACCTTTATCATTTTCGAGCTGTTTGACATTGAAGAATATTGTGACCTTTACATCTAGGTTATTCAGATATGCATCACCTCGCCTTTGGAATCAACTTACAGATTCATTTCGTTACCCTAGTCAGTTTTGTCTCGATTCATCTCATTCACTTGTCAACCCATCTCTGTCATCATCGCCTCTCTCATCATCCGTCACTCTTTTACTTTTTGCCGCGCGATGCTATGCAAGCGCGGCCTTAGCCGTCATGCGGTGTCTGTCTGTCCGTGTGTCTGTCACGTTCGTATACATTCTGTCAAAACGAATAAACATATCTTCAGATTTTTTTCACCGTCGGGTAGCCAAGCCATTCTAGATTTTCTGTACCAGACGGCATGGTAATATTTCGACGGGAACCTCCGTAAGGCCGCGACTGGCCAGATGTTGTCAATATTATGCCGCCGGACCACCGTCCCGCAAGTTGTGACACTTATCGCTGGTAGTAAGCGGCGGTGTTGATGGCAGGAGACGACGAAGAAATGTTTATGACAAGAAGCCTCAACGTTACGCCAAAGACAACAGAACAGCACTTTTAACTGCACGCAGTGACACATCTGTAGCCTACGTAACTAACAATAAAAGACTACTCGACGTTTTGTACTGTCGAAGCTAACTACTGACAGACACGAAGCATCGCGCGGCCTCTTTGCGACAGCAGAGCTACTTGTTCACTCCAGGCTCAAAAGCTACCTTTTCAACAAATCCTTCCCACTTTAACTTTACTTCTTTACCCATTGGACTGCCTTCATGATCGTGGGGCTGGACCAGACTTATCACGCTCATCAGTTTATTTTTTAGTTTTTTCACATTTTTGTTCATCCCGTGTGGTAAACTAAGCTGGCTGTCCGTCAGCTTTTTACTGCACGTTAAATACACAGTATCGTATCGTATTGTATCATTTGTATGTGTCATTCATGGTAATTGGAGATGGCAACATTTGATAGATCACATACGAGTTCCTATTCGTGTTTAAAGCGAGATATGGGTCAAAAATCGCGATTTTGACATACCTTTTCTACATAACAACCCCCTGGAGAAAACGGTAGTGAAAATTTTCGCGTTGTTTATTTCACAACGGAGCCAGATCCCTGGCCTACCAGGTGGTTAAAAATAGATTCTGGAAAAAGTCCTCTGTTTATGCACAGTACACGCACTTTACGGAGAGACAGACAGGCAGACGGAGAAGTAGTCTCAATAACGGAGCGTTTATTAACGTAACGCTCGCTATAAAGCAGTCGTGTGGGTGGTCTGGAACTTCGGTCTTACTACAACGCTTGCGTTCTGAGACCAAGAAAATCTTGTCTTGGTTATGGTTTTGTCTGTCAGTTTTGTCCGTGTTCAGCCCATAATTTTTGGCATTTACTGCATTAATTTAAATCTAATTTTGCAGATTTGTTAGATGGTGTTGTTAGATTCTGCGGATGTATATTTAATAATGTCGCTCAAATTTTTATTCAGTTATTGACAGTTTACAGGGGTTCTACGTTTATCCAGACACAGTGTATATTTACGATGTGGATGACGTGCAGGGCAGTGTGGGACATATTGCCGGACATCAGACTCAGTCTCAGTTCTGCAATAGCAACCACAACAACTACTCGCCGGCTGGAGTGGGCGTAGCAGGCAGTCAGGGCCATCTCAACCACGCTCTGTCGTCGTCAGGTCACGTGTACGGTTACCATGGCGACAGTCGCAGCAGCCTGGATCGTCTCCAAGCGGAAGGATGTCCTGCAACGGTCGACGTGGCCGATTTACTACGACAGGGATATGCAGTAAGTGAACTGATGAGTGAAATCAACTCGGACTGCGGTGTTTAATGGCCCAGCTGTCCATTTGATTCTTTAATATAGACAGTGATAGTGGATTTTCTTCGACAGCACTCTATACACATGCCTAGTAGGCTAGTTGGCGAAGTTGACGGAATTTCGGTTTGGAACATATGTAGGCTTATAGATGAAGTTATAGGCTGTTTCACGTAACTGAATTTTTCTGGATGCAGTGAGAACGTTGTAAAACGTCGTGACAGTTCAGTTTTAGTGACACCGTCAGTTGTGTGCTTTCATCACACAGATTGCAGCAAAATCGTTGTCTTCGACCCAGACTACAGTGTGGGACCTTCCAGCACTCGAAGAGACCTCCTACAGCTGGGTTAGGGGAGGGGGAGGAGAAAGGGAGAAAGACAGGGAAGGGATGGGAGAGGTGGGAAAGACAATTGGAGAAGGAAGGGGGCAAGTAGGGGAGGGTAGGGGAAGGGAGGTAGTGTATAACCTCGGCCTAGGATACATGCTGTATGACATGCAGACGATGGGTGTAATTCACCAGGGTTATGGATATGCATGGAAAATGTTTAGTGAAGAATTACCTGTATTAACTGGAAAATGGTTTTCATTCAAACTGAAAGATGTGGTGTGTATACAAATTGTGTGAGGAGCCACCTGGTCAATGACAGTGGAGCACGAGGTAAAGTTATGTAGGCATAACTGAAATGAATGTGGTCACGCAGATGCGTTTACGTTGAAAAGGAAGAAAAATGCAGAGCTCAGAGAATTATTTGGATTAGAGTCAATTAGTCAGCTTGGCGATTAAGAAGCGTAGATTGAGGTAGTTTGGATATACCCTCTCTTTATACTTTCTGAGGACATGTTGAACATAGCAGTGAATAGTGATACTGGTTTGGTCAAGCATTGCATGTCGATGGACATCATAGAATGATATTATGTACTGATTCGTACTGATTGGATTGACACTTGACACTTGAAAGACTTGATGAGATGGTGTCAGGAACGGGATCCTTGAGGACTGTCCTTGACCTTGAGATACCTCAAGGACAAAATTCATTGGCCTTGACCTTGGCCTTGTCAATTCTGTCCTCAAACACATCCCTGGATGGCGTGAAGGAGGATGTGAAAAGTTTTGACTAGTTATGTGGTCCTCGAGGCCAGGCCTTAGCCTATAGCGCCTCAAGGACAAATTTATATGGCCTTGGCCTTGGCCTTGGCCTTGGCCTTGGCCTTGGCCTTGGCCTTGGCATTAAGAGCTGCATTGACAATATTTTGGCGTCCCCCTCAAACTCAGGCAAGATAGTAAATTAATAATAGTTGTAATAATGTATATTTATATGTAATTAACAAAAAATGAATATCTAAACAAAAGCAGTCGAAATATTTTAGTTCATTACCTATCCTGACAGGCTGTCAGATGTACTGCGCTGGCAGCATGCTTAAAGGCCTTGGCCTTGACCTTGGCACTACATCACTGGTTTTGGCTTGTCTCGAGACGCACTGCACGTTCTAAACAAAATGGAGGAGGGTCACCGCTAACGGGATTCACGTAGAAAACGGCTGTTTAAACAGTGTGTATGTAATAATAATAATAATAATAATATACACATTTCTATCCCGCCATTGGTCGGAACTTCAGAAGCGGTGTGATAGTGATAGTTGTTGGTAATGCTGTACTTGGCTCAGAGTAATCCAGGAAGCAGTGATTGACTGCTGCGGTGTAGTCAGTCATTAATTGACAACAGCTGCTGCGTCCAGAGCTACATACGTAGGCCTACATACAGCACCGCTGTCTCTATTCTGCGCTCTGTATCTATCTCGTGTGCAGGATGCCGACGTGCTGTATGCCTGGTTGGCCAGCATGCGTCTAGACCATCTCTGTGAGCTGTTCTTACAAGCTGGCTACGACATGGCCACAATATCCCGCATGACTCCCGAGGTACGTTTTGTTTCTTCACCTTTTTTGTTCATTTTTCCTTTTACCAGAAATCTTAACTTGTCTCTGCAAGTGAGCTCACCCATCTTCCAAACAGGCATTTGACGTTAGGTTTAACTTTAAGGCTATTTAAATTGTTCTCTGCTGTCAAATTTAGCAGATGCCGAAAATGCATGCACAAAATTGCTTCTTTTATTGCTAAAAATTTAAATTCTATTTTTTCTTAGTTTCTGTACTCAGTGTATTGTCAGCCATTTTTACTGCACAGAATTCCGTTCATCCGTATTTCACACTAATACACTGTAACTAAGCCGTTACCATGGTATAACTGCATGGCTTGTCTTTGTTGCCTATGAGCCTGCCTATATTTAGGCCTATAGTGTAAAATGAGCATAGGAGTCAAGGGCAGATGCCGAGCCAAGCGACATGTTGAAATGTGTGATGGTTGGCCAGCGGGCGGCCGTTGATCCAGCAATGATGATGATGGGCAGCGGTTGCTGATGGTGGGTGAATATGACGGTGATTGATTGGCAGACTGGTTGGTCTGCTGCAGGATCTGACGGCGATTGGCATTACGCAGCCGGGCGTTCGCAAACGATTGACGTCCGAAATCAGCAAACTGTGTATTGGGGACCGAATTCCGCAGCTTGTACCGGTAGGCTTAACTGCCTTCACGTCTGCTTGGTCCGTGAATTCATGAGCTACACCCGCCAAAGAATTTCTGGCACCAGGCCGTAGCCGCATATCTAGAATCCGTAACTTGTGATTTTAAAATTCATAAATTTAAATTTTTAAATTATGGGCCATGGCGGTATTGCTCTATGTTGTTACCGCCAGGAACTAAGAACAAAATTTCAGCAGCGTCGACATATCGTGCAACTTATTGGTTTTCTTTGTAGGGTACTTTCTACGAAGTAGACCAGTAAGTTCATGTGTAGATTCTGGTAATATATTGTTAGCAAGTAACTCGCAATGATGAATTTTGATGACTCAGTCTGTGCGTGTTTATTTCTGTGTTTGGTATAGCTCCAGCGCTTACAGTCTTGCTCACGTGTCTTAAACTCGCCCGAAGAGTTTGTTTTTGCCGCGCGATGCTATGCATAAGCGCGGCCTTTACTGTCGTGCGGTGTCTGTCAGGCAGGCGGGTGTCTGTCACATTCGTGTTTTGTGTCGAAACGGCTAAAGATACGGCCATACTTGCTATAGACTGCGAATAGGATTCGGAAACCATACCCAAGCTTTCAAATGGTACCATTTCCAATGACCTTGAACGACCTCGAGTGACTTAGCAAAATTTGTGACGGCACGAACAATCGCGCGGCGTCCCTGCCACTACAGCTGAGCTTCTTTTGAATGTAGTTGTGGACGGCTAAAAATACTCGGGCGCGTCACGCCCATTTTATGTGGAAACTATGACATTTTGCGTCAAAAATTAGGTGCATTTTTGTGCACGGCAATTGACATCTTTACTTACTGCCAAGTAAACGTAAAACAGTTGTAACCACTGCCGTCCTTGTTTTTTGTTATGTTTTGAATTGAACAACATGAGTTAACGTAATTGATGCAGTTTTATAAAATTCACTGAAAGCATCTGTTCAACAGTGTTTTCTTAGGCCACTGATTGTTTTATCTTATTGGGGCGGCAACAGAACGGCTGATTGCAACATGTGTGAGAGACTCAGTATATACGTGCGTATCGTTGGATTGTGTAGATGAGCGTGCAGGAATGGCTGAGCATGTTGTGTCTTGATGTCTACGTGGATAACTTGCTCAGAGAAGGCTTTATCAGCGTAGAACAGATCACGGACATCACGTGGGAAGACCTCGAGGACATTGGTATTCACAAACTCGGTACACACAAGATATGTTTATTAAAAGCTATGTCAAACCGCACAGCAACAAGCAAATAGAAATAATATAACGGAAAAGTCAGTACACATCATAAAAAATCATGCGTGAAATAAAATTACAATTGTCATAATGACAACTTTTGCGTGTAAGTGTCAAGTTGTGCGGACGTGTTCGAAGTTTGTAGTGTTGGGTTTTAGCAGCAGGTAGAAGTGGATGGAGTAAATGATTACGATTAGTTAAAACGCTTTTGAAAAGTGAACTATAAGCCTCAGCAAACAGTTGCTTGACCGGTGGAGATTTCGAATTGCAGTAGATGCTTTTCTTGCTTTTGTTGATAATACAAACTGCCTCTTTGCTCGCTGTCTGTCGCATACAAAGCTCTGTTCACAACACTTGACTTTCAGTCGTAATTCACTGCTTCGGTGGGCAAAATAACGTGCAGTATGTAATACTTAACTTATAAATGCTTATTTTATGTTTTATGATTTTTTCAGTATTTTACGTATCCAGCAACTTTGTTGGAATAAGTTTTGTGAATGTAGCAACTGACAATCTGTCTGCCTGAGAGACTGTAAACAAGGTAACACAGTTGATGACTTTTAATTCAGCTCTGCACGATGGCGGACATTGGATTGTCAAAGAACTTATCTACTTTTAGCATGAAAATGAAATTTACGGCTTAAATTTACGTTTAGAGTAGAAGTAAGGTGAGTAGGTACATGCGCTGTCCAGTGTTACCCTCTCTTGTTTATAATGTGCAGTGGATGAATTGTTTAGGTCACCAGAAGAAGCTGATGCTAGCCGTCGATCGTCTGCGGAAGTGCGTCAGTAGTAGCTTTGGGTTGGCTCGTCAGCCGACAACAACGTCGACGCCGATGCAGCCCATCGTCCCAGCTGTCGAACCGCGAACCTCGTCTCTCGTCCGTAAACTGAGCAGCTCCCGCTCATCGACCGTCGACGGCCCTGGTACGCCGGGCCGTCACGGCCAGCCCGCCAGTGCCACCGCCACCGCTACCGAGATCATTCACATCCGTGACGATCCGGTCGTTGTACAGCCCGAGGTGGTGGCGATACACGTCAGCCGGTCCTCGTCGACGTGGGCGACTGCCGCAAGCGCCGCGGACGACGACGACGATATTGTCGGCGGAGTTTCATCGTCTCTTACGTACGAGTCGTTTCGGGGTCCGTCGTCGACCCCGCAGTCGCCGCCACTTGCCGCTGTCGACGTTGTTCCAGACCGGCGAGATAGACTTGGTGTTGGCGACGACGGTGAGAGGACGCCGACCAACGAGGTCGATCAAGTGTCGTCACAACATCACAACCGTGGTGACGTTGTGATGATGTCGGCTGCACCGAGTTCAGTGACAGCTTCCCAGGTGCCG
>Ga0209339_1000726_pt1 | contig 12658 bp, 11 predicted proteins | sample OlaalgELextract3_FD_187376 | JGI IMG/M metagenome (GOLD analysis project Ga0209339, IMG submission 187376) | Olavius algarvensis symbiont microbial communities from Tuscany, Italy - Type A ELBA extract 3 (SPAdes) (version 2) | ecosystem: Host-associated > Annelida > Digestive system >... | reverse complement strand
GGAAACCCTACCCCAGGAATTCAATGGTACAACTTTCGACCCCCTGGGGTGACCCCTAACCGGGGAATGGGCCCCCCGTGAGGCGCTTTTTGTCAAATTACTTTGACCTCTTGTTCTTACGATAATTAACCAGAGAGAACTCAGAGAGCGCAAACCTACGCCAAGCCCGAAATCTCACGGCAGGATAGTTTTTCACGAGGGAAAACATATCGTCTCCTGGTTTGACGTGCTCCAATGTCGAAGAGGATGGCGTCGTTAGACAGAACACATACGACTTCCTATTAGTGTTCTACAGTATCTCTTATCGCTTCTACGCTACAGTCGATTTAATGCCGAAGTGACCTTGCTGGGTGACTGTGACCTCTAAATGACAGTGAAGGTCAATCTGGATCACCTCCAAAACGAAACCAGCTTGAGACTGTGCCAAGAGCTACCTTTGGTAAGAATTTCATGTAAATCCATGCATAAATTTTTGTGCGAGGCTACACACTGACAGAAGGACAAACATACTGACCTGATAGCTTAACATCCGCACTAAATATTCCGTCAAGTGAGGTCGGATGTGGAGAGGAGTGTCGTGCTCAGCAGCAGTAACAAAAACAGCAACAATGGCGGATCAAAGCAGCAAACTGATCACGCCATCGCTGCGAGTATCAGTAGAGTTTGCTACGGATACGAAAATGCTACTGCACGCAAAGGGTTAATCGCGGTCTACACGACTTACTTACGTTGTCGTCAAGGAAGACTGAGGTCAGCATTGCAACGTTCACTGTGACGTCAAGCCGGTCCCCGACGTGCATCGTGTCAATGACAAACCGGAAACGCTGACATCTCGACGACGTCGTCAATCGGACGCCGGCGTCGTCGTCGCATTCCTATCACACAGCGACTTCCGGTACATAACGACAATAAATATTATCCGTTACGTTAAAAACCGGCAAGGTAAAGACCTACGTCTTAGTTTGTTGTAATTAATAAAATATATGGTGCTGTTGTCAGCGGCCCTGTTTTTTTTCTCGTCGTAGTAAAGTGCTGAGTTTTATTTTAGCAAATTTTGGATTAATCGATTAATCCCTTATTATTTAACGAATTCAATCAATCAATCAAATCAAATCAAATCAAATAAAATCCAAATCCAAATCTAAGTCCAAATCAATCAATCAATCAAATAAATAAATAAATAAAATAAATAAATAAAATAAATAAATAATATAAATAAATAATATAAATAAATTAAATAAATAAATAAATAAATAACAGAGTATGAACCAGGCTAATGCGAGTTGGTCGTTGACTGTGGCGCCCTGTGATGTTCGATGACGTCATCCTCGGATATTCCCCACCATCCGCAGCAATGACGTCATCAACGATGACGTCAGACGCGTTGTGAACGACCAATACCTCATCGCGACGAGCTCTTTGCATCATCTGTTCTCAACATGTTCATTAATATTTCTTTGATTTCTTTGAGCGTTTTAATAGTAGAAATAGAAATACATAAAAATATACAATGCACGCAGGCTTATGTTTGAGTTCTGCGTGTGTTAGAATGTGTGTCCACGAATATTATGTTTGTATGTTTTTATTGATTCTGAAACGTGATTAAAATTCTATATACATTAGGTCATTTCACTTTTATGACCCAAGTGGCTTAAGTTGGGTCTTAAGACCGGAGTTGAGATTAACCAATCGCCGTAGCGCAAACTCTCTGGCCACTCGCTAACGTCATCGCTGACGTCATCGCTGATTTCGTCGTATTGCTTTATTTTTGAATCAGCAAAACGTGAAGTGATTTTCGCTCATCAAAACTTAATCTCTAATCGATTAACCTATTTTATGCACGCAAAACCAACCGGTGAGTTAATTAGCTTTGGATTCAGCGATCGCTCAGTCCGAAGTTTGGTCCAAACGAAAAATGAGTTCACTTTTTGGCTGATCTTTGGCCTCCGTCCGAATTTAGGACTCAGCGAAAGACTAATCCAAAAAGTGAAATAACTTTGCGGAATGTCAACGGACTTTTATAATTATTTGACTAACGTACTGCAAAAACAAAAGTCAACAGTTTTTTGACACACAGTGTATATAAAACTGCTTCACGGTATAATATGTACTGCAACAGAATATATAACCCATATAAAACTCACTGCTACTTTCCGAGACTGATTTTAGAAGCTTTAAACGTTTTTAAAGATTCACTAAATTATACAATTTTAACTTTTTTTGTGAAACTGGACTTATTTGTTATTAGTATCCGCATGATTATATAACTGTTTGACCTGTATTTTGTGATTTTATAAGTTTTTTCTTACCTTTATTTTATGTTTAGCGGCCTTCGGGTCTTTTTGCTTTCAATGAATTGACTGACTGAATATTGCAAAAGACGTTATGTTTTTGCATCTGTTTGTTCGTTGGTATTGTTTGTCAGCTGGTAACAAACAAACGCAATTACAAACAAACGTTGTATACACAGGCGACCGAAACAATACGTCGCCGGCTGACAACAGAGCGAGGTAATCATTCGAACAGCAGCATATGGTTTCGGTTTGGCTTAATGGTAACGCGTTGGTCTCGATCAACGTAGTTACTCTACGCCAGCCCCGGTTAGTGCCTCGATTGGTGAGCGTCTTAGCACGGATAAACCACCTCGGCGCAGAACCAGGCACCCAGGTCAACTCAGCCCGAGCCATCCCTCGGTGGTAGGTGCAATAAGTACCCAGCGAAAGCTTGGGTAGTAAACAGGCACGCTTGATGCACTAGCCTGTATCCCTGGTCTCGCAGTGTTTGGCAGGTGTCAGGCTGAGGGCTAGTTTAACTTTACTTTACATAATGCCAACTGCAACTTACCGTCACGGTCTGGGAGGCTACTAGGCCGAACGAGTCGTTAATATGTGGAAGTAAAACTTGAACTTCGACCCGCGGCATCAGTCCTGGCCCGTCGTTGATGACGTTGAACTTCTGAACAAGTCGTTCGATTTTTTTCACTGGTGTCAGCGGTGCTCCGTCTTTGCCTGCGTCCGTTCTCTCCTTGAGCGTTATTTCTTTGTCTTTTGACCTGACGGAACACAATCTTTTCTTGTTAACCTTATTCATTCATTCATTAAAATTATATAAAGTAGCAGACAAAACGCGCTGCTAAGTAATGTCAGTACAATGAGAAATATAGGATACCTAATGGAGTGATAAAAAGGCATGAAGCTGTTGCTAGCGCACATCTAGTGTTCTTAAATAGTATCCGCATAAAATAGTTACCGTCAAGAAGTGAGGATGACCGAGTTGGAAGTTGAACGTTATGTACTCGCTGTCTTAGTTTATAGTGCTGCTCCCGTTGTGGAGGTAGAATGCAGTACTGTAGGTGCTGAGTATTGTTAATGATTTTACCAAACAGTTGTTCATCACTCTTTCACACATCCGATGTCGCGAACTTGTCGTGTTTGTCGGGTGATGAAGAGTTTAAGACCTGAGAGTTCGTCTTGAGGCTAAGACAAGATGACGTAAAGAGAACCATAACTGGACTGACAGAGCGAAACCTTCCGTAGATGACAATACACGACATCAAAGTTAGCTTCAGCACCCATTAGTCGGTTTAGTGGACTTAACCCTACCGCGCCCCATTAATCTTCGAAATCTCGCCGGATTTTAGGGAATCGTACCGTGGATCCTCTGGCACTGTAATTGCGTCTGCGCTATGGAGGGTTAAACACAGCGTGAGTGTAACGGACTGACCCTGAGATATGAAGTGAGCTGCTGTAGACGAAGGGAACGACGACGGTGAACGGTCCTCGCGTATCGTTGCGCGTTCCAACAGCCGCACTCAGTGTCAGCCCAACATCCACGCCTCCACTCAACGATATTTCAGTAAGCTGAAATTATTTCATTTACAACTATTATTTCAGAGTTATTTTATTATTTATTTCCTTAACATTAGTAACGATAGGCTCAACAGTTAGAATTGTCTCACATTTGGTGGCGTGGCACACAGTGGTAGAACGCTTGTCTTTGACCGGCGAACTTCCCGCGTTCTGAGCTCGACCTAAAGCTGACGGGTGACCACTTATGTGGATAAACCGTCCGCTATAAGTCAGCCAACTCGGCCAACTCAGCCTTTCATCCTTCGGGGTCGATAAATGAGTAGTAAGCTGCAACTAGATGTATGCGATCACAAGTCATTGGTGGTGCCGTCTGGTGAACACTTACGAGGGAGAGGCAGGTATGGTGTCGTTTGTAGGTAAAACTGTGCTCACTATTAAGGCGCTATATAAATCCGCTTCGGTTACCCGGTCAAGCGTTGTAAACAAGCTCCAACCAGCAGTGTTATCAACAAGCAGAGATAGTCGCAACAGCTTGAGTGCGACTCGAAAGTCGAACAGGAAAGCTCGGCTGCGGGCCAGCTTTTTATTGCAGTATCGATATTCTTTTTAGATTATATTCGTTTTAGTTTTAGTTACGGTAATAATTTAGCACTGGCTCCACGCACGTCGACGTCGTCGATGTCGACGACGTCGAAGATGAGCTGGATCGTCGTCGTCGTCCCGTTGCTGATTTCCGACGTCAAGTCGCAAATGACTACCCCGGTGGTCGACTCAGTGGCGCCCTCTGTCGAATGATCAGTCGCACCGACGGTCGTAGTCTCCACCACGCCGTTCGAGCGCATCGTAGCCGCAGTTCCAAGACTGCACACCACCTACAGGGTGACCCAAAACAGCAAGACAACCGTTTTAATTGTTCGCATCTTTAGTTTGTCAGTTTGTTTATTTTTTCGGTACGTTTTTGCTTCAGTGACGTCACTATGACGTTAATTTGTTGCTATAATTTCTTGAAATTTTTAATCAGTGATGTGTTCGGATGGTTCTTATCGCCTGTATTTTGCGTTATTGAGGAAGTTGTTTGTTTACTGTCGCCATCACCAGTCTCGTTCCACTTACTGTGCACCTTCCTTATTTCAATGGACACTTCTCAAATCTCTATCAACAACGCACGCCCTTACAACGTGCAGTGTATTTCGGCTACCGGTGTATTTACTTATTTGGTGCGTCCATTAGGAGGGTCCCCGTCTGAACATTGCCATACTGTTTGGTACGGACAAACTAGAATGGTGTGGCTACCCGAGGGTTAAAAAGTTTGATTATACGTTTAGCGCTTTCGACACAATACCGGCGTGTGACGGACGGACAGACAGATAGACGGACAGACGGACGGGCAGAGATCTTGCGGCAACACAGTCCGCGCTACGCATAGCATCGCGCGGTAAAAAATGTATAACACACACCGAGCGTTCTGGTGTAGCGGCGGCGAACTGCAGCGACGGTCGAGGAAAGCTGACGTTCAACGTAACGGCGTAGGCTGTTTCACCTGTATTATCTACTCGCAGGTTGGCGATCACCTGAGCACGGGCCGACAGACTGCCTACCACGACTCCACTCACGTTCAGCCAGTCCACCGTCAGTTCCGGCTCACAGATGTTATCATCGCCGCATGCCTTGTAGAACTGGATCTGCCACGTAAATAAAATAAACAAATAAATAAGCAAATACGTAAATAAATTAATAAGTAAGCACGAAATGAACAAACAAACTCCGGTCGCGTCTATACAGTGGAGCGGTTGACCGGGACGGCTGACGCAGGCCTTTTCAAGGCCATTGCCAGTAACCCAAACCATTCCTTATGCCAAATCCTACACCCATTTAGACCAAATCAGTATTCATTGCGCAAACGTGGACATCCTTTTCAGCTTCCCGTAATAAATACCACCCTTCTAAAATCAACTTTCATCAACAGGTGCCTCTTTCACACACACACAACTTTATTCACCTCACTTAGCCTGTGTGGACCATCCCGTTCCGCTGCTCTGCAGATGTGGCGCGGCCGGTAAGCTGCTTCATTTTCGTGTATTACTTTGTTACCATATTGCGTGTTCTTTACGTCTAATTTTTTTTATTCACATTTAATCAGCATTTATTTTTAATTTGTCATTGATGTGCGACTGACATGTCTTTTTATTAATAAACACATTTATCGCATTTTATAAACATTCAAACAAACAAGTAAATAAATGCGCACGGCAGTAGTGACGGCCGGTAAACTGAGTTCGACGGAAACCTGAGCCCGTGACACCAGGTCCCGTATGCATCATGAAAAAGAACATAGTTTACCTGATTGACGGCGTGGCTGGGCTGCCGCACATCCAATACAGGTGAGATGCGGTCGAGAGCGAGATAATCCACCGTACTCGTGTTCGTATCGCCAGCAACCAAGGCACTGAAGTTGATGCGAAACTCTACCGCCGTGTCGAAGTCTTTCGGCGCGCTCTGCAGCCATCGTCATCAAACATATTGGTTTACTTCGCAGCAAGTAACTATTAGTTTCGACCCAGTTTGCCTGTCTCGCCGTGTGTCTACCGTAAAAGTCGACCAAAGCTATTTTTGTTGTCAAAATTTCGGCAACGCCTACTGCTTGCTATGAAGCAAACGCATTTTTGCCGCGCGATGCTATGCAAGCGCGGTCTATTCCGTTATGCGGTGTCCGTCTGTCATGTTCGTGGATTCTGTCGAAATGAATAAATATATCTTCAATTTTTTTCACCGTCGGCTAGGCACACCATTCTAGTTTTTTCCGCACCAAACCTCCTGGCAATATTTCGACGAAGACCCCCCTAACGGGGACGTCAAATGCAGGTGCGGTAAGCACAAATCGCGATTCGAGACGAATTTCTGGCTATTGATCGATGACTGCTGGAGCTAGCGCGATCAACAATTGACGGTCGTCCGAGAACTAGTGTACAACAGTTATGGTGCACGTCTGTTTACGGCACGGAACGCCACACACCAGTTAATACGCCGAACAGAAGTGAACATAACAGAATTTAATTTCATTGACGCAGCGGTAAATCTGAAGTGGAAATACGGCTGATAATAGAAGATTGCGCTCGACGTATTGTACTATTGATAAGTGAAGCCACTGAGACATGAACCATCGCGCGGCCTCTCTGCGACAGCATGCAGGGCTAGTTGTTCATACAGCCAGGCAACATCATCTCCAGGAACGGCTGAATGTTCTGTAAAGCACTATTTCAGTGCCTCGCTCGTGTCTTATCACTATAATATCCACAACGCTGTGTTGTGTGTGTTCCGATAAAGGGACAAGAACACTGCAGCGTATGGCTACGCCAGATATCAGCAAGAAATTCAGCTATCGCTAAGAAATCGCGCGTGAGCTGCACACACAATGTAACAACAACTAGAAGGGCACTCGGTAGAGTGCATTTACCTCCGACAACGGTGTTTCGACGCCTCAAAACCACACGTCGCTGCTGCGACGGGCGCCAAATAACCATGCCCAATACATGTGCGTGGGATTTTCCCGACGTAATAAAATTCCGCGTTGCAGTGCATACTATATTGGAAAAAAAACATTCCGGTTCCGGTATCCGAACTATGATCCGGATAGGGCTCAAAAGTTGATCAGTTCGTCCGTGTCACGACACCTGTCGAGACGCAAAATGTCACCCAAATCCATGGACGCGTTTTTGAGTAATCTTGCTAACAGACAGACAGACAGACAGACGGACAGACAAACATCGTGGGAAATCGCATTTGCTTCCTCCGTTGTCGGAGGTAAACAAGGTAATGCGAAGCATGACATACCTGCCACGCCGTTACAGACAGACAGATAGACAGTTACAGTTACAGTTAACTGGATCATTATTTTTCAGTTATTTCGCCATTTCAGTTACAGTTACAGTTACAGTTACAGTTACAGTTACAGTTAACTGTTATAACACTGCTGCCACGCCCACTTCATGACGTGGCAGGTAATAAATTTTCGACAATTGTGGGACGTTTATGAACGCCATGTTTTAGCCCCTGCCGTAACCATAAATGCCACAAAGGGGAAGTTTGTCACGAGGGAGCAAACGTATGGGACACCCGTAGTGGCGACCGCTTCTGCAAGCATAAATTTCACGGCGGGATAGTTTTCCACGGCAGGAGGAAACATGACACCGGTGTTGGCGTCAGTTCCGCGGCCGCTGCGTCTGCTGGCATAAATTTCACGGGGAGTTTTTTTCACTGAGGAAGAAACATCTGTGACACCCTGGTTTTCCTGTTGTTGTTTTGCTGTTCGCGCCCCCTACCGGGAAGACGGCGACCCAGCGGGCCTCGGTTGAGCGCTTTTCGATGATGTCATCAGGAAACGTCATCACGCCGCTACTCAGAGGCTGGCAGTCGTGTCTGGCACCAGGCTGGTAGAGACACCCACGTCGGCTTTCGACGTCACCAACCAGAGCATCCATCTCAACGTCGTAGCGGACACCTGTCGTTGACAATGACGACACACGTAAAATACCGGTAAACGTAACGGAGAATGTGCTCACGAAGAAAATATTTTGTTCACGTGAGAAACTGAAATCGATACAAATGACACTTAACTAACTTAACTAATAATTTAGCTGTGTAAGAGAGAGGGAGTCACAAACCTGCGCGCCACAGCTGCGAAAAACCCGCCGATCAATGTAAGACAGGTGCTAGAAAATATCGCAAAAAGCTGTATCTCGTAATGTTCAGTAAAGTGGAGCAGTGATCCTAGATCCAGATCCGGAACTGGATCAGCATAAAATTTAACCATTCCTAGACGGTCGTCCCTCGCTCATGCCTACCACGTTTGGTCGACATCTATCAGCGCATTCGTGAGTTATATACTGCGGACAGACGGACATACAGACACACACGGGTGATCACAATACCCCAATACTTCATCCACCTCCATACAGAGGCGCGCAAGTAACTACGACAAAGTAACAGTAAATAATAATTGCATTAGTTTACGTTGTTGTCAAAATACCACAGCAAATTATTATCACTATTAAATTTGTCTCTTCTTTGTTATAGCACTAAAAGCTTCTATCTCCTCTAAGTCTTCTATACTTTAGAGTTGGTAAGTGCAATCAGACGTTACTTGTATTGAAGATTTTAAAGAAATCACTAATTTTACAGCTCTTTTCTGAACTTTCTCAATGTCTATAATGTCTCCATTATTTCTGTGGGTACCAGACGGAATTAGCAAGAATAAAAACAGTAAATTAGTAATAATAATAATCACCGTGTAGGGATGGGTCTTCGGGCGGTGCGAAGTAATTAAAGACGATTGTAATCTGCAGACAAAAAGCGTAGTCGCCCGTCGCTTTCGCCACAGCATTCGTGACGAGTTCGAGACAGTTTGCTCGATACCATTCGATGACGGGACGGCCGAACTCGATAGCGACCGAAACGTTATGTATCGGGCGAGTGCGGAGTAGCAGCACAGCGTCACTGACAAACGTGCCAACCGCCACGTCTAAAGGCAGACGAAGATAAAGACATCACTAATTCGTATGATATACGGCAGTTTTAAGAAAAAAATTTATAAGAAGTTAAATCGCAATTCTTTAGGCCCTACGGCTTAACAGCAAGTTATATGATAGTCATATGCGACATTCTCTTGCGTATAACTGTATTACTGTAATGACTTTTTAACTTTGTACGGGGCTGAAAATTAAGGCTACTGCATTCTCTGGCCAAAATTTGGGCCCTTTGACAGACATTCAGATGCGTTCAACATACTCGCTGCTTAAAGATGATTTTGGGACATTCCTCAGAAAGCTGTAACAATATGATAGACAAACCTTGTAACGGATTAGTGGTAAGTGTTTAATTACCGGTAGCATTTCTGCTATAGATTTCATCGTGAACGCTTTTTCCTATTTCTCACAAATAACGAGCCCCAAAAAAACAGCGGGCCCGGATGCTGCAGCTCTCACAGCATCACCTTAATACGAACCGGACTTCGTATATTACTTACTTATTAACTAATTAACTACTTCCGGTATCGGCCAAATATTCGCTAGGATACCTGACGGAGTATTCGAGCGGTTATAAAGCTTGACCGACGCAGCCGAAATTTTATCAGTACCTCTATGGACGCAGCCCTACCGGGGTAACGGTTGTCGTCGATATCCATGCGCGAGGCGAAAGAGTGCGCAAAGCCTCGAAGTGCAGGAAGGTTCAGCGAGGCCGGAGTGAGTTTCTGTACGAACTGATCAACCAGTCCAGTCGCAGAGGCACAGCCGTGGTAGACGTACGCCGCACCGTGACCTCCGTCCTCGAACGGCGCACCGACGATCACATCTGCGTCACGTGTTTCACGGACATCAGGCATTAATGATTTCATCAACACACACAGGCCTCACATATGCAGAATATACGATGCAACCGATCGCCAAAACAGTTGCAGCAATCGTTGCTGCAACGGTTTCAACAACAAAGCAGTTGTAGCTCACCGTGTATATAATACTGTCATAATAATAGCAAGCACATTAAGACTATCGAGACGCAGACCTCATGCCTAATTTTGGTGGTCTTCAACATGATATTTGACCTTTTGACCTTTTGACTACCGAACTTGAACTAACTGTAAATACAAGTGGAGACAGGCACAGCAAACCTCGCCCTTCACCCCACTGCAGGCGCTGCCACCAGGCGGATTTAACGGCACAATCCCAGGTCCGTTGCCCGTATATTAATTCGGAAAGTTTCATGACATAGTAATAGAAATAGCTTGGCATGAGACAATAGATATCTAGCACTGTGTCGACCGACGACGCGTGTTGTAGGCCCCAACAACTGCCGCTGTACCACGCATCAGTGATGGCGCGTTGGTCCACACAAATGATATTGCAAAATGCTTTAAAATGCAACATATTTTTTCTTATAATAAAATCCCCTCAGGGGCTACCGCCCCGTGACTTACATTTTTAGATAGCTGATGTTAAGCTCTAATTGACATGTAACTATCCGACTTACCGTTTTCGAGATAACTGCGGTCAAATGGCTTTTTATAGGCCCAAAAACCGACCCCCTCTCCCGTTTTCGGTCTCGCATTTGGTGACCCCTAAAGATATCGCCACCAAAAGGGGAGACTTTGTGTCCGGACGATAGATCTACTGTCGCGCAAACTTCACGGCGATCGGTGTCACCGTCGCCGAGATATCTGTAACCGGACAGATAGAAACGAAGACAGAAAGAATTACAGCAGACTTGTTATCAGACGCAACGCATACTAGCGTTAGGTTTGTCGATAATTAAACTTACACAAAACATACCTAGTAGAAAAATAAGTGTTGCCAGATACAGCAAACCCCTGCTCTGAAAGTTTCATAATGACAGTTGTAACTGTTTTCTCGCAATATTGCCAACAAACAATCAAAGAAAGTTAAAGAAACACACACTACTAAAAATAACACCTCGCCGGTCGTTTCGACGGGACCAGGTAAAAACGTAAATCACACTGGGTCATTCATTTCACTTTTGGATTAGTCTTTCGCCAAGACCAAAGACTGAGACCAAACGGATCAACTTTGGACTCAGTCCCGAGTTCAAATTATCCAATCACCGCAGCGCACATGACTGATCACTCCATAATGTCATCGCTGACGTCATCGCTGTTATCTCCGTATTTCTTTGTTTATTTATAGATTAGCGAAAAAGTGAAGTGATTTTCGTAACCTATCTTGTGCATGCAAAATCAACCGGTGAGTTAATTAGCTTTGGATTCAGCGATCGCTCAGTCCGTAGTTTGGTCTCAGCGAATCGCTGAGTCCAAACGAAAAAAAAACGACTTCACTTTCTGGCTTATTTTTGGTCTCAGTCCGAGTTTAGGACTCAGCGATAGGCCTGGTCTTAGCGCGAAGTGACCCACTGACAGATCGTGTAAAGATGTATGATGAGACGTACTCGAGCTCAAGTTTCTTAAGTAACAGAGATAGTCTTTATAGTTCACGATGTACGTAAAGAAGCACCGTTGCACTGGTCAAAGTTGATGTCGCCAAGTGCCGCAATTGCAGTTCCAAATCTTCCGTCCACTTTTCCACTTCCGGTCAACCTTACGGTTGGCAACGATGCTATGCTACCCTGCGACAGTTTAAACATATTTTAGATCATTTGACAGAAACTTTAGCACGACAGCGACTAAAACATTCGCGTAGTTATGCTGCAGAGTATTCACAACGAGTTCTGCAAATCTCGTCCCGTAACCCACTGCAGGGTGCTGCCACATGGCGATCCCATAGCCACTGCCTATATACACTGGGTCGTTTCACTTTTTGGATTAGTCATTTCGCTCAGCGGAAACACTAGTATATTCACAGGCCGCAAGGAGTAAATGTATATTAATTATAGTGGGCATTTACATGGCTCAGCACCGTCCAACTGCATCTGAGACAACACCATCTTACGCTCCCAGAAGCAGCAGATTTGGCTCAGAACCGCCCTCTGTGGAGGATGGTGTCGACGTATGGCGCTACGCAATCCTGAGTTGCATGCCAGAAACGACGACGACGACGCATTTACATGTCCTCAAGTATTTATTATTATTTATACTAAAGGAGAAAGGAGTGATGCAGACGAGTAGGCTTACAGACGTCTAATCGCGAAAGTTTCGAGAAAATGTCGCGCTTAAACGTCTGCAAGCCTATTCGTCTGCATAACACCTTTCTGCTTAAGTATCACTCACTCACTCACTGCTGCGCTTGACCAGCTGAGGGTCGTAGCGTCCTCCACATCGAACGATCCTGACCCGCGATCCAGGCAGCACCAACAGATAGGCCAACGTCTTCTTCCACTTGCTGCAG
>Ga0209339_1000725_pt1 | contig 12658 bp, 8 predicted proteins | sample OlaalgELextract3_FD_187376 | JGI IMG/M metagenome (GOLD analysis project Ga0209339, IMG submission 187376) | Olavius algarvensis symbiont microbial communities from Tuscany, Italy - Type A ELBA extract 3 (SPAdes) (version 2) | ecosystem: Host-associated > Annelida > Digestive system >... | reverse complement strand
TGGCCTATCTGTTGGTGCTGCCTGGATCGCGGGCCAGGATCATTCGATGTGGAGGACGCTACGACCCTCAGCTGGTCAAGCGCAGCAGTGAGTGAGTGAGTGAAAGCACTCCCGAGTGTCCAATTAAGGAGCGCTCTCACGGGATTAAACTTGCACAGCGATCCCGCGGGATTGCTCACAAACTGGACACAGCCCAGGTCTGTCCTTATCAACGGCACTTGTCACTGCTAAGCAAACGGACAATAAAATATCAAAAGCACATAATACTAGTAACAATGGCAGCCAGAAGTACACAATGGTAACCAGCATACATGGAACGACGGACTAAATGTGTTAAAAATACATATGTGCATACTCAAAGGTATTTCGTACTACCACATGCCAACATTTAGCGGAAAAATATCAGGTCTAAATACAGACAGACAAATAATAACTACATGGTAGAACCACGAGCCACAGACATACACTTAACGTATCACTGAATACTGCTATTTACTAAAATGTGGCAAGCAGCAAATTCAGATCTGCTAAAAAACAAAAACCAACTACTGTAGTTGCAGTACTAGTAGTAGAAGTAACAAGAGTAATAGTGGTTTGGTCACCAAGGTCCTGTAACATGCATTATGTAATGTTAAAATAAGCCAATGTGTTAATATTAGCATATCTCCTACCAAATTAACTCAGTTCAATCTGTGTGAAAACTGACAAATATGTAAACACTAGAATTACACATAACAACAGAGACATCATTGACACTAACATAGCAGCCATATTATCACAAGCACAAGCACTGTCAGTATCGAGCAATGAAACAGTGTTTTTGAAATTACTGCAGATCACAGTTAACACACTACAAGACTGCAACAAAGGACAAACATTAAAAATGCTTTAGAACACTTACAAGGAAATCATTTTTTCATGAAAACATTTCTGTTATAACTATAGCAACTAATTACATGTACTTACAAAATTCAAGCTCTGTCCATCATAGCTGCTTGTAAGCAATAACGTGATAACTTCTCGGACTGTAATCTAATGTCACTGAACCTAGTAACAAGCTACTTACTGCATGCTGTACAGATTACAATGGAGTGAAAGTAGGCTGAGTCATTCAGAATTATAAGTAGCTCTGTGATGTCTATTTATGTGGCACTGGCTGTGTGTACTGCCTTATATCTACACAAACATAAATACAACACAATACACATGCCTAATGCCACACAGATCTATTCTCAATAATGCCATAACACTTGCACAGTGCACAGATTATTGCAGACAACTAATTGCAAACTGCAACTTGGCTGAGAGCAGTCGCTGCACAACTGATCAATAACAATACCTCTCATGTCGTTAAAAGCTGCTGTATTGAAAAAAATATCTGTATTCACTATCTACATCTACATCAATGACGTAATGCACGCAGTACCATTAGTCGCAACATCACATGTGAAGAACTCTTAATACCTGTCATCATACACCTAGCTTATCAATCCTGTGCATGTAAACTGTGTCCCAAAAAGGAGTACACCAAACTAATGGAATAACTTTGTCAATTCTTAATGGATTTTCAAAATTCTCTCGCTGCTGGAAAGAGAAGTAAATATCCAACAGAAGTTCGAGTTTTGGCATATCTGGAAGAGAATGCAAACAAAAATGTAACTTACACTGATTTTTGAACACACCCAATTTTAATGCACTTAGCTTACTTACTTACTTGTTGTTTCAATTTATTTCCAGTTCCTGTTAAATATTCTTCGTAAATAGCAGGCAATTTTACCTAACGAAGTGCTGTAAACTGAAGCAGTATTTTCTGCATGTTTGGCATGGCATGGCACAAAAACTGAAACGTCTTGTCATATGGCTGAATGTTGTGACAATGAATAGTTGCTCAAAGTGCCCGCCTTTGCCAGGACGCATGCGCAAAGATGTCCACGTCACTCGTCAATTGCATTGTCAATGATGGCCTCATCACTGACAACTATTGTGACAACATTCAGTCATATGACGAGATGTTTCAGTTTCTGTCAAATGTGATACGACTTTAGATTGTATTTTTTGTAAATTACCACAAAGTTGAACTTCTAACTTTCACAAGTTAGCATGGCAACATACTGAAAGTATGGTGGGAAGTATTATACGGGTTTTGTTGGAAATTAATTTCTCTGTGCAGCAGTGAAAGAATTTTAGAAATCTATTAAAAATTGACAAAGTTATCGCCATGAGTTTAGTGTACTACTTTTTCTGGGGACACAATGTAGTATGAGTTGATTGAACCGGCCGTCACTGTTAGAACTAGTTGACCGTTACACAAGCAGCGTGACAATCAGCAGCTGTAATGTACCAAGCTAAGCACTTTGACAGGCAACGAGCAGTGCGCTGTCAGAGAATATCACAAATGCTATCAGCACAACAACAGCATACAGCTGTAATCATTCAAAACATAAAATACAATCAACGTCTTAAAAATATATGCGAGCATACTTGAAGTTATTTCTTCCTACCTCACTAAATCACTATGGTACAGCATTTCAATGAAAATAGCAAGAAATATACCGCTACATCATACCTACTGCAGCAAAACTATTATATATAGAGTTGAAATTCATACATTTCACATGGATGAAATTGCAGTTTGCTCACTCAATATTCTCTCATGTACGGTATGCTGCACAATCTTGCTTCAAGGAGTTAACAAAATAGTTCCTTCTCCTAGCCTGCAGTTAACTGAATGCCCTCAAGTGCTGCTATGTCTCGTCTATCCATACATTTCTACTGTCCTCTTGTGCCTTGTCCACCAGAAGAGTTTACTGCAGCCTTCTCCTATACACACTCATAACATCTAACTTGTGCTTACCTTGTCTTGAGATCAACCCACTTGACAAGGCCGCGGGTTTAGCGGACTAGTCCCTGAAGAAACCCATCCTAGTGCATCTAATTTTATTCAGTCTATTTTTGAAACAGTTCAGGCTGGGTGCATCAAAGTGTCCTGGTCCAAACTGTTCCGTCTGTCAATGATTCAATTTGCGAAAAAATATTTCCTAATACCTGTATTAAATCTTGGTTTACAAATTTTCTTACTATGGCCACATAAACCCTTATCATTACCATCAAGCGTGAATAAAACCCTTATGTCTATCTCTGTGTAACCGTAGAACATTTTAAACACTTCTATTAGATCACATCGATTTCTTCTCTCTTCAAGCGTCCAGAACCCTAACCTCAAGAGTCTCTCTCCATATGGCAAAGACGAAGAACCTTCGATCATTCTTGTAAATCCATGTTGCACTCTTTCCTATAGTTCTTTATCCTTCTTACAGATCTTACATGTAATACAGCCAAATGTGCAGTGCATCATGTTCATTACCGTTATCTTCAACAGTTCTGCTTCTTGTGTTCAGTGGTTACATGTCAACACAGACTGCCGTCTCTATGGGTCACAGACACAGGCAATTCATTCTACTTCTGCCACTCAGGCACACAAAATATTGCTCCTCTAATACGCTGCTTCACTGATAAACGCATGTTAAGTTGTGAACATCCAAGCAGCCAAATACTGCTATATCTTGAAGATATATATACCAGCAGTTATGTTATGAAAGTGCAGACAGATTGCAAGTGTTATATATGAACATTTATATCTAAATATGTATATAAACTTGTCTTCAATCGGTTACAGTTATGTACAATACTGTTTCTGCAAAAAGGCCACAATAATGCTATATGAAATAAAAAATAGGACAACTTCACAACCTGGGCATAGACGAGGAAAGATGCTGCAACAACTCTGGTGTGTGCACATATAAGCATACATTTCAACATCACTCAACAACTGTCACATCAGAACAACAGCTCTATGCTGCTAACAACAGCTCTATGCTGCTAACAAGTGACACTGCACACCATAACAAAGCGAGAGACATCAGAATTCTGCGCCAAAACATTGCAAATTCTGTGTGCGTGATTTGCAATTCTGCGCGACACTTTAGCGAATTCTGCACAACATTGCAACCCGCTTTTTCTATGGTACAATTGTCTGTGACACCGGTGTACTATCGCGAGTATTATGGCTTGTCGGTCCACTTAAGTTAAGAGTTACTGTTCAACTTACACTTAGTCTTAGAAGTTATCCACTAACAACTGGAAGTTCAAATGACATCGTGTGAAGAATTTTTATTATTTTTGCACGAAACAGGGACACTGCGGTGCCTGCAGAAGGAAATGGCGACTTACAGACACTGATCTGTGTCCTTGTGGCGAGACCCAGACAGTGTTCCACATTAACATAGAAACTTCTTACTTTACATATACACTGCTCCAGCTCATATGTTGGAGAGACAGGCAGGAAGTTCGGTCTGAGGATCAAGAAACACAAGAAAGAAGTGGACTCTTTCACAGCTGCACAGAACCGAGCTTCCAGGGCAAGGGAGAGCAGTGTAACTCACAAGTCAGCCATCACAGACCATGCCGTGGAAGAGAACCATGTCATCGACTGGGACAAAGCAAAACTGGTCGACAGAGAGACACAGCAACAGACCAGATGGATAAAAGAGGCACTTTGGACCAGAAAGACACCGACACGCATGAATCGGGATGCAGGATCCTACCAACTCAGCCACACATGGGACCAGTTGATTTCCAGGTCACGTGCTCCATCGAGCTGTAAACAATCAAGACATAATCAAGATGTCCGACGGACATCAAAACGTTGTCATTAGGTAACATATTTTCAGTTGTGTAAAGTAATAAGTTTCTACGTTATTGATATGACCAACTGAATACACCTCTTCAATACTACACGACATTCCACATTGTCGAATCCTGTCCCCTGAGAAAACTGAATGGCGGCTTATCTTGGCTACTCTGCAGATGAAGAAGCTGTTTTGTGGCTGACCAGTTATGGTTCATGACACACATACGAGAAGAAGATTGTTTACATATGTGAAAAACAAGTAACAACAAGTGGTATACTGTGTAATTTTAACTGTTGTAAGTGAAAGGGTTAACAAAAATCAACAAAATTTTCGCATTTCCTGCGCCATTTGGTAAATTTTCCTCAATTCTGCGCAGGACCCCATATTCTGCGCACGGTGGCCAATTCTGTGCAAAATTCTGCACACGCAGAATCCTGACATCCAAAGCTAACCACATACAGGTACATACATACCTGATGATGTAGCTAGTTTCACATTTGGAAAACAAACACAAATGCTACAACATAAATTGTCTATGTAAAAATCTCATGGACGATAGCAGCAGATAAAAATAAATGGTCAATGGACTTATGCGAGACTACACTCACAAACTGCCTTAACTGAAGGCACAGAGCAATCACACCAATTCAACTCAGGATCTAATGTGCAGTTGGAGCACGAGCTTTACGACGTCGAACACCGCCATTCAATTCATTGTCGGACACTTCAGCTGCTGCTGCAGCGTTGTGAGATACAGCGGCCGAACTTCGAACTTCAGTGTGTTGCAGAAGTCGCTGCAGGTAGAAATGCCAGATGGTCCAGATGGCCAGTGACACTAGACCAATCACCCAGCCAACGACGACGTAGCCCGGCAGCGGTTTGGTAAAAGTGTGCCAGTCAAACTTGAATGTGATGAGAACCTCCGTGACAATGATTGCGCCTATCAACAGTGTCTGAGCTCCAATCTTCTTGCAATGACTACATAACAAAATTACAGCAGCATAAAATAACGAAACCAACTTGTTACTACGAAACACAGTAAACATACAAAAACCATCTGAGCTGTTGGTCTGACCACACAACAGCATTAACCCATACCAGCTCAGAATATGGCAAACCTAGCTGACCCAAGCAAGTGTCAAGGCATCACCATCCCAGCCCGGCCAGCTCATAAATCACCCTGGCCTGCCTAGTCTGGACCAAGCACCTGACCTACAAGTCACACTATGTTGTGTTCATTTTAGCAGAGGCCCGGCCCCAATAGCATTAAGTGCCACTTTTTTTAAATGCAACAAAGGTCACAGATTAGAGAGAACACGATTCAATCCTGCTGCTTGTGAAAATAATCTCAAAGCATGCCACTAATAATCTTGACACAAAATATCTTATCACACTGGGATTTAAAGGAAAGTCCCATCATGCCAGTAATTGATCAGGCACAGCATGCATGCTGCACACTGCAGCCATTACTGCTAAGCCACCAACAAGCTCCTAGGGACCCACTAATGCACTGATTCTCACTTAAATGGGTGTCTATTGCTTACCATTAAACCTCTGTATGTCGAAGTTCATAGTACTGCTGGCTAAACTTTAAAATATCTGTGTTTCAATATAACCAGTGTGACAAAGCAGGCAACCAAGACTGATAACACTGGGTAATATTAGTTCTAAGTGTCTTGATGTGACACACGGAAGCTGCTGTGTGAATTTAAGTATAGCACATCACTGGGAACAAAATGTTCCATTATACTTCATTGTAGTTAGTTCTAGAAAACAAATCTATATATTATATTATAAAATAATCACACATTAAATATGTGTTCAGTTTCCTCTCTACAAAGACAATAATGACAGTAGTGAGAGGGTAGTAGAACAGGTATCTCTGTGAATATGAGACAGAGCAGTGACAGCTGGTAGCCATAGTTAGCTGTAGCTAACCTCATCTGCAACTAAACATGACTAGTTAATCAACTGATGAACTGTATGTTCATCAGTATCAACTCCAGCTGATGTTGACTGTGACATGCAAAGTTTGATACAGAAGCTGCTCCTCTCAGTGACATGCGCTGACTTACATGTTTGCAATAACTGAGATATTGACATAATTATGTCCTGAAAACTGGATTAACTGCGGTACTCGACCAATTTGTCAGTTGCTGAGTCTATGATGTCTGTTTTATATAAATGAAATGGCGAATTAATCGAGTTCAATATATCCAGATTTGATTGTACTTGCATAGCTGACATCAGCAGATTAAGCAGCATTTCAACATCATTCTTTCTTTAACCAATTTCAGGCTTTGAGTACCATATAGTAAGTAACATCATACAGGCAATTCTTGCTACAAAACTCCCACTCTGATAGACTTCTACAGTGTGTCTCAAAAAATGTCCCAAATTTGACTGGCTATAGCTTTAATACACATCCACCAATTTTTTTTTTACAATTTTTGGCAGATGTCATCAGCAGAGATTAAAAAATCGGCTGCAGGTATAACTTTCCCAAATACCTCGCTTTTACTTACTTTATAATGCTGTGAAGTAAAAGGGATTGTTGTGTAAAAATGGTAAGTGCTGATGATGAAGTTTTGATCAAAACTTTGTATCAATTCAGTGGCGGATTGGCACAAACTTTTAATTAAAACTTTATCATCAGCACTAACAACCTTTTTTCCACAATGCTCCTATGACGCTATAACAGTGACTTGGAAAATGCATCATTTCACTCCAGAGCATTATAAAGTAAGTAAAAATGAGTTATTTGAGAAAGTTATACCTGCAGCCGATTTCTGAATCTCTGCTGATGACATGTGCCAAAAATTGCAAGAATTGGTGGATATATGTTAAGCCTATAGCCACTCAAACTTGGGACATTATTTTGAGACAGAGTGTATATGGAATATATTCAAATGTGTAGGAAAAGTCACGATATGCACACATCTATTACAACAACAACATTTTTAACGAGTCTTTATCTGGACAATGGGTGAACCGGCACCAGAACCCTTAAAACATTAACCCAATATATAATATATATAATTGTTGTCTTCACAAGCACTCCCAACCTTCCCTCTCAGGCCTCCCAGTCTACCTCCAGGGTCTAATACTAAAGAGAACCTGGGGAAACAGCTGAAAGAAACATGAAGAACCCAACGACAAGGACCCACTTTTCCTTTATACTTGCCTAATTCTGGATTTGATGAGGACCTCAATTAATCGCTGGTCTCCTCTTACTCACATCTCACTGCATGATGACTAGCATGCCTGCAGCAGCCATATGCCTGCAGCAGCCATACATGATGAGAGTGAGAGTAAGCCCACCACATATCTATTATTAGTGAAACATAAATAAATTGCATGCACATAATGAAGCTTACTTACGGGTCATCAAGGAACTGAAATATTTCACGCATCGTGACTGCTCCCCAGAACAGGAAGAAGACAAGACGACCGAGGCAGAGAAAGTGTGGTGGAGGGATCCACAGAACGAACTTCAGTGTAAACGTATTCAACTCAGCCACTAAAAACTGCAGCCAGCAGACACAACACACGTTGTATTCTATTAAATGCATACATACTTCTTTACTAACCAAATACAGTATTACCACAGTGACGCCTAGCAGTAAAATATCTTTTAAAAATGTCTATTTAATCTCTAAAAATCAAACTTACTTTATGCAAATTTACTTTTTGACATCACAATCGTATCATAAACTTAGTTTATTCAACTCTACTTTTCGATGTCACACTGGTATCATGTTGCTGAACAGCAATATTACTCCGTGATAATTATAACTGTAATAATGCAAAGTATTCTTATTAGATTTCACGCCAATGTTCACTGTGACAAAGGATGGGATCATAGTTTATGGCTTACCGTGGCTATAATGAGGAGCATGGAGAACCATCTGGTCAGACTTGAGGTGGAACGCCAGTCAAACTCTGTCCAGACATACGGCGTGAACTGCCGCAGCAGACGACTCAGCTTACCACTGACAACAGCACACACAACTTAGTAACAATGACACACATAACAATAGGAACAACAACGACCATGTAACAGCCTTTTATCCGGGACAACTCGGCTGTACATGTTTCTTGTACATGTCGCTGTTTTATACTTATTGTTCTTACAGACTATGTAATACGCTACTGGACGTCTATCTTATAGATTTTTGTAACTAGCGTACAATCAAATGACTTATGTATGTATGTGAGCCGGCACCAGAACTCTCAGAAACATTAGCCCAATATACCACCATCATTGTCCTCAAATTCCTCACGACCACTCCCAACGTTCCCGGTCTACCTCTAGTGTCTAATACTAAAGAGAATCCGGAGAAACAGCTGAAACATATAGAACCCTGGGTAAAAACCCACACTGCCTTTATAGTTGCCTAATTCACATTCTGCGTTTGACGAGGCCCTTGGTTAATCGCTGGTCTCCTCTCACTGTATAGCAGGGCTGCAGCAGCCACACAGACAACACTGAGATTAAGACCAGCCACGCATCCCAAGGTATTCATTCATGCCTCTCACTGTATGACCACTAGCAGGGCTGCAGCAGCCACACAGACAACAGTGAGATTGAGACCAGCCACGCATCCCAAGGTATTTTTATGCCAGATGCTGTTCTTGTTGTAACCCTCCTCACTTGAGCTTGGGGACTGGCTCAGAGTATGCTGGCTTGCATACCCTGATGCTACGCTACACACGTAACATCACGAGCTGTATACCATAACGGTAACACTATGTATCATTTACAAGCAATAATAAGAAAGACAGAAGTGACCTACTGCTGATTACTTGCACACAAGTAATTCTTTCAACTGCCACTAACAGCAGCAAGCAGTTCAGTTTCACTTCCTTCTACAGCTATATATTCCTTTACGTTCAAATTTTTCAGCTTTACCTTTACTTTAGACTTGTACCAACTCATTCCCAGTTAACTTTATCTTTCCAAACACGATAATGTTATCATTCTATATACACTGTGTCCCAAAAAAAGTAGTACACCAAACTCATAGCGATAACTTTGTCAATTCTTAATGGAGTCTCAAAATGTTTTCGTTGCTGGAAAGAGAGGTAAATTTTCAACAAAATCCATATAATACTTCCCACCACACCTTCAGTATGTTGCCGTACTACCTTGCGAAATTTAGAAGTTTGAGTTTTGTTTTGGCATATCTGGAAAAAATGCAAACGAAAATGTAACATGGATTAATTTTTGAATACACACCAAATTTTAATGCACTTAGCTTCCTTACTTACAAGTTGTTTCAATTTCCAGTGCCTGTTAAATATTCTTTATAAATAGCAGACAATTTTTATCTAAACAAGCGTGGTGAACTGAAGCAGAGTTTTCTGCATGTTTGCAATTGACGAGTGGCGTGGACGTCTTTGCGCATGTGTGCGGGCAAAAGGCAGACACTTTGAGCAACTATTGTGACAATATTCAGCCGTATGACAAGAGACGTTTCAGTTTCTGTCAAATGTGACACGATTTTCAAAGTGTTTTTTGGTAATTACCACAAATTTAAACTTCTAACGTTCGCAAGGTAGTGCGATACATACTGAAGGTATGGTGGCAAGTATTATATGGCTTTGTTGTAAATTTACTTTTCTTTCCAGCAGTGAAAGAATTTTGAAAATCCGTTAAAAATTGAGAAAGTTATCGTCATGAGTTTGGTGCACTTCTTTTTTCGGGACACAGTGTATTTTTGTACAAGCAGTTCACATTGTGTTAACTTTCACATCTTTTATCATCCTCCTGATTTCATTTTCACATTTCCTTTCAGGTCTAGTACTATTTTTAGAACTAGTCATTACAATCAATGGCACTTTGCAGTCATTTCTAGCTACAACTTTTGTTTTTTTGTTACATATTTACAGATAGTTTTTCATTTGATTGTAGTTTTTTAAGGCAGAAACTTAGTCTTGACTGTAAGACTGTACAACCTGTAGGACGGTATGTTCCACATTCCACGCCAATGATAATGTTTCATTGACAGATAATTCAAGGTCTTCATACCCATGAAGATGCCAAAACCATTGCAAATGACCACATCCATTAACCACTGTCAACAGCAATACAGTACACCAGTCAAGCTCCTTGTTTCATAATCACCAATCTCTCTATATCTGCTACCTCACCAATCCAAAGACCACTACAATAATGATACATATTACATAGCACCATTATACAATCTGCTGCATTTGACTGCTAGTATATGCACATCACTTACACCAGCTTTCGGGCCATGTAAAATGCTAATGGCTGTTGTAGAAAACAGCAGTCTACAGGTGGTATTATTATTACACAGCACTCTAAACTGTGTCTCGTGTCAAAAAAGGTAAAAATAAAGGAGGGCCATATTTCAGAGGAGCATAGGCAGGGTGCTCATTTCCCTTTCATAAGCCGTTGAGCCCGTAGGTGGATAAACCACTATTGTATGTGACGCATGGCCATTGCGATGCCAGACCTACGGTTACCATCCCAGCCTAAGCTGGTACTCATTGTGCCTACCTAACCTAACTGGGATGGCCAGGCTGAGTTGACCTGGGTGGCTGGTTACATACAGGACAGTTTACCCGCCCAAAGATGGTCACCCATCCAAGCACTAACCGGGCCCAGCATAGAGTAACTAGGTTAATCGAGACCAATGCGTTACCACTAAGCTAAACCGCCAGCCGTTAACTCAAAAACGTTCAAACTTTCAGGGGAAGTTACCCACATGAGAAGTAACTAGCAGAGCAACACTTAGGTCACAAGGTCAATGGGGCAGAAATGTGAAAATCGTTTTTGGCACATATCTTTGTGAGCAAGAAACTGAGAAGTCACAGAGAGACCGTGCGACACTTCATGTCATTGAGTACTTTGCTAAGCCACTCAAGGTCATTCGAAATGACACCATTTAATAGGGCATGTGTAACTCCCTACTAGTATTCCATCGAAACTATGTCTGTATTTTGTACAGTTTCTGAGATATTCAGCATCAAATAATGGCATGACATTTCAAAAGTATGGGACGTTCAAGGTCGTTGAAAATGACGCCGTTCAATAGATTATATACGACTTACTATTTCTCTACCATTATAAATAAGAATAGCTGTATACTGTACCATTTTCGAGTTATTTGATGTCAAATAATATCGTGACCTTGAAATCTGGTTTAAAGGTCACTCAAGGTCATTGAAACTGGTACCATCTGAAAGCTTGGATAAGGTTTCCTATTTGCATTCCATAGCAATTGCGAGACGACAGCAGAAGATATTTGTCGAAAATCGTGATTTTTTTCATATCCTCGTGCATTTGGAATATTGCCATACCGGTTGGTGTGCAAAAACTTGAATGGTGTGGCTATGCGATGGTGAAGAGAGTTTGAGAATAGGTTTAGCCATTTAGACAGAATACCAGCTTGACGGACAGTCTGTGCTATGCATATGCATTGAGCAGTACAAATGCATGGATTCATGCAAAATAAAAACCACAATGACCCCCATTCCATGCTAAATATTTCGACCAATACAATGCATCAGCAAAAATGAGTAACTTTTGACATTAAGTTAAGAAGTCAATTTAGTGTTTGAAAAACCAATTCATGATAATACTGTTAGTGCACCTAAGGTTGGTCTTGATGACAATGAATAGTGCATTAAAGACCTGAAGCACAATAAAGCTGTAGGATGTGATTGTATTACAAATGAACATCTGGGGCGCATCCAGAGAGGACGATGTCTAGCATAGGAAAAAAATCCTAGCCCAGCCAGTCGCTCTGTACGGCAGTCTAGCTTTCTGTGCTAGGCTAGGAAAAAAAGTCTAGGCTAGCAATGTTTTCGATGGCTAGCTGTCATGGCGCGGCAATGTTGACAACCAAAAACGACATTATAATATATGCACTTATTTTTGACGAATAACAAACATATATTCTATTGTCTATGATAACAAAAGGTTGATTATTTTTACT
>Ga0209339_1000724_pt1 | contig 12667 bp, 7 predicted proteins | sample OlaalgELextract3_FD_187376 | JGI IMG/M metagenome (GOLD analysis project Ga0209339, IMG submission 187376) | Olavius algarvensis symbiont microbial communities from Tuscany, Italy - Type A ELBA extract 3 (SPAdes) (version 2) | ecosystem: Host-associated > Annelida > Digestive system >... | reverse complement strand
TGGTAAGTCCATTGGCTGACTGGCACGCGTGTGTTGCTGGCGGCAACTTGTGGCCACAGCGGTGAAGGGTCACTTAGACAATTTGTGTCCCAGATGTTTCTTCCTCAATGAAAAATCCCCCCCTCCCCCGTGAAATTTATTCTAGCAGTGGGGGCTTGCTTGTGCCATCCATAAACGTGCTACACTTATTTACTTGCTTACTTGTTGTTGATATTTGTTGAAGAAAGTGGAGTGTCTGCGAGCTGGCATGGAATTAACTCGTCGCCTGTTGACTCAGTGTGGTCAGGGCATCAACACCTCATCTCAGCCTGCTCAACACACTGTATATTCTCTACAGGTAAAAACACCTGTAATAAGATGTTTGTACTCAGCTTTTATTTAACTATCTTGTTTTCATTCTCATAAACCATGTCCCTTACATAACGATACACTTGAACTATAATAATCATATACCTATATATGCCGGGGTAACTGACGGATTTCTGCCCCCTTACCTCCACTTGCCACATCTGAGATGTGATGTTGGTCTGGAGGAAGGGGAATATTGAAAAAAACTGTCTCTGTGTTAATAGTATTGTGTACTATTATAAAGGTGTACAAAGGTACGGGCAGTTCTTACAGGTTGGTCGACTGTATTGGGCTTTGATCTTGCTTGGTTTAGCTCTGTCTTCCGAGCACCTCTGTGTCTTTGGTCTTCATTGTGCTATATATTAAATTTTTTTTGCTTACATCCTAGTGAGCTGAGCCTGGTGGGATTGGCCCTTGACTAACCATCATCCTTCAGTGCTATGACACTGTTGGTTGAGTCATCTGACCTGTAAAATTGTCTCCGAAATGACCTATAATGTGTCGAGTGGGACGTTAAACCCTACCATACTATACCAACTCACGGATTTTCAACACACACCTGGATGATGGCGAAGTACTGGTACTGAATCATCTGTAACAACTGTAAGTATAACAACAGTAATGTTAGAAGTAAAATACTAACAATAGCAACGACAGCAGCAGTGACATTGACAACAACAACAAATATGATAATAATCATATTGCAGATTGCTATACACACTGTACTACATGTTAACCGAGAAGTCGATATATTTGCACTGTTGGCACATTCAGGACAGTTGTGAGTATTTGATCAACTGTAGAGTATGCCATGCTACTGTTAGCCCGTAGTAGACTTGAGCTGGGAATTCTACCATACCACATGCAGTGCCGTGGCAGCTAGCCTTCAAACTGCTGTCTCCATTGTACTGCTAACGTTGTTGTTTGTCGTTGTGGTTTTGCCATCTGTCTCTAATGGTCAAACTACATCTGTTCTCACGTTTGTTGCAATGTTAGCTGTGGTTTTGCCGTCTATCTCTAATGATCAAACTACACCTGTTCTCGTCCGCTGAGACTGAAATGGAACAGTTTAGTGACCTTGATTCACCCGATCTCTACCACGAGTATTATACGTCATCATCCGGCTCCATGCGCCGAGGTTGGTACAGTCATCATTGTACTTGTTGCATGGATTATGTAATATTAACAATTTTGTTTTTTTCCAAAGGCACGTAATTGTAGGCTCAAAGTCTATTTTGTATTGACTTTTTGGTCCAAAAAATTAATCTTTCCGGAATAAGTCCGGCAAAACACAGTCGAATCGGACCAAATTTGGTATACGTGGACAGGTCAAGGGGTGACAACGTTCAGGGAATTTTGGGCGCAATCAGCCCATTTTGGCCAAAATGGGGGCTGGGATGAGTCCAGCGGAGCCTAAGTTTTTTTATTTGGTAAACCGCGCGACCTTTCGGCAACTTCGCAACGGCATATTTTCAAATCTGGTCACGAAATGTAGTTCGGTGTTCCGTCAATGAATCAGGAGAGACATTTTCGAAAATTTTCGCTTTAGGGGTCATTTGCTTCCAAAATCTGACAGCGAAATTAAGTCTAACAGGCACCTCACTCAGAGCAGGCTACAGGTCACAGGATGCACTGCAGAGAGATACTGTTTACTCCATGTTGTAGTCCAAGGGCCAGGGAGTTTCCGAGCTCGGTCAACTTTTTGTACGACCTACAGTTGCGGAGACACAGTGTGTCAAAGTTGCCCATTTTTCGGATTTTGGCCTATTTTTCATATACAGACCCCTAAAACGTACGTTCCGGCGTCCAGCCTACACCCCAGGGGTTACATCACAGAATGATTACGATTTTTCCATGTGGTAGTCCAAGGTCCAAAGGGGTGCCTTCTGGCAGTGGAGTTTTCCTGTGACTTCTGGTAAGGGAGCTGGAGACCCCAAACTTGCCCAAATTTGTGCCTATGGCAAATGTCTATACCCATACAGAATGCTAGTACACGGCACGTCAGATCTGGACCAAAGATGTCTGAAAACGTGCAATTCTGAGGACGGATGTACTTTCCCACTAAATATCTTTCCCCCTACCCCCAAAATCAACCCAAAACCCCATTTTGGGGGACCTTTCAATGCAAAACCTATTATACAGAGAGCTCTCCATAAGTCGCACGTTAATGGAGCTACAAAGCTGAAACTTTACAGTTATGTAGGTATAGGCAAGTACTTGGGGGAATAGGGTGTGTCAAAATTTTTCCGCTACGGGGCATCCAGGGGGCACAGGGCCCCTGACTGCAAATTTGGGACCCTGTATTATCTCAGAAACTACTGGAGCTAGAAAGTTGAAATTAAAAACACAATTAGATGTGGTAAAGTACTCGCTTCGGGTACAATAATTTTTACGCTAGGTGGAATCCACATGGCACAGGGCCCCCTAATGTAAGTAAGTAAAATAAGTATGATAAAGTTATATTCGCCCACTCTTACAGTGAAGACAGTCATGGAGCATGCTAGTGTGAATAATATGCTCTAATATATAGTTCAGTTTTCAGCTTGCGACGAAATGACATGGCATATAGTTCATCGTTGCAGGCAGCACATTTCACATTGACGGCCCTGCAACGACAGCAAAGCTGTATGGACTGTAATGGACTGTCTTCATCTGTGGAACAATGAGGCTGCCACACACAGCAGAACGCAGACGGCATCAATGAAGGTTGCTTGTAACTGGCTGACACATGTTCATCAAGTAACTGCTGGCTAGGTTACGGAGGCTGTTGAACAATTTGTGGACCCCTTGATATCTCAGAAACTACTACAGCTAGAAAGTTGAATTTAAAAATACCATTAGATATGGTAAAGTACCCGCTTTGGATACAAAAATTATCATATTATACGATACAACATGAGGGCGGCCGCCATATTGATTTTCGACAAATAGTCTATATCTCCGAGGCAGACTACAGCTTGCAGCTGCAAGACGGCTTTCAGCCTTCATGTTGTCGAGAGCGCTTGCGACAACTACAGCTTCTAGTTTACCTTGCCGTGTTAGTAGCTGGCGAGGTATTTGTTCTTGGTCGCCTGTGATTGTTATGATGCTATGATGTTTGTTACACGGGTGTAAACGGTTACAGCTGTTGTCACTGAACTTTCAAGATGGATCGGTAGTGGTAAGTAAGTATGTAAGACTATTTCTATTCGGCGCAGTTAAAAAAACAGTTCACGCTGTGCCATGGCCTCACTGTCTGAATAATAATATCTTCAGTAACCACCTGAACTGGCCACATAGTCTGAGGTTGGGCGGCAGACTGTTCCAAACTTGTGGTCCTGCCATGGCAAAGGCTCTTTATCCAAAACTGCTGCACATCCGACTGATAATGAGTGTTCAGTGGTATCGGGATTATGCTATTAAATTTACCAGGTGGCAGCACCCTGCAATGAAATATTGGGAGCTAAGCTGCTGTCTGCATGTGCTGTTTATCACTAAATATATGGAAATAAATGCTGCACGTTCTATTTGTGATGCAGGATCGATGGTGCCATTTGACATGAGAATGTTGCATGCTGAACTGCCGCAGCACGTCGGCCGACTACACGACTCTGTGGACAGACTCTGTCATCTGCGCACTGTTATATCTCAGGTCTGTTTGATTGCATGCTGCATTAGATAGTTGCACTTCAGTCAACCGTATGTCTTTGTCTGGTGGGAGGCAGAGGTTGAATCATATGTTTTCTGCTGTAGAGTGCAGCCAACTGATCGGTAACTTAGCAGTACTGCTAGCCATATAAGTGGCACTGAAATTGCCAGATAACAAAATGCAGGACTAGACTAGAAGTTGTAGTCGCCGCTAGCACTCTCGACGACATGTAGGCAGGCTGAAAGCCGTCTTGCAGTTGTTAGCCATAGTCTGCCTCGAAGATAGATACAGAGATTTGTCGAAAGTCAATCAATGTGGTGACCGCCGTCATGTTGTATCGTATAATGTAATAATTTTTGTACCCAAAATGGGTACTTTACCGTAATATTTTTAAATTCAACTTTCTAGCTATAGTAGCTTTTGAGATATCAGGGGGTCCCAAATTTACATTAGGGGGCCCTGTGCCCCCTGGACGCCACCTAGCGACATAAGTTTTGTACCCGAAGCGAGTACTTTATCACATCTAATTCTGTTTTTAATTTCAACTTTCTAGCTTTAGTAGTTTCCGAGATAATAGGGGGTGTGCATTAGGGAGCACTGTGCCCCCCCAGACGTCCCATAGCAGAACCTTTTTTGTACCCAAAGCAAGTACTTTACAACATCTAATTGTGTTTTTAATTTAAACTTTCTAGCTGTAGTAGTTTCCGGGATAATTTACATTATGGGGACCTGCGCCCCCAGACGCCCCAAGAAGAAAAATTTTGACACACCCCCAAGTACTTGCCATTATAACTGTAAAGTTTCAGCTTTGTAGCTCCATTAACGTCTGACTTACGGAGAGCTCTCTCTATAATAGGTTTTGCAATGAAAGATCCCCAAAATGGGGTTTTGGGGTGATTTTGGGGGTAGGAGCGAAGATGTTTGGCGGAAAAGTACATCCGTCCTTAGAATTGCACGTTTTCAGACATCTTTGGTCCAGATCTGACATGCCATGTAGTAGCATTCTGTGTGGGTATAGCCATTTGCCATAAGCGAAAATTTGGGCAAGTTTGGGGGTCCTTTGACTACCACATGGAAAAATCAGAATCATTCTGCGGTGTAACCCATGGGCTGTAGGCTGGTCACTGGAAGGTACGTTTTTAGGCGTTTTGTATGGGTAAAATAGGCCAAAATCCGAAAATTGGGCAATTTTGATGCCCCGTAGCTCCGCAACCGTACATTGTACAAAAAAGGTGACAGGACCTCGGACTACAACCCGGAGTAAACAGTATCTCTCTGCAGTGCATCCCTTGACCTGTAGCCTCCTCTGAGTGAGGTGCCTGTTTGACCCCTCCAAGTTTGGTTTTTGGGGGCAAATAATCCCAGAATGGAAACTTTTAATAAATTTCTGTCCAAAATCTGCGTTTCACCCACGATTCACGTGTCATGGCCAGATTTGGCGAAAATGGCCATTGCGAAGTTGCAGAAAAGTCATCTCGTATTGCTTACAAAAAACCCGGAGTTGGGGACACTTTGAGCCCCCCATTTTGCCCCCACTTAACCGATCGCGCCCAAAATTTTGTGAACGTTGTCGACCCTTGACCTGTGCATGTGTACCGACTTTGGTCGGGATCGGCTGCAGTTTGCCGGACTTATTACGGAAAGAGTCCAAAAAAGTGAATACAGCATAGGCTTTCAGCCTACAAATATGCTACTGCTGGATGAATTTATCTTGCCAGTATGCCAGGAAGGGCATCCATAGTTAAAATCTCGTGGGGTCAGTGTTTATCTACTCAGTACTCACCTTCAGTGTACCGTTTTTGTAATATTGTATGATGGCATGCCAGCTTGTGAACTTGAGAACAGGATTGGCACATGATGGGATGGTGCACAGTACAGTTTGGGGTCTCTGTGAATGTCCAAATTCAGAATGGCTGATTTTGCTGATGCCAGCTCATTTATGTTGTCCTGGAGAGGGGGGGGTGGGGAGATAGGCACTCATGGGCTGTAAAACGAATTTGTTTTGTTTATACTGGACACAATAATTCCTTTGCTTACTGTTTACTTACTGACTTGCTTAATTGGTTTCAGATGTTGACAAACCTGGAGAATGGTTTGGCTGAGGATGGAAGTATGATTCAGCTGAACGACACAAGCTTTCGTGGTAGGCCTATATAATGACAATCTCTAATCAGTACCATTGTTGTAATGCTCGGCTGATACTTGCTGCTGTGACTTTATTAGAGTAGATACTTTTCCATTTCTACAATAATGGGTTACTTGAATATGTTGACATGTGCAGTTTCATTGATGATTATAGAAGAAATTTGTTTTATCGTTCTCTATAAATTGAATAACTAACTGTCTTTTTCCTCCCGCTGCATAGCCTAAAGTTTACACTTGTGCTAACCTTGTTATTTTGTTTTCTGTTTATCTTTATATTTTATCACTTTTGCATTTTTCTGCCTTGTACTCTTTTTACTCTTTTTAATAGTCTGGCACAAGACAGCTTCCTCACTGATTTGCTGTTATTTAACCTATTAATTTTGTAGATGGCAACATTGTCAGGGAGGACCACTATTGTCTGTGCCATTGATCAGGCTGACATACTTGTTTAATTTTTTGCTTATGTGCATACAGCATCCAAAGAACTATGGCACGACAGAGAAAATAGGGTTCTGTATGCGTTGGGAAACTGCCTGCTTAATGCAAAAGTGAGTAACTCTTCTTGATTTACCGTGAGATGGTTTGCATAGAGCTGTTGGATGCATTAGAAAACTGTAATCACAGTCTCAGTAACGATGCAGCATGTTAATACATTGTAGTTTCTGCTGCTGGTAACAATTAGATTATTTTTAATAGTTAATTTTTTAAAAATAGCAATGAAGTGATAGTTAATTTTGGTTAGGTAAGTAAATTTCATTTTTGTAGAAAACTAATGATTAGTTTTGAACGATAGTGACATAATTTATTCATCAGCTTCTTTCATCCAGTCCTGCAGGCATGTGATCACGTTGACAGTTTGTGGTACAAGTGAGCAACGTTTTTCATTTACATTATAAAGAACGTTTGTTGGTAGTGATGCCAGTCTGGGAAACCAATGTTTAACAATCAATTGTTAAAATAATCTTAATTGTTAAAAATTTGTAACGATTAATTGTCATTAAATCCTGCAGCCTTAGTACGGATGCATCTTATCCCTCTTCCATAGGACTAATTATAACAGTCATTTGATGGTGTTTTGATGTGTGTTGTTTCACGGCAGAATTATGCAGCGGCCTTGCAAATCTACACACAGCTTGTTGATAAAGATGAACCCAACAAAGCCAATCTACTGAGTGGAATTGGGCGAATTTACCTGCAGGTTGTATTTGTGGCAGTATTACATTAACTATGGTTGTTTTGCTCTGTTTTTATTCTGTTCTTTTATGTACGATTTCATAATAAGCAATGATGACAGTTTATTTCTGGTAGGGTCAGACATATGATGGTTGGCAATGTCGGCCCGTCTGTCTATTGTCCATCCCATGGTTGTATCTCGTAAACTAAACAAGATAAGACTCATATTTACTATGGAACACTGTATTTTACTGCAGAATTGGCATTACTGATTCTTTTGCTGCATTACAATCCTCTCACAGATGCCTCTATGGGGAGATATTCTGGTTTTAAATTAAAATATTTTCAAATGTTAATATGGCCTCCTGTCCGACTGTCAAACCTCAGCTGTTGTCAACCAAGCGTGACCATTGTCACACTGCAGTTGTTGTCAGTTGTTGTAAACGGACTGCGACGGTCTGAACCTGTTGTTAACAATCATCGTAAATTATGTTTATAACACAATGGATGATGCAAAAGTCGAACAAGAGGTGGGCCAGCTTCTTTTCCTAGTGACAATATTCTTGTTGGTATTACTAATGGAGCTGTTCAGTAGTGCAGTGTTATTTGGCATATGTGTGTACTAATATTCTGTTGAACCCAGCCCACTTCTTTTCATGGTGCTGTTTACTGCAGTAGTAATGTAGCTAACAGTTATTTATCGAAGGAATGTAGTTCAGCAGGTAACTGATTATTTAATCTTCCAACCCAGAAATATGTTGTGCAGTGTATAGCAAATACCTGCGTTTATTTGTTCCGTTATTTGTGGACTTTTGTCTACAAAGAACTGTATGATTTGGCGAAAATTATTTTGTCAGAGTTATTGAAAATACCCAGAAGTTACATTGACTGGAGTAAACTAGCTTGCTTGCGTGATACCGCAATGTAGTGGAGACTGATGCGTCTATGTCTGTTACTGTTTCGGCTGAAAAGCTTTCCATAAGAACGAATTGTTTTAGCTAGTATGTACAGTGGAATTGGGCTTTGCTGATATTTCTATTATTTACATTGCTGTTATCGTTACTGTTAATGCCTATTTGCTGGCTAATGCTAGATGGGCAATGTTAATGTGACGTCAAAATATTTTGAGCTGGCAGAAAGCATCGATGCATCGAGCAGTCTCAATCTGTTGAACAGGTTGTTAGTTTCACCGTCCAACACATTGTTTCTACAAATACATGTATCGTGGGTTTTATGTATATTAGATTAAATGTTTTATTTTTCTTAGGGCTGCAGTACAATTACGATTAATTTTGTTTATTGGTCATTAAACAAGAAACTTAGCTATCGCAAACAGATCACACGTCAGCAGCACACACAATTTTCTTCATGGGGAAATTTTTCATCGATAGGAAGCATGTGGGACACCATCGGTGACACCCGCAGCCAGAAGCATAAATTTCAGGGTAGGATAGTTTTTCACGGGCAGGAAACATTGATGACACCCTTGGTTTTCGATGCATCCAAAAGTTGCAAAAATCATATACTCCGCCTGTATTCAATGCCGCCATGGGGGGACCCCGTTGGAATTTTGCAAAGATGTTTAGTACTGAGAAAACTCGATTGATTGGGCTGCCATATGCTGCAGAAAGTATGATGATATGTTACGCCATTGCGATACAATACCGGAGCGTGACAGACAGACGGACAGACAGTCGGAAAGAATTGCTATATCAGTGTCGTGTGTCAGACATACTAAAACAGTTGATTATGCAGTGGCACTACATGACTGTGTTGATGGCCATTTTCTAGGTTAGCTGTTAAAGAGTTTACGATTTGTAGAATCACTGGGAGTTTGCATTATTTGGCTGCTGTTGGAAAAGTTACAGTGTGTCACTGGTATTATGTAGAGGTTTACTGCAGTTGGCCAACAGCAACTTTGCCGATGCATACGAACAGTTCAAGAAACTAACGGAACTTGACAGCACTAACGTCGTGGTCAGTGTCATCTCTGTAGTTTAACGTTATTAGTTCACCAGCATAACGTAACCAGCTCGGCGGGCTTTACAGAGACTGTGATACAACGTTATTAGTTCACCAGCGTAACGTAACCAACTCGGCGGGCTTTACAGAGACTGTGATACAACGTTATTAGTTCACCAGCGTAACGTAACCAACTCGGCGGGCTTTACAGAGACTGTGATACAACGTTATTAGTTCACCAGCGTAACGTAACCAACTCGGCGGGCTTTACAAAGACCGTGATACAACGTTATTAGTTGCTTTACAAAGACCGTGATACAACGTTATTAGTTCACCAGCGCAACATAACCAACTCGGCTGGCTTTACAAAGACCCTGATACAACGTTATTAGTTCACCAGCGTAACATAACCAACTCGGCTGGCTTTACAAAGACTGTGATACAGCATTCTGCTGTCTTTATGTCCCTACGATGGTGCATTAGACGTTGCAGCCTGTCTGTGTGTCTGTCCATCTCAAACGTCCTTCTGTTTGTTTCATAGAGGTTTCTGACTACGAAGTGTAAAGTCATAAAAATTTTGAAGTTTGCAGAAATATTTTTCATGACATTTGTGACTGGCAGAGAAGTTTTGATGCCAAAGTCGAAGCTTACAGTCACACTATAACGTAATGCTATCTGTAACGTACGGCTGTATCACTGAGAAATTCACTTTTTGATATTATATTTTACTGTACTGCTAACTGTATTTATGTTTTGTTTTCATATTCTCCAAGCACATGCATAAAGCATTTAAAACTAATAATTCAAGACTTCGTACACTGCATGTGATTACTGCCAGTATGGTACACTGTCACTAGTCAAGACTTTTGGCAGTGACAAACTTTGACGGCAGCACGAAATATTACTGTCATCGTCTACAAATGACAACATCCGTAAATGACACATTGAGGATAATCAAACAGGGTTGGATTTCATCCGACAAAAACCTGTTTCTGCCAAACTTGAGGTTTAAAACAGATTAAACTGGTTAAAAGTGGTAAAAATCAAAATGCCGGTATCGTGGGATGGTACGAAGAATTCTTATTCACTGCAGCAGCTGTTTATTATTTACAACGTGCAAATGTGCCTCATATCAATCATCTTTTATCATTTCCAACAAATAAGCTACATATGTTAGACTAAGACGAAAGACATTGTCAAACTAACTCCAAATCAATGTTTAAAATTATACAAACACTACATAGTCCATTTAAACCACACACTTTTAATTACAGCAGGCCTGCACAATGGTACTAAAACAGTAAGTGGTAATAGAACTCTACATGTATTCTATAAAAAGAAAAGTTTTATTCAGATTTAATATTCGTCAGCAGCAGTGTTTCCACAGACCAGTTTTGCCAGTGTATATGATGATGTAAAAACATTACGTTGACAGAAACTGACAGAAACCTGTTTCTGTCGGACCGGTGCGGTTTAAACTGCGGTTTAAACTGATGTTGGCAGAAACATGCCAACGCTGTGATGAAAACTGTAATCATAGCACACAACGACTGGTGATTAGTTGAACTCGGCTTAATATACTCACCACACTATTTGTTGAGTAATTAGTCGCTGCTAGCACATGCCGGATAATAGAAACTCACAATCACACGTATTGAGTGTGATAATCAGGAATTCGTGGGTCAAAGTGAATGCAGCATTTATCTGGCCTGTGTAAAAACAAATACTTTGTCTTTCATATTAATAAAACGCATAATTTGCTGTGGTGTCGATATCAGGCTGTGAACAACCTGGCTGTATGTTCGCTATACCTCGGGCGTCTGAAGGAAGCGCTGCAGCACTTGGAGACACTCGTACACAGAGATCCGGCCGGTAACCTGCACGAAGGTGTCGTGTTAAATCTCTGCACTCTGTACGAACTCGAGTCGTCACGAGCCGTTTCCAAGAAACAGGCGCTGCTCAGACTTGTAGCACGGCACAAGGGTGATGGCTTCAACGTTGCTTGTCTCAAGCTCAGTTGACACCAGTGTTGCCGAGTACCGTTCCTTTGATAACTGATGTTGTCATGTCGTAAACTAAAATGCACAAACGTGATTGTCCATAATTGCATTGTGTGGTGCATGTTGACTTCAACATGGTTAACTGTGTCCCTCAGTTGAAGTGTCTCGTTCCTTCAGGCCTTGTGAGACAGCCGCACGTTACCATGTTACCGTACAAACATCATTTGTATAATGCTGTTTGTCGGCATTCAATATTTCATGTAGTATTCTATTCTATTCTATTCAGAAAAGTTAAGATTACGACGACGCAAGTGCAGGAGCACAACAAGGGCGCCTAGCAATGTCATGATAAAATGCCTGGTGAAATAAAAATGTTTTAAGATGACGTCTAAAAGTGTCGGCAGACTGCATCAGACGGAGGTGTGACTGTAGCTTGTTCCACGCACGCGGGCCGGCCGTTGCAAGAGAATGGTCTCCAAATGACGACAGCGTGCGTGGCACTGCGACGGTCATTGACTCCGCTGATCTCAGACCGTCTCTGGTACTTGGAGCACCAGATGGGGTGATAAGATCTACCAAGTAGGATGGTGCGTCGCCGTACAGACAACGATGAACAGTCGTACGCAGCTTGTACTCGACGCACTGCTTAACAGGAAGCCAGTGGCGATCTCGCAACACGGAGGTCACGTGATCACGTCACGATGATTATTGATTATTGCCCCTTATAAATACTCTTACTTACTTACTTACTTACTTACTTAATTGAAGCACCTGTCTGAAGGTCAGGTGATATATTGTTTTATTGTACACTGACAATCATATAAGACACTCAAATGCCCAATACCAGCCGTCCAGTATATTCTCGTATCCAATTCTAATATCCGATTTTGTTAATTTAAGCCTAATAGTCTCCGTATCCATGGAGACTGTGATAATGAATCGGCCGTGACGTCACGTTCATTGTTGTTACCGCCATTAGGCATAATTATACGCAGCTAAGTTGTATAGTTCCATAGTTTTTTTGTCATTATCTCTGTTAGTTTCGCTATAACTGCAATAAAAATAAAATGACATCCATTTAAAACGTTCTTCGTTCAAGTTCAGTCACACGTTATACTGTTAATATAACTCTTACCTCTGTAAAAAAGAGAAAAAATAGTGCATTAAGTTTATGTAATGCCAAAAAAGTCATACCTTGTTTACATTTGCACCATCTTTGATCTGAATGCTATAGAAGTCCAGGCACCGAGCAATCAGAGCAGGCTCAGAGTGATCTGGCTGGAATAAATGAACGCAGACCTATTTTAACAAGAAGCCCAGCTACTGCTGGGACAGCCAACCGTTCGTTGCTATTTTTAGAACATAGAATACCTATGCCTGAATTATTTACGGAGTTACGGTTTTCCGTTTT
>Ga0209339_1000723_pt1 | contig 12674 bp, 5 predicted proteins | sample OlaalgELextract3_FD_187376 | JGI IMG/M metagenome (GOLD analysis project Ga0209339, IMG submission 187376) | Olavius algarvensis symbiont microbial communities from Tuscany, Italy - Type A ELBA extract 3 (SPAdes) (version 2) | ecosystem: Host-associated > Annelida > Digestive system >... | reverse complement strand
CGCCTACGGCGCCTCGATCCTCGCGCCTACGGCGCTCGATACCCGCCCCCCCCTTTCGAAAATCCTGGATCCGCCACTGATGTCCGGCTCACGCAAACTGTTTTGGAACAGATTCCATGTCGTTGGTCCAGCGACAGCGAAGGTACGACGGCCGTACGTATCGAGCTGAAACCGTGGAACAACGAGTAAGCTTAGATGGCGGCTGGCGGAACGAAGATGCTGTCGATCATCAACTTGAGCGACCGGTGTACACAGCTCAGACAGATAATCCGGTTCCTGGCCATGCAAGCACTTGTACACCGTCACCCCAACCAAGCTTGTAGGCTATGTGACTCGATCTGCCACATCGAGCCAATGCAGCTCAGAGTGCAGCAGGTGTGTCAAGCCGTGATCGTAGGCCTACTTCGTGCCGCTCACAACTCGCGCTGCAGCGTTCATGAGACAGTCCTAAACTGTATAGGCCCTATTTGATTGTTACCGGCCTGAAATAAACATGTTTCGTTAGTTGAAGTGCTGCGTTATTTTAATTTTTTTTATATGAAACTGTAATTTTATGCCACTTTCCCAATTACAAAACTGCTCAGATTGGAAAAAAATGAATTCAGAATTTCAGAAAACATAAAAATTGATCATCTAAATCGATCAAATACAAGCATTTCTAGAGCGAAAAGTATTTTCGGCACGTCAGTTTGGCCGCCATCTTGAAAAATGGCTGCCATCTTAAATTTTCAAGTGGCCGGTAGGGTGGATTTTATTAGTATACCCATGGGAATCACTGTGCTAAATTTGGTGCTTGTATCACAATTTGCACGATTTTTCTCTTATCCGCTCCACTACGAGGCTATTGACCAGTGGCGAGGAAGACATCGAGCGTGTGTCCACGCTACAGAACACTGAGTAGGGCCTACAGTTTGTGAACTCACAGTGTTGATTTTGTCCACATCAATTACATTCAGTGTGACTTGTTTGACTGTTACATCTTTAATTACGAAATCATGCCAGCAACGTTAGCCATTAGGCCTACATTCTTGTTATTTTACAAGGTAGTGCACTATAGTAGGTTTGGGGTGTGGTGGTAGATTTAGGGAAATCTTGGTCGCAGTTAATTGCTGTCTGCAACAATGAAAGAATTGTTATTAAAATCGGACAGTATTTGCCAAAGTTATGCTCAAATAAAAAAGAGTCCTATTTTTCTGACTCATATATACACTTAAGTTAGGAGTTAAACTTTATATTTAATGTAAGCCTATGTTCTAGCTAGGGCATCTAGCTACGTGTTTAAACTGGCAGCAGATATAACATTCTCGACCTGTCCATTCGTCCGTTCGTCCGATACCAAACTTATGAATACGATACGATATTTGCTGCAAATTAGCACAATTTATCTATGGGGCAAGAAGATGAAACGATTAATTTTGGGGTCAGTAGGGCCGGCCAGGTCAAAGGTCAACGTCAGACGACACCGAAGTTACATGGCGGAGGCATCATTCACGAGCCGCTCGGTCCAAGTTTTATTGTGTTGAAAAGATTCATTCAGTTAGTACGATCAACAACGTAGAAACTTCTTACTTTACACAGCTGAAAATGCACAGACTGGGCACAGCGACAGACCAGATGGACAAAAGAGGCACTTTGGATCAGGAAGACACCGATGTGCATGAATCGGGATGCAGGATCCTACCAACAGTACTCAGCCACACATGGGAACAGGTGATTTGCAGGTCACGTGCTCCATCGAGCTGTAAACAATCAAGACGTGATCAAGATGTCCGACGGACATCGAAACGTTGTCATTAGGTAACATATTTTCAGTTGTGTAAAGTAAGAAGTTTCTACGTCATTGTTCTGGTTATTTCCTACGATAACTGGTGAATGAAAATGAATAAATGGCGTGCGTTGTCGACGCCACGGACGACGCCTCATTGGGACACACACGATTCAAGTTTGGATTAGGCCTAAGCTTACACGTTACAATACCTGTCTTCAAATTTTCGATTTTTGATTGGCCTTATTTGCAAACGCTGCGATGCGCTATATACGCAACTTGCGTATATAGCGCATCGCAGCGTTTGCAAATAAGCGGCAACTCTATAATTCATCATCTTACAACACATAACACGATTAGCTTAGCGATGCCCAACAAAAATATAAATTAGAATATTTAAATCATTACGATTCACCAGGGTGCAGCACTGAGGCGTGCAGCAGAGACGAGTCGTTGACAGACACAAGCTGTATAAAGCGTTGAACGATTTGTCGACGCGATGAACATTATGCAAAGCGAGCTGGTGCTCTGACGTCAGTGGCGGTCAGTACGAGGTCATTAGGCCGGCAGAGTGGACAATAGCTGACCCGATCTGATGGCAACTGACCATCTGGAGCTGAGTAGGGCGGCACGTGTGTAGTGATAATGTCAAATTGACGCCCATTGACAAGCAGCATTGTGATGAAAGTCTCTCATGCAAACCGCTGTCCGTCAGTCTGTCTGTCTGTCTGTTACAGTCTCCCACTTTCACTCAACGTACTGTACGTGTAGACTCTAGGCTAATATCGGTCTAAAGACGGCGACAAAAGAAGCATATCCTGAGAACTTTGTGTCGCCGGTCCTCGCGTGTCGAACAGTTTGTTCTCATCAACTCAGAATGCTCCTCATTGCCTGTATTTGCTGCTGCTGCTGCTGCTCAAATGCGAACTGTTCCGTCGCTGTTACGGCTAGTGCTCGGATTGCCGGGTATTATTTTACCCGGGTACCCGAACGGGTAATAAACCGGGTATACCCGGGTGCACGTGTATATACAGTTCTATGGATCCGGTCATTCCGGTGTATATAAGTCATTCTGGTTGGGAATGGGGTACATAACCCCCGCGCAGTGCAGTGTGCACTGTGCATTGCAGACAGGTGTAATATCGCCTAAATGTCATTTATATAAAGATGTAGATTAGGCCTAAATTATAACTACTTGACGCTGATAAAGTCGCAGTATCACATAAAACAGAGCAGCCTACAGCTTTAAGTACAATGTAAACATCGATGAATAAAGTTGAGTAACTTTGATGATAAAACAGTCTATTTCTGAAGCAGCGGCGGGTTTTTGTCGCGCGATGCTATATGCAAGCGCGGCCTATGCCGTCGTGCGGTGTCCGTCTGTCTGTGTGTCCGTCCGTCTCTCACTTTCGTACGTTCTGTCAAAACGAATAAACACATCTTCAAAATTGTTTCACCACCGGGTAGCCACACCATGCTAGTTTTTCCGTACCAAACGTCATGGCAATATTCCGACGTGAACGCCCCTAATCAATATGGGGGCGTTGAATGCAGGTTGAATAAGCTAAAATCTCGATTCTGAACGAATATCTGGCGTTGCGATCGGTAACTGCGGCACCGTGGTTAATTTATCGCACTTAGCGGCCGGGTCTTTGTTGACTGCGGGTATCGGACGACCAACCGCCACGCGCTATACACAGTCACGGTCGTCCGTGAATTGTGTGTATGACAGCAAGGCTCGACGTTACGCCGAATACAACAAAACAGAATCGAATTGTACGCACTGGTAAATCCGAAGCCGAAGTAACTAGTAATAAACAAGAAGCTCAGCTGTCGCAGAGAGACCGCGCGCGCTTCGTGTCATTGAATATTTTGCTAAGTCGTTCAAGGTCACTCAAGGTCATTCGAAATAACACTGCTGAGTAGGGCGTGTGTAAGTCACTATTAGTATTTCAATGATGTCTATATGTCGTACCTTTTGTGAGATATTCAGCGTCAAAGAATGTCGTGATCTTGAAACCGGGGGTAGGGGTCGTTCAAGGTCATTGAAAATGGCGGCGTTCGATAGATTATAAATCAATACAACTTTCTATTGGTTGGCAATTGTAAGTATATATATATAGCTCTGTGTTGTACCATTTTCGAGTTATTTGACGTTGAATAATCGTGACCTTGAAATATGAGTTAGAGGTCACTGAAGGTCATTCAAACTGGTACCATTCGAAGGCTTGGGTGCGGTTTCCCATTCGCTTTCCATAGTAACCATGGCCGTATCTTTAACCGTTTCTTAGATATTCAGCGTCAAAAAATAGCGTGACCTTGAAAACTGGGTTAGGAGTTGTTCAAAATCATTGAAAATGACAACGACGCCGTTCAATAAAGCATATACGAGTTTCTATTCTATGTTAGTGTCTGGACATGTGGGTCAAAGTTCAAACATAACCCAGACATGAGTCAATGATGCCACTGCTGTAATTTTCCCCGTTGAATGTTCTAAGTTCTAAACCACTAAAACTCTATCCTCTGTCAGGAAACATCTTGACAAAGTGGTTTGCTTCATACTTTTATTTATTCACGCGAGCATCAAATTACATATTTTTCTTCACTGGTAAATCTCATTGCTGCAGCAGTTTTACTAATGTCCTCTACACCGCTGCTAACAAAGAATATTTAACGAAACGGCCAATTATTTTCAGATGTATAGATTTATCATTCGCCTAAGACTTACGCAAGAAAACAGAAGTGGGTGTTTTTACAGTAAACTCAGCTATCGCAGACAGGCCGCGCGCGCTCCGTACGTGTCGTTGAAAAGTTTGTTAAGTCAGTCGAGGTTATTCAAAATTACATTGTTAAGTATGTGTAATTGTACGATTTCATAATAAATAATATATATGTGTCTATCTTGTACCGTTTCTGAGATAGTGAACGCGTAATAATGGCGTGTCGGAACAACTGGAATCGTGCGGCTAGCAGGATACGTTTTAGGATACGTTCCGCCGTTTCCATATACGAGTACATGAACGTGACGTGACAGACAGACAGACAGACAGACACCAACTATAGACACCGACAGACACTGCTATGCAATAAATTGTATGTAACCGCACGACGGCATGATGCATGCTGTGGTCCACACAAAGGTGGCGGTAAACTTTTTGGAATGACTTTGGCAAATCGTGATCGATTTCGACAACGTTTGCTTCAAATTAACCAGAAATAAATTATGTACCAAATTGTCTCACTTCATCATGTGCGCGCGTGTAAGCACACGCCACGCAAAATCATTGACATTTTTTTCATCAGAGCCTTAAAATACCGACATAAGATTTTCACAAGAAGTTTATGAGTTTATAGATGATGTTCAAACTGTTCAGCGTCGACGAAGGCACGCTGACACTCGACGTAGTCGTTGATAAATGACGTCATTAGAATGTAATCTTACTCAAACTCAACTCAACTCAACTCAAATTTATTGAAAAATGGCAGCTAAAAGCTGGATTAAAGTAAAAATATTAATCTTGTTGTTTTAGTTCAATCAATCAATCAAAACGAATTTGTGTAGCGCCATATGCGTCGCAAGCGAATCAGCAAACGTCGTCATGCAGCAAACAATAATGTTTTAATGACGTCATTAGTAGGACGCTGTTAAAATAATAAGTAAATAACTAACTGTAGTTTGTTACAAATTCATTTCCGGTGCAAAAATACGTTTAAGGTTTGACACGTTATTAAAAGAAGTTCAATGCCACCTGATGCCACAATGGTCGCATTTGCTAAAGTTATCTATATAACAATGAAAGTAGTGATGGTCCATGCCGAAATGGCGCTATGCAGAGCAGGCAGAAGTGTAGACTGACCCTAACTCTGGCCTCGGTCAAGTTGGTCCAGGCTGCGATCTCCTCCCTGGTCGCCATGTCCGGGTATCTGTTACGTTGAAACGTGGCCTCAAGCTCCTGCAGCTGCTGACTGGTGAAGTGGGTGCGTTGTCGTCGCTGACGCTTTGGTTTCTTGTCGCCAGCACTCACTGCCGTGCCGCTTGTATCCACGTCGTCCGTCGTCGATCGACCTTTAATTACGCAGTGATCATCTACACGTCATCATATATCGAGAGTTTAGACTCGCGAGTCAATTAGTGAATACATAACCCATCACCACAACAACGCCAATAGTTCATGTTCGACTAGTTGTTTGTAGACTAGCTTGTGTGTTCAATGGTGGCGGACTGGCTTAGTTACGTATTCATATATATCTATTATACGACAAACGCAACGCTATGCGTTTTCAATAATTGCCGTACGTTAATTCTACCTATCTAATATCTCTGTCCGACGACAGATATCTCGGCGCAGGTGCATGGCACCATCGACATAAAAGTTTGCACGACGGTAGACCTATCATCCGAGCAGATCTTCTGCCCTTTTGGTGGCGATGGGTCACCAAATGCGGGGTCAAGAAAGAGGCCCGGGTGGGCCATTTTGGCCTCGACGAGAGCTTTCTAAAAACGTAAGTTACGGGGCAGTAGCCCCGCCCCTCAGGGAGTCCATAATAAGCAAAAATATGTTGCATTTTGGAGTATGTTTGCAGCATGCATGCGTGATCACGACATCTCTACTGAAGCGTGGTAGAGCGGCATTTGTGTATCACGAGTCGTCGCACTCGTCGGTCGACACAGTCGGACGCATACGTGCCATAAACGTGTAATGGACCGTCCAACTGTTGACGGCACGTTACTTCCATGCAGCAGTGACTGCATGTGATGGGCCAGATATTAGTCGACAATCACGCGCATGCAATGTCAACTTTTCAGCTCGATCATGTCCAGTATGTTATGGAGATATCGCAGCGCCATAAAAGTAACGACGCGGCAGGAGTAGTTAAAGACATCGCGGGACGTTCATCGAGTGAAAAGAGTGTTGCGCCTTTGATAACTTTGTCGTACGGAGAAATGAGACAGAGCAGATTAGTGAGGCGACATTGTGTGAATTTAGTTTCAGCTGCACTGCTCATCGCGCTCAGTAGTTCGTGACCATTAGGCCTAGTTATCAATAATAACGAACGACGAAGAAAGCAAAAATGCACGCTACAAAGTGCAACTGATTTATTTTCCGTGCATCACTGGCAAGGTAGACAGACAAGAAGAAAAATGCAGAAATATAAACTATATTTTAAATATAGAAACGTGAACAGTTGTACCTGATCGTCGAGACTTTTTCCGGTCTGTTGTGCTGTCGTGATTGTTGTTAGTGATGGTACGAGTACTCAGTTCGTGCTGATGCTGTAGTTGACTCGATACTGCCGCTGGAGTACTTGAGTTGCGTGCTGGAGTGACGGGCTGTACAAGTCTTCTGTCTCTGTAGCCGACAGGTGACATCGTCTGCCAACCACTCACCGCACCTGAACTGTCTCTAGCACGTGGCTCTCTCTTCACCAGCGGCGACACGGCCGGATTGTACAGCATCCCCAGTCCTGACGTAGAACCCCCTGAATGTTGGGGGTAACTTTGGCCCCCTAGGAGGGGTTGGACTTGGGGTGGAGGGGGTCTGGGAAGATGGAGTTGGAAGTGTGGTGGTTCTACGGGAGTACATTGCGGCACGGACAGACAGTGCTGTGTCGGCAAACTGCAGCTGAACTGATCGGCGTAAAGTTGAGAAGCAACGACTGACGTCGGTGTGCTGCCGAGAGACGGCGAGCCAGTGACAACGACCGCCGGACGGGCGTCCTGCACCGCCGCCGGACGGGCGTCCGAGCAGTGTACTGAATCCATCTATATATCAAAGCCGTTTATGTCGGCTCACGGCTTGGCTTGCAGACTTAGCTTAGCGCCAGCTGACGAGACGACGCCTGCACTCAAAGCTCCTGGCTCAACTTCGACTTATTCAAAGTCCACAGCATCGAAATCTGACGCAGATTTTCTCGGCTCTGTCGGCGACGGCTTATAGCTGCAAGCAACGTCCAGTCAGGCTGGCAGCGCGCTGAAATCCGGTCGGATTTAGTCAACTAAATCCGACGATCTTATTCCGACTGAGCGCGGCGCGCGCGATGACCACCCAGAAGAGCTCTACGACTGACAGACAGACGGACGGGCTGGCTAAATGACGCGCACAGACCACGCCTACCGCTATTTATCAACGAGCAGTGGGCAGAGTCAGAGCTGCAATGAATATTCATAGCTAGTCGATGATCGAATAGGGAGAGGCCTGCAATACAGCGCTATGTGTGTGGTCCACGCACTGCAGTGTGCGCTTCATCTGTGGATATAATATGTCATTTACGCTTATTGTCTGTCTACGTTCACGCGAGTGACAGACGCGGATGAGAATCTATGCGGTGACTTGCTTCAATACTTGCATTGATTGATGTGATTCTCAATGACACAACTAGTACACTATGTCCCAAAAACATCACCCTTTTTATTTTTGGAATAGGCTTAACTCAGTCAAAAATTAGCCGATTTCAACAATTTTGTCGTATACGGAATCCTGAGAAAGTTTGCGACTAGTCGGCTATAAATTACCCACTTTACCTTAAAAGTGTCACAGTCACTGCACTACCTTGTGAAATTCAGGACTATTAGCCTATTGTTACCAGCTTGTTACAGAAAATTGATAATAAAATGTTTTAATGAAGAATTGAAATCGTCATACAAAAACTGCAAAGTTAACGAATCTGCTGTCTGTTTTCTTTACAACATTTTCTTTCTGTGTTATTTTTAGACTCGTGTAGTTTATATTGTTTTAATCAAAGTTTACACTATTTTCTTTGGGAAAAAGTGGGTAGCTTTGAAAACAGCAGGTTGTTGGGTGGCTGTGAAAAGAACCGATTATTGTTATTGACCTTGATCTTCATTACAAACACGAAGCAGTAAGCGAGAAAATAAGTAAAAGCTACAACGTTGGCTTATTGTGACAGCTGGAATCAGTTTTATCAAGTAACTTGAATAGACAGGAAGCGCCTATGATTAATGTGATCGAAAAATGACTTTTTTGCATTTTACTAGGTGCAGTGACATTTTTCAGGTAAAGTGGGCAAATTTATAGTCAGCTATGTGTTAGGTTTTCCCAGGGGTCCGTTTACCAAAAATTATTGTAATCGGTTTATTTTTGACCGAGTTATTCCAAAGATAAAAAGGGTGACGTTTTTTGGGACACAGTGTAGCCTACATGTACGGAAAAATGGGGCACCTGTTCACGATATTCTCAATTTTATTTGTAATAAGACAGACAAGAAGCTTAGCTATCGCTGACAGGGCGAGCTTGGCATCACATCACAGTCCTTCCGGTCGAATACGACAGTATAGAACTAATTGTTCCATATCATGTCCGAGTCCGACCGTTGTATACTGACGTCGTATAGGCCTAGGCCTATTATAGAACGGCCGCTGCCGCTGCATGGGATTGGCGGCTGTGTGTCCCCGACCTAAATATAAAGTGTTGGCTTAAACTGCATAAAGAGAGACAAAAGCCAGGGGCGTCTATCCCTATACCCTGATGGCACAGCTGCGCCACCTCCAAAACTGGGGGGGGGAGGAAATTCCGCACTTGGGGGAATGTAAGACAATAGCATGAAACATACTTGTGCATTTATTGTCATGAAAACAAGCCAAATATCCTCACAAATTGTTTTCTTAAACGCCATAAATCTCTTATTTTCTGGCTTCTGGGGCTTTGCCCCAAACCCCCACCGGGGTGGACCCCGCTGGGGGACTTCCGTCCCCAGTTGGGGGGATTGCGCCACTAGTTTTGGGGGTATAGACGCCCCTGACAAAAGCTGTCAACAAAGCTGCGGTCTACGTCAATCCTGGATACTTTTGACAAGTGAATGGGTTTGTGAGGATGTAAACCCGTAGGCTTAACGCACATATTTAGGTTTTCCAACAACACTGTAGAAAACCCATCAACGAATGTGGCAACAGTGAATAGTGTGTCTGTTAGTGATATGAAAAGACTTCACATGCAGGTTGGCAAAATGCTGCAGTCCGCACGTGGTCGGCAGACCGTTAGGCGGTCGCCATTTGCATAGAACAGTTAAGAAATCATTATTAATTGACGTGTTGGAGTGTTAAGTAAGCAAGTGACCGGGTGTTGTGGGTTTATTGTCGCCGATCAAAGCATCACATAACGTAGCCGGCGCCGCTGCTACTGCTCTAACACGGAACTGAAAATCTGCATATTAATGAAGAGAACGCGGGCGGGCGGCAAGCGGTATTTTAGCTGGAGACAGGGGGTGGGGGAGGAAGAAAAAGGGCGTGACTCGACTAATTGCTTGTTTCTTTGTGCGACGTTTGACTACAGCTGTGTCTCGGTGACCCACGTGACCCACGTGACCATGACACCGAGTCACGTGACATTGTCCAAGACGGCTGATGAAAGCACAAAACACACAGGTTGATTGACGCGCGTGTGACGCTGGTGCATGCAGTCGATGACTGAAATGAGACGATGATGTTATGTATATACGTCATTCAGTAAAGTATACAAACCATGTCACCCATGTCATGTCATGACACGTCACTTGATGGTCAGACATCGAGCTGCTGTAGCTCGATCACAGTGTTCGTTATTTTCCGCTGCATGCATCAGTAATTATTGCTCGTGTACGAATCAGAAATCTTTCAAGTAATTTATACCACGACTAAAATAACGGAGAAGAACGCTGCCCAGTGGACTCACGTGAGTCTGGAACGACTTTACTTTTTTACAAACTTTATGTCCCGTGCGTCGTCAGCAGTCCCGACTGTAGGTGTGTGTCTATAGGCATACAATACTTTATGCTCAGTCATTGTAGTTCGACGTTGAGACGAACTCCTAACAAAATGCAGCAGCAGCAGCTGGCAGTGCATTGCAGAGCTGCAGCTGCAGCTACAAGTGTTGTAGGTTGAAATATTGTTGTAAATATTTTGATCATCATCGTCATTATCACCAGCGGCCCTGCAGCGTGTGGATAATATTTACAATCTTTATGGACGATAAACAGTTAAAGGTATAAATTGAGACAAGAAAATTATTATTATAACTCGACTATTGTTGTGCATTCTGATACGTATGATGTACATAAAGAAACTGTAAATATAAAACAAGAATCAGATAAGAACAGATAAACGAGAATCAGTCTTTTTGCTGAAAGCTTTGCGTGCGTAATCAAAGTTGCATATATTGCATATTATTTTGTCAAAATCATCGTAAACGATGCTAATTTAACATTACACAAGATGTAAATAAATGTTAACGGTGACACATCGTGTCATGTTTGACACAGCAGGACGTATCGTATATGGGATGGAAAGTAAAGGCAGTATCACACATGACGAAGAAATAATTGCGGGTGATGTATCACCGGCTTAATACGTCATGACGTCACATCGCCAGCTGCTGCAGTCAGTAGGACAGACGCCATGGCAGACGATGTTCGTGGCGGGGAGAGGCATGCACTGACTCGGACTATGTGAGGCGGAGTCACGTTCTATCGGAAATCTGTGAAAAATAGTTGAAAAGCAAGCAACGGCTTGAAGCATTCCTGCGTCAACGTGTATGTACATCACTTTCGACCCCTCGGTGTCACAACGTGTGCAGGATACTGACGATGAACTCTTCAGTGCTGTGATGGCGAACTCTCATCACGTGCTACAGCACATGTTACCTGACCGTACCTCTCATCCATATACTCTCCGACCTCGCAGACATGACTGTTCATTAACTGTCAAAGAAGACTCGCGTAATTTTGTTATCAGACTATTGTACTAGTTTTAAGTTTATCTCTATTTTTACATTTTATTGTTCAGTTGCGTTTTGACAACTCATAATAAACTACTATGATGATATGTCGGTATAGCCAGGCACCCAGGTCAACTCTACCTCGCCATCCCTCGGTGGGTAGGCGCTGTGAGTACCAGCCGACAACATCGAAAGTTGGGGACTAGTGAACAGGCACACCGCGTGATGCATGAGCCGGGCCCCGAGCCTGGTATCGCAGTTTACGGCCAAAGACATGGAGATGCGTATAACAAGCTCACATCAACTGCCATGCGCCGCCACTTACACGCTAAATCGTTTACTTACTCACATAGTTTCGGTCTCGTTCGGCTTTGAGGCATCTCTCAGTACTGACGAGGCAAATGTCAATTGCTTTTAGTGTGTCAATCTAATGTGATATTATTATTACTCGTGCAGCTCCGATCTCAGCTCGGATCGCGGCGTGCATGGAATGATCAACATCGTATTGACAATCACGTCTCAGCCTTGTAGAGCTGCCGCGCATGCGCACTGCAGCACAACAATATGGCGCCAGTCAGTTAGCGATGAGTGGATGATGAATGGATGGATTGTCAGCGTCACCGAGCTAGAGAAGTGTTTTATCTAATTACATTAGCGCGTCGTCGTCTGACGAACCAGTTCCACGGACGAGACGAGACGACATCGTGCTTGCAAGCACATGTCCTGATGACATCCTGCATGAACAGCAACTCTTTATACTCTCGTGGCCCACGCAAACAAAATTTCTAAGCGTGGTTAAAATCGTCTGTAATTGGGTCCGGGAATTATTTCTGCCAAAAGTCATACGTTGTCAGAGTCAAAGACATATTTTAATAAAAAGCGTATATTGCCAGGTTAATGTTGGCCAGTGAAAAGTAATGACAATCGCTTCGATTGGTGTCAGTGACAGAGAAAGCTACAGAGGATGCAATGCGAGCAGGAATGTCAGGCCGGCTGGATGGTGGTCTGGCTGCTGATGGTGGTGTATTGATGACGTTGTTGTGGTTGACTAGATGATGAGACTCCAGAGACCGATGTAGACGTGTGACGTGGTCGTTTGATGTGACCGGCCAGCAGCTCAACCGACGTGTGTGGTCTGGTCCGGGTTAGTCAAGCGAGTCTGACGTCAGCACTGAGCACTGATGATTTCATTAGCCTCA
>Ga0209339_1000722_pt1 | contig 12675 bp, 9 predicted proteins | sample OlaalgELextract3_FD_187376 | JGI IMG/M metagenome (GOLD analysis project Ga0209339, IMG submission 187376) | Olavius algarvensis symbiont microbial communities from Tuscany, Italy - Type A ELBA extract 3 (SPAdes) (version 2) | ecosystem: Host-associated > Annelida > Digestive system >... | reverse complement strand
ACATTTCACACCAATATTAGCACTTTGCACATGTTTATATCGATCACATTTACAGAAACCAGTATCGATGAAACAAACAAAACACAACAGAAAGTCAGAGGCTCAAAATTTATGTTCAAAATATCCACCATTCACGTGAAAACATGCATTCAAACGACTACGCCACTGCGCAATCGCTGATGGTTTTGGTGGCAGTGTCCAGTCTTGGTGCTACGCAGCTGCACTTCTTGGAACCAGGAGTTAAGGTCAACGGTGACTATTACCGGAATACAGTTCTGCTATATGCTTCTGCTGGACATCCGCTCTGTTTTCGGGGATTACTACGTTTTTCAGCAAGATTGCCAAGATGGGGCACCAGCACATCGTGCACGTGACACATGTAACCATGCTGCAGAGAGAGAGACGCCAGAGTTTATCCCTCCAGAGATGTGGCCACCTAATTCACCAGATTTGAATCCGGTGGACTACATCATCTGGAATATGCTTCAAGAGAGGGTCTACCGCTCGCGGATCCATGATGTGAAGGAGTTGAAAGAACGTCTGCTGAGGGAGTGGAGGCTGCTGGACCATACAGACCGTCATCGCGGCAGCGATTGCGCAGTGGCATAGTCGTTTGAATGCATGTGTTCGCGTGAATGGTGGACATTTTGAAAATAAATTTTGAGCCTCTGACTTTCTGCTGTGTTTTGCTTGTGTCATCGATACTGGTTGCTCTAAATGTGATCGATATAAACATGTGCAAAGTGCTAATATTGTGCGAAATGTGTTACTTTTGTGTCTGAGACTTTCACACGGTATACACACTGTTGTAAAGCACGTTGGTCTGTTAATGAAGCTGTGGCGTTTTATCGAGACGTAACAAGTTTGTAGACGCCATTTCGTCCAATAAACGCGAAGGCGCTGATTGGGACAAACAAACTGATTGGGTTACGGCTGCTGCTGCTGCTAAAAGGAAACTGTTGATGACTCACGTTCACTTTTTGCATCCTTCATCAAGTCGTCCTCGAAAACGCTAAGAAGCAGGCGACATCATGACTGCTGTCAATTTAAACGAATTTGCGACGCTGTTTGATACAAAGCGCTGTCCCATTAATTTATTTAGCACCGACGTCGAAAAACACATTACGACAGCGTCCATCTTGTCGTGCCAATGTATGTGATGGTCGTCATCACCAATCGTCATTTTAGTCATTCAGGAATAAACAACGTAACAATTAATATAACAACAGAAAAGGACAACAATGTGGCTTACTACTATTCACAGTGCTGCAACATTTGTCATAGCAACAATACGTAAACAAGAAGCTCAGCTGTCGCAGAGAGACCGCGCGACGCTTCGTGCCATTGAATATTTTGCTAAGTCACTCAAGCTCACTCAAGGTCATTCGAAATGACACTGTTGAGTAGGGCGAGTGTAAGTCCCTCTTGGTATTTCATCAAAACTATGTCTGTATATCGTACCGTTTATGAGATATTCAGCGTCAAAGAATGGCGTAACCTTGAAACTGGGGGTAGAGGTCGTTCAAGATCACTGAAAATGGCGCTGTTCGATAGATCATACACGACTTTCTACTGGTCGGCCATTGTAAGTATGTTGTACCATTTTCAAGTTATTTGACGTTGAATAATCGTGACCTTGAAAAGGTTACTGAAGGTCATTCAAACTGGTACCATTCGAAAATTTGGGTGCGCTTTCCTATTCGCCTTCCATAGTAATTATTGCCGTACCTTTAACCGTTTATGAGATATGCAGCGTCAAAGAATAGCGTGACCTTGAAAACTGGGTTAGGGGTTGTTCAAGGTTATTAAAAATGGCGCCGTTTGATAGACAATATACGACTTTTTTGTCCGCCATTGTAAATGTAGCTCTGTCTGGTAGTACCGTTTTCGAGTTGTTCGACGTTGAATAATGACCTTGAAATCTGGGTTAGAGGTCACTCAAGATCATTCAAACTAGTACCATTCGAAAGTTTGGGTGCGGTTTCCAATTCGCCTTCCATAGTAACTATGGCTCTATCTTGCATCAGTTCCGAGATGAAGCCCGATATTCGTCGAAAATCGTGTTTTTTCATACCCCTTGCATTCGACGCCCCGTTAGGGGGATCCCCGTCGGAATATTGCTATCCCGTTTGGTATGGAAAAACTAGAATGGTGGGGATACCCGGTGATAAAAAACTCTGAGGATAAGTATAACCGTTTAGATTCAATACCGGCGTGTGACGGACGGACAGGCGGACAGACAGACAGACGGACAGACATCTTGCTACGGCATAGGCCGCGCTATGCATACGCGTCGCGCGGTAATGATAGCGGTGAGTGATAATCATAGGATCAAAACATCCTAAAACTCATTCTGTTTTGCAATGGTTTATTAATTATGATAGGATATAATACATTATACGTATAGACCTATGCTCAAGAGCTGATGGGTAGCCATATTACTCTATCGTACAAGACGAAACAAAAACGTGACCATAAATAACGAATTAATTACCGATGGAGTATAAGAAATCTGATAAACATGTTTTACAGTCTGCAAAGGCAGTTCGGTGAATATAAATTCGGTTTCACAAAATATTTGTGAAACACGAGTTTTAGGTACGGCATGAAAGACTACATAATTTTGGAAAACAGCGATTAGTGATTCTGGAACAGAAATAAGCTGTTGGCGATCGAACGGGCAAAAATAGGTAACCACAATAAATTGAGAGTTGATAAGAATTATGTATGTGCGATAGGGAGCTTGTATTCAGTCCTTTTTACCGCGCGACGCGTATGCATAGCGCGAACTATGCCGTGGTAAGATGTCTATCTGTCTGTCTGTCTCTCCGTCCGTCCGTCACACGCCGGTATTGTGTCTAAACGATTACACATATCCTCAGTTTTTTTCACCGTCGGGTAGGCGCATCATTCTAGTTTTTCTCCACCAAACAGGATGGTAATATTCCGACGGGGACCTCCCTAATGGGGGCGTCGAATGCAAGGGGGTATGAAAAAAAATCACGGTTTTCGACCAATATCTCGCTTTATCTCGGAACTGATGCAAGATAGAGCCGTAGTTACTATGGAACGCGAATAGGAAACCGCACCCAAGCTTTCGAATGGTACCATTTTGAATGACCTTGAGTGACCTCTAACCCAGATTCAAGGTCACGATAATAATAATAATAATAATAATAATAATAATAATAATAATAAAGACATTTATAACGCGCAAATTCGCCGAGGCAGCAAATGCGGATATCACTCGACGTCAAATAACTCAAAAACGGTACCAGATAAAGCTATATTTACAATGGCGGACCAGTGGAAAGTCGTATATGGTCTATCAAACGGCGCCATTTTCAATGACCTTGAACAACCCCTAACCAAGTGTTCAAGGTCACGCTATTCTTTAATGCTTAATATCTCACAAACGGTTAAAGATACCGCCATAGTTACTATGGAAGGCAAATAGGAAACCGCGCCTGAGCTTTCGAATGGTACCAGTTTGAATGACCTTCAGTGACCTCTAACCCAGAATTCAAAGTCACGATATTTTTCAACGTCAAGTAGCTCAAAAACGGGTACCAGATAGAGCTATATATACAATGGTGGACCAATAAAAAGTCGTAGGCCTATATTGTCTATCGAATGGCGCCATTTCCAATGACCTTGAATGACCCCTAACCCCAGTTTCAAGGTCACGCCATTCTTTGACGCTGAATATCTCAGAAACGGTACGAGATACAGACATAGTTTCAATGAAATACTAATAGGGACTTACACGCCCTACTCAACAGTGTTATTTCTAATGACCTTGAGTGACCTTGGGTGACTTAGCAAAATATTCAATGACATGAAGCGTCGCGCGGTCTCTCTGCGATAGCTGAGCTTCTTGTTAATTGTTTGAGTGTGACAATTTGAGAATAGGGGTGATAAACGAAAAAGTAGTGGCTTTCTCAGAGCAAGAACAAAAGCGCTGAATATGCTGAAGTCGGTTTACTTTGAGTATTTGAAAGATTGTAACATAATATTAATATTGCATTTGTAACAAGTATATCTGAGACATACCGTACGAAAACGCGCCGCTCGCCGAAGCCCCAGCGTTATGGCAAACAAACAAATGTTATCAAAATTGGATGATTGTAGGCTGAAAGCCTATATTGAATTGACTTTTGGGGCCGGAATAAGTCCGGCCAAGCGCAGCCGATCCAGACCAAATTCGGTATACGTGGACATGTCAATGGGTTACAACGTTCAGGGAATTTTGGGCGCGATTGGCCCATTTTGGGCAAAATGGGGCTGGGACGAGTCCCGCGGAGCGCGAGTTTTTTTTGTGTGGTAATCCACGCAACCTTTCCGCGACTTTGCAGTGGCCGACTTTCACTAAATTTGGTTGCGGAACATACTTCGGTGTCCCGTCGAGGAATGCGGAAAAAATTTTCGAAAATTTTCACTTTAGAGGTCATTTGCCACCAAAATCTGAAATCGAAAGTCGGTCAAACAGGCACCTCACTCAGAGCAGGCTACAGGTCACAGGATGCATTGCAGAGAGATACTGTTTACTCCACGTTGTAGTACAAGGACCAGGCAGTTTCTAAGATGCGGTCAACTTTTCTCTACGGCGTACTGTTGCGGAGCTACGGGACGTCAAATTTGCCCAATTTTCGGATTTTGACCTATTTTCCCCATTAAAAAAACCCTAAGCCCAGGGGTTACGTCGCAGAATGATTACGATTTTTCCATGTGGTAGTCAAAGGTCCAAATGGGTGACTTTCGGCAGCGCAGTTTTCCTGCGACGTCTGGTAGGGGAGCTTGGGACCCCCAAACTTGCCCAAAGTTTCGCCTATGGCAAATGGCTCTACCCATACAGAATTCTAATACACGGCGCATCAGATCTGGACTCTGGAGCAAAGATGTCTGAAAACGCGCAATTCTAAGGGCGGATGTACTTTTCCACCAAATATCTTCGCCCCACCCCCAAAATCACCCCAAAACCTTATTTTGGGGGACCTTTTTAGTGCAAACCCTATTATAGAGAGAGCTCTCCGTAAGTCGCACGTTAATGGAGATACGAAGCTGAAACGTTACAGCTATATAGGTATAGGCAAAATTTCACCGAAAAAATAATAATTTCCAATGTGGCGGCTGTCATCCATCGTGAATTTTAAAAATTTTCATATTTGGTCATGTGGCAGTCATCGAGTTCCAAATGTGCTGTCATTTACGAAATTTCATCAAAATCGGATGATTTTTTGTTGAGATATGGCGATTTGACGATTTTCAACATGGCGGATGACCACCATCTTGAATTTTAGGGGTCCAAGAATGGGTTCTTTGAAAAGCCCATGTAGGGTTTCCTGGTGGTTGTCAATAAAAACCATATCTCGGAATTGCTTAGTTACCTCCGACAAAGGAGGAAGTACATGTTTTTGCCGGTGTTTGTTTGTCTGTTTGTCTGTCTGTCTGTCTGTTAGCAAGATTACTCAAAAACGCGTGCATGGATTTGAATGAAATGTTGCACGTCGACAAATGTCAGAACATGGACGAACTGATTAACTTTTGAGCCCGATCCGGATCATAATCCGGATGCCGGAACCGGATTGCTTTCTCCGTTATCGTATAGGCTACGGAACTTTGCAACCTTGCTTAGGCTGCCAGCGAGCTGCGTTGCTACGCGGAATTTTACGTCGGGAAAATCCCACGTATACGTATTGGCTGCGCGCCGCTAGAGCGAGCCGTGGTTTTAAAATAGCTTTATTCACTGATCAATCGGAAGATCTTTTCGGAGGTAAATGCGCTCTACCGAGTGCGCGTCTAGTTTTTGATAAAATCGTTTCGTGTACTTATTTGGCGACAGACAAACGGACAGACGGACAACAGATGGACAGCATTAGAGGCGTTGTGTAATGCGCTGTATAAATGTAAGACTTACTTACTTACTTACTTACTTTACTTACTTCGACGCGTGAAGACGCTCTCGCAAATTAACGAATTTTCGCCGCACGCAATTCACTTTAATGCAAAAAAGTAATAGGGCAAATAACGTTGAACTACCATGGATACTAAAGAGAGGAGCATCACATCCGTACGATCGTTATATACAATAATATACCACGCGTCGTCTTGTTGCATCAACGTCTATTGCAATACAATTCCCGAGTCCGTGGACCCGAAAAATTGTGGAAATTGTAAACTTGATCAATTAAATTCCAATATCCCGTACATCATATCTATGAACTGGTGGAAAAGTGACACCGTTGCACGGCTGTAGTTGGTCAGTACGTTCCCGACGGACGTGTCTTCTGTGATGCCCGCAATTCTGCGCGTCACGCACGCATACAATTTGACGCGCGGGCGTCACCGGACGTTCGATGAACAGTAAGTCATCACCGGACCGTCCGAGTTGTAATCAAAACGCCGCCGAGGTGAGTTGATATTAACCTGGGCCGCGCGGCGTCGCGACATGACGCTCAGCTGGCGGCGGGGGTCTCGACGACGGTACGGATGGATCCGGCGTGAAATCGACTGGAAAAGATTTGTTTCTTCGATGAGCAGAACCAGCCACGCGCTTCGACGGAATGCGGCCCGCACTTGCCGCGCTCAGACGTTGAAATCTCCGAGCACGAGCGCGCAAACATCGTCGCGCGTAGACACACGTGTGTAGCCACGGGATGCGTTCCACTCACATAGCGTCTTGCGCAGATGGATTGAACTCGCAGCGACTGCGACAATAAGAGTGGTCGATATGCAGTCGGCCGCCGCGCTAATCTGCACGCGCCTTCGATTCCAGCAACTGGCATAATCTGGCCGCAGTTGTGTGGACTTTAAACATTTCGGTCCGCTGACATTTAACCCTTTAATGGGCACGGGTAATTATACTGCTACATCGAATAATACATTGTGTCTCAAAAAAGGGTGCCACTTTTATTTTTTGCAATAACTTTGACAAATGTAGACCGATTTTAATAATTTTTTCACTGTTGTATTCTCAGATGTACTGCTGAGGAAGCTTGTATTAAAACGACCACCTCACCTTAAGTCTGTTACCGCACTACCTTGCGAAAATTGAATGCGCAACTGTACAACTTTACAAGAAAGTTATTAAATTCAATATGGTGCAGTAACGTTTAATTTCAATAAATATCTACCAGAAATGTTATCTGCTTGTTCTTATGTCTATGCAGATAAATTTGCAGCATGTGTTCAAAATGTCGGCCTCCCGAACGCGTGCATGCATCGGAACGTCTCTTGCGTACACGTCCGACGTTCAGCGAGACCGACATGGTGTCCGTCGAAATTTCAAAACTTGGCTGCACAGATTTGTTTTTTGTAGAGCAGGAGTGAAAATAAACGGTGCTTATTACCGCGACGTGCTGCTAACGCAGGAGTTATTGCCAGTCATTAGGCAGATATCATGGAATGACTTCGTGTTTCAGCAGGACAGTGCTCCACCACATCGTGCTCATGAGACAATTGAGCTCTTACGTCCAGAGACGCGCCGGACTTTATTTCACCAGAACAGTGATCACCGAACAGTCCAGATCTTAACCCAGTGGATTACAAAATCTGGGCTACAATGCAGCAGCGCGTCTACCAGACAAAGATTCGAAATGTTGACGAACTGCGACAGTGTTTGCTGAACATTTGGAGCACCATTAAACAAGACGTCATCGACTCATCCATTGACCAGTGGCAAGTGCGACTCAAAGCATGCGTGCGTTCGGGAGGCGGGCATTTTGAACACATGCTGTAAATTTATCTGCATAGACATACGAACAAGCAGATAATATTCCTGGTAGACATTTATTGAAATTAAACATTATTGCACCATATTAAGTTTAATAACTTTCTTGCAAAGTTGTATACAGTTGCACATTCACATTTCGCAAGGTAGTGCAACAACGGACTTGAGGTGAGGTGGTCGTTTTAATACAACCTTTCTCAGCAGTACATCTGAGAATACAACAGTGAAAGAATTATTAAAATCGGTCTATATTTGCTAAAAGTTATTGCAAAAATAAAAGTTTGAGACATAAAATAAAGTATGAGTATTACTAGTATTTAGCTTTCGACTGGAAGATCGTTTTGATAAAAATATGCTGACGACAAATCTTATCACGGGAAACCTCACGGACGCGAACCAGTCCGTCGATCTGTTAACCCTTTAATGGGCACATTAAAACGCCAGAGCAACGGACCATTATACAACAATACGATGATTGGTACACTGGCCGTTGATGGGTGGGCTGTTACATTGGTACAGTGAAGAGGAGTCTGAGGGGGGGCGCAGCCCGCCTAGGCCCTTCCTCGCTGCACCAAATGTAATAACCCACCAATCAACGGCCAGTGTACCAATCATCGTATTGTTGTATAATGGTCCGTTGCTCTGGCGTTTTAATCTGTCTATTAAAGGGTTAACAGATCGACGGACTGGTTCGCCTACGTGAGGTTTCCCGTGATATGATTTGCTGTCAGCTCTGCTAAGCGACACAAGACCGCAGAACAATTGAAATAATGGGCTTATGACTAAATAATTAATCGTTATGTTGACGGACAAATATAACGTACAATACGCATACTTTTGATTAAAACGATCTTCCAGCTAAAAGCTAAATACTAGTAATACTAGTAATACTCATACTTTATTTAAAATCCCACAACAAAACGCACGTGATTACAGTACAAATAGCTAAATATTGCACGTAATATAAAATAAAATATGGCATCGACTTTACGTAGAAATATGAAAGTTGTGTACAACGTTTTGGAGCAAACTTAAAATTTCGGACTAACAAAACCGCATCCTCAACGTTTTGTCACGTAGTCCGTAGACCGTCCGCGAATTTCGATATCATTTCCGATCTGAATCCGCAGTTCGCACATCTCTGGATTCGACGGACTAACGGACGATATGCCTACTTGTCAAACGGGCAAGGCAAGTCCTCCGTCGCAACCGGTCGATTTCGTCCGTCGCATCGCACGCGGCAGACGGCGTCGGAGATCAACAATCCACTTTTCGCGCTGAAGGCGGCGGCAGACAAACTGAATTAGAGCTAGGTATTTGGACGCGTTGGGTTTATCAGCCTGTCCATGACATTCGCAGATAACCGTCAACTATAAGCGTCCCTCTCAAAACGTGCCCTCTTCCGTTCTCATTTAACTCTGTCGTTTCCAATTTCTCGTATTTTTTCTCTGTGTGTGCAACGGAAGGGATAAAATTGCGGTCGTAGATCAAAGCAGAGAACAGACGATGAGAAGGCACCACTCTGCAACCACAGTGCCGTGAAAACCAATTTAGTATGACAGCGGCAAATGTCTGCGTGCAGTGGAGTTGCGTAACGTTTTTTTTGTGAAAAGTCCAGTCCATTCAACGCTGGCGAGAAATCGAGGCTTAAAACCGGCGAAAACACACTGCGATAGGACGAGATGACATTGAACAAATATCGGCCTTAACGATGCCGATACGATATGCCGCACCGGTGGTGGTGCGCATGCGCGTGCGGCAGGTTGCTGTTCCCGGGACAGTTACAAAATTAGAAATTTTGGTCACTTTTTGGTCATTTTGGCAACAAAGTTGTGGTTCCACATCATTAATTTCATGCAGACTAGCGCCTGTCGCATGTAGCATGCCGTAACGCAAACCACCGGCCATTGACGTGATACTCCATGAGGAGGTCTGCCAATTACTCGCAAAGACCGTCGTGCGTTTATAATGTTTTTATCCACTGTATGTAGTCTGTATTTCTGTCTGCTTCTTTGGCGAATAAAGGTGTTCATAAAACCGGTTGTATCCTACTACTTCCACGGAGTTTAATAGCTCTGTTTAAATTATACTTGCACGATTGGCCGTTCTTTGTCAATATTTTTATAAAGACCAAAATTGAACATAAAATTTTACTACTGTTACACGAGTTTGACAGGTAGTTATGTCTACAGTGTGTCTCAAAAAACCGGACCTCTACGATTAATACGACACAGTGTATATAATAATCATTACGGTTTCTCTGTGTAATATTCTTTCCTTACACATGATAGCATGGACAACGACCGGCCATTAACAGTGGACAATAAATAATCTTTGTGGCCGACAACGCCCAGTTACTGCACCACGTGATCAAGAAATGGACGAACGAGATTAAAACGAGCAGATACAATGAACGCACCCGCCGCCGACTCTTTAGTCTTCAATTTTGCCGATTGCTGCTTCCGAGCAAGCATCGCATCAGTTAGCGGCAGCCAGTCATCATTCAGGCCGGCTGCTGCTGCTGATGCGGCTGCTGCTGAAGCCAACAATTGGACCGTCGACGACGCCGCTTTGTAGTGCCGCGCCGGCGTTGTCCTAATTATCTTCGTGTCTTTGACTGATAAACAGCTTATCTCTCTAACTCACAGTTGCCCCACCTGCGTCCTCAGCGATGAAAATCCAAACCGCCGCGTACATTCTTCATCGAGTCAATTGGCAATGACGTTAGTAAGCTTATTCTACACAGCAGCCATTTAAGTTAAGAAGTAGCTAACTAACAAGATACACTATACGTTTTCATTTAATAACATGTTCACATAGTTCATGTTGAAAACTGGTTTGATAATGATGCGAAGAAATCCTAGGCTATAATGTAAGCTAAACAGGATAGTGTCACCTTACATTGTTACTTAACAATTCTTATTAGTACCCGTAGCAAGAATGTCGCCATGCAAAAAGAAGCTGGCCCGCCTCTTGTTCGACTTTGGCGTCATACGACACGTGTTGTCAACGCAACGGATGATGACTGTTAACAACAAGTTTCGACGGTCGCACTCTGTTGACAGCAGATGTAATCTGACGCCAAGTCCAACAGGAAGCCGTATTAATATCTGCACATATTTTTATTTGAATATTTCCCCAGGGAGGGTCTGGGGAAGATCTGATGCGGCAAAAGGATCAGCGCTGCCAACCTTGTCATGTTCCATAGTAAATGTTAGTATGTTTTGCTCAGTTTTCGAGATATGACCAAGGGACGGACAACACACGGACATATGACGGACCGACGTTGGCAACCGACATTATTTGGCTCTTAAGCGGGGGTGCATGGGTGGCAATAACAGGCTTAAAACCGTAAATGCCACTTAATTTGTCGTGCGTAGCACTGTAATTCGCAGTCGAATTACAGTGTAACTTGTATAGTCGCTTACATTTAGAAATAGTAAAATTATTATGCAGCCCTCCCGCAGGAGGCCTCATTACGGATTGTACTCTGTCCGCCGGTCAGTGGGTCTGGCTGTCCCGTGCTCCTAAATCAGGAAAGAAAGGTTTAGAAAGCTCAAATTGATCGTGATCGTTGCCTATGACACGCGTAAATGGCCTATAGCATTCTTAAGGTCAAAGGACATAAGTTTAGGTCACAAGATCCTATAATAGTCAGCCAAGAAGTGCGTCATAACTTGCAAGTGAAAACCGATACATTAATCTTGGTAGAAGGATGAAGTACATAGAGTGCCGCAATCGTGCACGTGTGCCATCAGGATTATAAGTCAAAAATTAAACGAAATAGAAAGTTTAAATTGTTGTCTGTTGCAAGTTTAACTCATAACACTTTTTGAGGTCAAGAGGTTAAAGGTCAAGAGTGCCAAGCGTTTTAAAGCTTTGGCACGAAATGTACCACAACTGATAAATGGACGGTTGTACTCTTTCCGAATTTGGTGATAATGTTGAAGCATTACGAGGTCATGAAGTCAATGTTATACAATGTGTCCCAAAAAACGTCCCCTTTTATTTTTCGAATAAATCAGTCAAAAATTAGCCGATTTCAACAATTTTGGTGTACGAAATCCTGAGGAAACTTGCGACTAGTCGGCCATAAATTTGCCCACTTCGCCTGAAAAGTGTCATTACACTACCTTGTGAAATTCAGGACAGCTTGTTACAGAAATATGATAAGAAAGTGTTTTGATGAAGAAGTAAAAGCGTCAAATAAAAACTGCAAAGTTAACGGATCTGCTTTCTGTTTTCTTTACGACATTTTCTTTCTGTGTTATTTTTATAGTCGAAGTTTATACTGTTTTAATCGACTGTTTTCTTCGGAAAAAGTGGCTGGCTCTGAAAAGAACCTGTTGTTGAATGGTTTTCAAAATGGTCTTGCATACGCCACAGACACTGTTCGAAATGATCACCATCTGCCTCAACACAAGCTGCGAGTCTTATTCGCTACAGGTCAATGGCATCGTCCAGCACCCTCTGCGGAACTCACACGAAGTCTCAACCAGCTGCTGTCGCAACTCGTCTTTTTTTGCATTTCACCAGTGCGGTGACATTTTTCAGGTGAAGTGGGCAAATTTATAGTCAGCTAGTGTCAAGTTTCCCAGGAGTCTGTGTACCAAAAATTATTCAAATCGGTTTATTTTTGACCGAATAATTCCAACAATAAAAAGTGAGACGTTTTTGGGACACATTGTAGTGTACCCGGTAAATACATTAAATGCGCTGACGGGCAGCTACAGGAACTTCAGCCTTGGTGAATATAAAAAGTCCACGCACTGCAAGGGAGATAACCCCCGAAGACATCCCCCCGGAGATTACCCTAGAGAAAATCCCGCGGAGGTAACTCCCGTGGATCAGGACTTTGCCTCGTGATGGGTCGGATAGGGTCAGGACATGGATTAGTGCAGTTTTGCAAATTTTCGCTTTAACAGTGTTCCTATGCTACGCGGGCC
>Ga0209339_1000721_pt1 | contig 12678 bp, 6 predicted proteins | sample OlaalgELextract3_FD_187376 | JGI IMG/M metagenome (GOLD analysis project Ga0209339, IMG submission 187376) | Olavius algarvensis symbiont microbial communities from Tuscany, Italy - Type A ELBA extract 3 (SPAdes) (version 2) | ecosystem: Host-associated > Annelida > Digestive system >... | reverse complement strand
CATCACAATGCAGCACTGGGAACAAAAACACGACTGACCTGCTTCGCGCTGATTGGCTGTACGCTGTTCAACTGGGTCAGTTGCATTGCCGATCGTCGGCAACAGTTGAGTTGTGTCGGTGAGGGTGTCTATAGCGACGCGACTCAACTCAACTCAACTCGACGTCGAGTTGAGTTGAGTTGCGTCGCTATAAACGGGCCTTTAGTTTTACTGTATGCTTTTGAATAGGCCTAACAGAGCCAAGACCTAAGATCCAAGAATGAACTAAGCTCCACCGTGTTGCGGACGCTTTCTCTTTAATATAATTATTTTCTCAATCTTACTCGTAGCTACGCATATGAACATCGCAATAACATTTGTGCGCTAACACATTTTCATTCGTCGACGTAACGTATAGACTGCATTTACGATGCCGTTGTAGGCCTAGCGTGTCGACGGTTTTAGTGACAGTATCGTCTTAAATCCAAGCAATTTCGTCGCCGGCACGGGCACTCGAACAGACGGTAGTGTCACGTTGTGGTAGTTAGTTTTGATTCTAAAATACGACGTTACGGGGACCAGTGTCAGTCTGTCAGAGGATGCTTAGTATTGCTTATAATGAACACGAACATGAATACAAATATGATTACGACTACAATGTCCAACATGACAGAAATCACTGCGCAGGCATTTAACACATAGAGTAATAGTCGGGAAAGGAACGTCTGAAAACGTAGTGTTCTGAAAACAGGCAAGGAAGACGACGTGCTGCAACAGACTATTCCATACAGGGGCAGCAGCGACCGGTAATTCTCGATCACTGACTGTAGCAAGCCGCGTGTGACGGACAAAAACTAGTGATGACGTGGTTGATCGTATAGACGAAGACGAGCTTCAGGTGTCTCTGGTCGTTGACATTCGTCGGCGAGGTATAAACGTGCCAGTCCACGCAGACATTTGACTGTAAGGACGACCGGCTTGAAGTCAGTCCGCTGACTAGTAATATCACATTAATCACCGAATTCACTAATGACAGAAGTTTGCAACGACCTACTCTGCAACTTTTACAAACAAATGTGTCGGAGACGATACGAAAGCCGCCGCTCGTCAAAGCCTAAACTGCATTAAAACCAAAAAGTAAAATATGGTGAAGAACGACTTTCAATATGGCGGATGGAATTCTTACACCCTGCAATGTGGCATGTGGCTCTGGAATCGTGACAGTGAATTCACCAAGTGGCAGCACCCTACAATGTGATACGTGGCTCTGGAATGACATGCCATTCAATTCGCCCAAACGTCCGCCATATTGGAATTCTACATCTGGTTTCGATTTCGACCAATTACCGCAGTCAACATGTCATTCTGCACCAGTCTCCGAAATTTTATCCAAATCAAACCACCCTTGGCAGAAAAAAATGACGTCATGTTGATTTTCAAGATGGCGGATCTCAGCCATCTCGGATTTTAGGGATCCAATAATGCGTTCTTTGAAAAGCCCAATTACAACGTAGTAAATTGCTTAGTTTTCCAGAAAATTGCGTTTTCGCATTTTGGCGTCAAGATCCAAGATGGCGGATCTCCGCCATCTTGGATTTTAGGGGTGCCGTAATGCGTTTTTTGAAAAAGCGCATGTACAACTTCTATAGGTCGTCAATAGAGACCATAGCTTTTAAGTGCTTAGTTTCTGATAAAATCGCATTGTTTTTGCATTTTTGCGACAGACGGACAAACAGACAAACGAACAGATGGACAGCTCCGATGCATTAAGCTGCTCTCGCTGTCACGAGCGGCGGCTAAATTAGTTGATTCTCGACAGAACTGAGCTCTCCGATCTCCGAACAAGTTGTCCTCGAAACCCAAGAAGGTTTTTGCCGTTACATTCGGCTTGTGGCATCGGCCGTCCGTCTGTCGTCTGTCTGTCGTCTATCTGTCTGTCGTCTAATAATATCGTTCTTTATGTTATTATTAACGTCTAAAATCAGAACACGTTGACGAGGCGTAACGCTCGGCTATTTAATCTACTGACTAGTTCTTCTTTCATCTGTGTGAGGTCGACATGGTGGCGTGTTGTGTTACTGCACTGACTATAACGTCGGAGCCTGGCACCATTGCACGATGAACAGATAGATGCTGTTAGTAAAAGCGTAACAGAAGTCATTTATCTAACGCCATCGACAGTTATATTAACCCTTTATGGCCACATTAAAACCGCAGAGCAACGGACCATTATGCAGCAACACAGTGATTGGTACACTGGGCGTTGCTGGGTGGGGTGTTACATTTGATACAGCGAGGAGGGGACTGGGCGCGCTGGGAGCTCGCCCAGTCCCCTTTTCGCTGTACCAAATGTAGCAGCCCACCCAGCAACGCCCAGTGTACCAACTTCATATTATTTGATGTGGCACTATAATTGCCTCTGGAATCTAATGGTTAATAACGCATTATACAGTCGAGTGATAAGTCCATGTTATAGGCAGATTCGTATGCAGAGCAGCATAAAACTGACTTCAAGTGAAATATAAACTTGGTCGTTTTTACGTCGTTATTATTATCTCGCCAGCCACAGCCGGTGAGATAATGTGTTTGGTCGTTTGTGTTTGTAACCTTTTGTTTCTAACTTTGTTACGATTCATGCTCGATGAGCAATGTCTCTGGGATCATGCCATTACAAGACTAGTAGCTCTGCTACTGCAGAGAAGCCGCGCGATGCACTGTGTCCGTCAGTAGTTAGCTTCAGCAGTGTAATACCTGGAGCACAGTCTTTTATTATTGTTACTTAGGTTTCAGATTTACCACTGCGTACAATTAAATGCTGCTCTGTTGTCTTCGGCGTAACGTCGAGACTTCTTGCTATACACTTTGTCGTCGTCTCTCGCCATCAACAAATTCCACCGCTTACCGGCGACTAGTGTCATCAACTCGTCATTTTCCGTTCCAGCTGACTGTATTGCACTTGGCGCTTGAACCGTTCACAGCACGCGATGGAGCCAGATATTGGCTCAGAATCGCGATTTTTGCTTACCCCATCTGCATTCGACGCCCCGGGGGGAGGGTTCCCGTCGAAATTTTACCATGACGTTTGGTACGGACAAACTATAATGGTGTGCTACCAGATGGCGAAAAAATATTAAAGATATGTTTATTCGTTTCGTCAGAATGTACGAACGTGACAGACAGACGGACACCGCATGGCGGCATAGGCCACGCTTGCATAACATCGCGCGACAAAAATCGCCAACTGGCAGTACCATGTAATGGGACACGGAGCGTGTTTAGGTGCGCCTGGTGCCAGTTTTTGCCGCTATTCGGCAAAGTGACCTGCCGATAACTCGCACCACTAATTAATGGACTGTGTATAGTATATGGTGTGTCGTCGAACTGTTTGTCGTTACGGGTGCTAAACAAATGATTTCCGTCACTGTTAGCTGTTGCACACTGTGATATACATATTATACTGACGAACGTAGTTACTCTACGCTAGGCCCGGTTAGTGCATAGGTGGGTGACCGTCTTTGGATGGGTAAACCACCTCGGCGCGGAACCAGGCACCCAGGCCTACTCAGCCTGAGCCTGCCGTCTGTGCAGGCTGAAATAAGTACCCGGCGAAAGCTGTGAGAGTAAACAGGCATATCGCATGACACACCAGCCCGTGTCCGTGGTCTCGCAGTGTTCGCTGATGCCTGGCTGGTGGCTGGCTAGCGGAGATCAGCGCCGACTTACGGGAAGCGGTAGCGCATTAGAGGCGTGTTCGCGACGATGCGCTAAACAAATGGCCGCGTTTACTTTACTTTACTTTTACTTTATACTGTATTAGTCATTCAACGCGCATGCCAGCGTCAAAGCCTGTCCTAACTGTAACACTCCATGAGAAGTATAAGTCCCCTCGGCCTCACACAGTTGCCCAAATAACGGCAGGGAAGGATACGCGAGGACGGCAGATCGAGACACGACATAATTGTTTATTGGTACGGAACGGGACATCAGCGCACGCAAGTCTATTTTGAGCCCGTCCGTAGTCTTGCAGGATCTACGTTCCTCGTCGCTGCCGTGAGAAGTTGGCGCGATCCACGACGGTCGTAGATCTCGCTCTCCCGGTCGACATAACGACGACGTGCGGTCTACGTCTGACGCACGCCCGTGCCGCGGCTGTGCTCGTCCTGCCCTGCTTCGGTCGAGCCGAATTCGACGGTTGCCGAACGACAGTAAGCCTATCACCTCCATCGTTTCCGTGCGCATCTACTGACCCGTGCGTTGGCTTTGCATAAAAATGGTGTCGTCGACGTCGGTGACATGTACGTCATCGGTGCAGTAAATCCAGCGGACGTGGGGCGTGTGAGAACGGCGGGAACGAGACGGATTTACGCGGGCTGCCGATTGAGGCCACTGCAGTTCGGACAGAACGACGCGACCTCTGAAATACATACGCAGCGCAATTCGTCATACGTATCGATGTCACTTCACACCGTGCGCAACGGGCGCCGCCGAGTTCAGGGAAATGCCAACGCAGAGACGCGGGGAACGAGGCCGAGAGACGAGGGACAGTCAAGGACAGGGGAACAGCGAGCCGGAGCAATCAGACGACCTGGTGTCGCTCAACGCCGCCAGCGTCAACCGGCGTCGTCCTCGTTGTTCTTCGCGGCGGCTGACAGCGACGATCGGTCACTGCTGGCGGGCCGTGCGTCCTCCGAGACGCCGCCGTCGCCCGCCGCGAGGGTCGGCGCTCGGCAATAACCGTGTGTCGGGTTCTCGGTCGACGACGATAAAAATTAGCCGCCGCGTCCTCGTCATCGCGTGTGTAGACGACGATGGCGCTAAGTAGCACGCCGCGACGTGATGACGACCGAGCGCTGCGGCAGCGTCCAGAATTACCGTATGACGACGTCGACGCGTAGCAGACCGTGTACGTGGGCAAGACCATGACAGTCAATACAGCAGGGAACTAGACGAGCCCTGTATACCGACTATGCGACGCAGTGTACATAAGAACTGGCTTGGATTGAAACGTTTTACTCCCCCAACACAGACGGGTACTGTTTTAGTACAGTCTGTGATTATGTCCCGCAAAATGTCAGATTTACTTCAGATAAAGACCGAAATATTTCTCGTCGATCCCTCGCTACATGTTGGTCGGGTCAAGGTCAAAGTTAAAGGTCAAGGACACGAAAATGCCGAAATCGTTTTCGTTGTTAACGCAAAGGTCAGAAAATTGCTGATTATCGCATATTATCCGATTTAGTTCACATGCTGACCAGTATGTTCAATTCCGGGCGCGTATGCTTCGCGCTGCAGCTATTCGTGCAAAACTTATTCTTACAAGAAATTCGTCTATCGCCAACAAAAACTGACGGTAAAAATTACATTATTGTACGTTTATTTTTCTCGACATTGTGAACGCAATGGCCAGGAAATTGCTGATTTTACACATTAAATACCCGTTTGATGGGTGACCGCTTTAATTTTTTTACCGCGCGTTGCTGTGCATAGCGGACTGTACAGTCTCAAGATGTCTGACTGTCTGTCTGTCTGTCTGTCTGTCACACGCCTGTGTTGCATCGAAACGGTTAAACATCCTCAAACATTTTTCACCATCGGGTAGCCATATTATTCTAGTTTTTCTGTACCAAACGTAACGGCAATATTCCGACGGAGACTCTCCGAATGGGGACGGCAAGTGCAGGGGGTATAAAACAAGAAGCTCGGCTGTCGCAAAGAGACCGCGCGATGCTTTGTGTTATTGAATATTTCGCTAAGTCACTCAAGATCATTCGAAATGACACCGTTGAGTAGGGCTTCGGTAAGTACGTATTAGTATTATTCAGTTGTAACTACGCCTGTATCTCGTACCGTTTCTGAAATATTCAGCATCAAATAATGCCGTGACCTTGAAATCACGATTACGGGTCGTTCAAGGTCATTGAAAATAATACCATTCAACAGCTTTGATATAGTTTCCTATTCGCATTCCATAGTAACTATGGACCTATCTTATATCGTTTCCGAGATAAAGCGAGATATTGGTTGAAAATCACAATTTTTCATACCTCCTGCATTCGAGCCACCGTTGGGGTCTCCGTCGGAATATTCCCGTAACAGTTGTTACGGAAAAATTGTAGAATGGTGTGGCTACCCGACGGTTAAAAAAGCTCGAGGAAATGTCTAGCTGCTTCGACACAGTACCAGCGTGTGACGGACGGGCAGACGGACGGACAGACGGACATCTTGCGACAGCATAGTCCGTGCTGTGCATAGCACGGCGCGATAAAAATTGTGATTTCCGACCAATAATAATCTCGCTTTGTCTCCGAAATGACAAAGCATAGCACGGTCTCTCTGCGACAGCTGAGCTTCTTGTTTTGTATGCACCGGACTATCGGCTACGTTTTTGTCGCTGGCAGTATTGTTCTGTCGTCACTCACATCTACACAGCGAGCTCCGGAAAAAGAGATGAACGGTGCATTTCGTTCGTTCAAGATCATTCAAGGTCATCGCAATTGGTACCAATCGAAAGCTCATGTCTAATTTTCTATTAGTTTCCAATAACAACCTAAGTTGTATCTCCACCGTCTGCGAGATATAGCGACGCAAGTGTCGGAAATTGCTTTTTTCGCCTTCTTACCCACCCTAGTCTGGTTTTAAGCCCTCGAAAGTGGTGCTTTCCTGTGATGTAGCATACGAAATATGATCTCATAAAAACTGGTTTCTGGACTACCGAATGGTGAAAACACATGATCCTACATTCATTGGTTTTGACTCAGTGCCAGCGTCCGTCAGCAGAACTGCTGGACAGACGCCGCTCACAGCTAGCATATGTTCTGCATAGCTATGGTATACTGCCGTCCATAAAAACAAGAAACTTAGCTATCGCTAACAGATCGCGCGTCAGCTGCGCACACAAGGTAAACAACAGTTGTCAGTTTTCAGAAAGAAACTGAGAACTCACTTATTTCAACAATCTTATCCGGACGTTATTTTGTAGTTTGCTATGGTTTTTTTGTCGCCATCGTGGTTCTTGAAGTTAATTGTTACTTAGGCCACGTTAAAAAATGTAATGTAATGTAATGTAATGTAACAGCATTGCTGACGCGCGATTCCTATCTGTCTAGTAAGCGTCGACAGTACAATACATGGAGCGCCGTCTTTTATTATTAGTTATTGTGGCATCAGATTTACGACTGCGTACAATTAAATTCTGTCGTCTTCGGCGTAACGTTGAGCCTTGTCATAAACACTTCGTTGACCGTCTTACGTGAACAACAAACGAGCCGCTTACCAGCGATGAGTGTCACCAACGGTACAGCACAGTTGTGTGTATAACACTTGGCGGTTGAACCGTTCAGAACACGCGATGAAGCCAGATATTGGCCGAGAATCCTATTTTTTGCCTACCACACCTACATTGGACGTCCAGTTGGGGGTGACCCCGTCTGAATTTCTCGAAGATGTTTGATACTCATATAACTGATTGGGCAACCGTGTGGTGAAGAAACTATGATAATATCTTAAGCCGTTTCGGTAGAATACTGGAACGTGACGGACGAACAGACGGACGGACGGACGGACAGAATTGCTATATCAATATCGCGCGATAAAAATCGACGGCGACTAAAAGTGAGTGAGTATTGACGTAGAAGCTTGCTTGTTGAGGTCCGCGTGCGTGGAACGGTTTATCTTCGTACTTGTGACGGGACGTCATGTACGAACAATAATATAGGCGACCACCTGAAACCGTCTCTATAAGAGATAGCTGACCACAGCGCCTTGTAACTGGTTATACTTGCGCCTCAGAAATACTCTTACTTACCCATCCCCTGCTAAGCTCCAATTTATTACCGCGTGACGCGTATGCATAGCGGGGACTATGCCGTGGCAAGATGTCCGTCCGTCCGTCTGTCCGTCCGTCTGTCACACGCCGGTATTGTGTTTAAACGATTATACATATCCTCAAAGTTTCTTTTCACCATCGGGTAGCCCAACTATTCTAATTTTTTTTATACCAAACGGGATGGCAATATTCCGACGGGAACTCCATGAACGGGGGCGTCGAATTCAAAAGGGTATGAAAAAAATCACGATTTTCGACCAATATCTCGCTTTATCTCGGAACTGATGCAAGATAGAGCCATAGTTACTATGGAAGGTGAATAGGAAACCAAACCCAATCTTTCGAATGGTACAAGTTTGAATGACCTTCAGTGACCTGTAACCAATATTTCAAGGTCACGATATTTTTCAACGTCAAGTAGCGCAAAAACGGTACCAGATAGAGCTATACTTACAATGGCGGACCAATAGAAAGTTGTATATGATCTATCGAACGGCGCCATTTTCAATGACCTTGAACAACCCCTAACCCAGTTTTCAAGGTCACGCTATTCTTTGACGCTGATTATCTCATAAACGGTTAAAGATACGGTCATAGTTACTATGGAAGGCGAATAGGAAACCGCACCCAATCTTTCGAATGGTACAAGTTTGAATGACCTTCAGTGACCTTTAACGCAGATTTTAAGGTAACGATATTTTTTCAGCGTCAAGTAGGGCAAAAACGGTACCAGATAGAGCAATATATACTATGGCGGACCAATAAAAAGTCGTATATGGTATCGAACGACGCCATTTCCAATGACCTTGAACGATCCCTGCCCGCAGTTTCAAGGTCACGCCATTCCTTAATGCTGAATATCTCAGAAACGGTACGGGATACAGACATAGTTTCAATGAAATACTAATAGGGACTTACACACGCCCTACTCAACAGTGTTATTTCAAATGACCTTGAGTGATCTTGGGTGACTTAGCAAAATAGTCAATGATACTCTCTGCGACAGCTAAGCTTTTTGTCGAAGCCAGAGATCAGAGGAAGGTGCCTAAGCGTTTGAATATACGATCGTATACGTATTGCGTGCCGCAGTGACATCCAACGACGACGATGACGACGACGGCAGCAGCTCTCCTTGTCCCACCGCCGCGTCGCCGGCCGTGAATAGGTCGGCGACTGTGTGTGGTCGTGGAAGACGAGGACGACGCTTCGCGACTATCTTGTCTCCGGTTGCGTCGCCAGTAGATCGATGGTGTGCACATACATACGCTCATCGCCGAGTATACACTTGGCAACGGCGTCAGACCAGACGTTGCATCGGCCACCGACATTATACGCGTCTGCGGTCGAAGGTCGACCGCCTGAATGACGACGACATTTCTCCCGCAGCCAGTGAATGTTCGGCCGAAATCAGTTGTATACCAAGACGTTATATACGGTACTGTCGCCAACGGGTACAATGCGTTCAATTTCGTCCATGCCGATTGCCGTCCTTCATCGTGTTTGCGTGACTGTTGTATGGAATGTCAGACAAATTCCCCTCAGCAATATCCCCCCTTGGTCAAGTACGTATGATTCTCGCTGGCAAATCCCCCTTGTGATACAGTCGATGCGCATTGGCATGAAAACTGGCTCAAGTTGTTTTTGTACTGTGCGCCCACTCGTTATTTTATTATGGCGTATGTGGCTTTGTGACCTTGACCTTTGACCCGAATCCTGTTGTGCTGCCTACATGTGACATGAGCAACCTTCGAATTAGCTATGAGCAGCCACGGGATAAACAGATAGACAGGCCACGTAACGCGACCTTCTAAGATCGCGTGTCACAAAACTCGAACGTTACTTAACGTTGTCAATGTATCTAGGACCGTTCTCGGATGATCCCTATTGAAAATGTGGTCCGTTGTCAGTTATTATGCCACTGCAGTAAATTATGATACTGAAAAGATGAATTTTTAATGCAGTTGTATGTGACAACAAATACGGAAGACAACGTCTTGTTTATTCTTCTGCCTATGCAAACTGTCATAGTTTTTTGTTTGTTTCTCAATTCCACTGACAAATTAAAGACCACATATTTTATAACTTTGAAAAGAGTAACCTGTGCATTTTATTTTGCTGTTTCTTTACATTATACATACATACGTATATACTTAAGTCATTTACTAACACTTCTAAACCAAATAATACGTTGTTTATGTTCAATATCGCCACTTTTTGCTGGATGGCGCACAAATAAGGGACAACACTGTCCGGTGCAATATTCATTTTTCGCTGAGAACGTTGCGGAGATATTGAAATAGACGATGTGGCCCTGCAGCAACTGTCCAGTTTAAAACATGTTGTCACACTGAGCTATTTCGGGTCAATTGAATTGCCTCGTCCGCCACAACTGCGTGCTGACATCCGTCCTAAAAGCTCTCGTCCATTACAGAACGTATACCTTGCGTACACTGCATGAAAGACTCATCGCTCGTCTGCTGCTCGTCGAAACAACAATAGCGACCGCAACGACATGCGGTACGAAAATAGAAACGAAATTGCTGTGTTGCGTGCACAATATAACTTAATTCGAAGTTGCCTTTGCATTATACTTCACAAGGCCTGCGCGCTTCCTGTGCTGTGTAGGCAGTATGTTACCGTGAATAGTCAGACGAATGAATACTTGACGTAAACGGCGGCTTTTACAACTACGCGGCAGCTTCGTGGCAGTCGCTCAGCTGTTTTGTGACGAGTTTTTGTAGTTTTTTTTATCGTTTTTCTTGAAAGCCACGCATTTCTCAGCGAAACCAAGTAGCTGATGCCGCCCTACAAACTTGGTGGTAGTGTTTCGGTTATCGTTGTTTACCTGCAGCTTTGCCTTTTTGCGCTATACCGGAATACACACAGGCGCACAGAAACGCGGACTGACGGCGATCTCAGTACTATTTTAGTGCATGCAATAATTAACTTTGGGGTCAGGAGGTTTTAATCCTAGCGATGACTTCGTAAAACGCTCGCTAAAATCGTTATTTTTAAAGTATTAGTAAATATTGTTCGAGAGCCTGAGCCGGGATTTACGCTACGTATTTGTCTTATGTCTATTTATAGGTCACTTTGCACGGAGTAAGTAAGACATAGGCCTAACGTATTACAGGACGCAGGTATGTTCGCATTTTTTCACACGAGACCCAGGTCAACCGATTAGCAGGTAGCGTAGATTCATGGAAAAAAAATTCGCCGTTTGCGCGTAGCTCACTCACAGTTTAAAGTCTCTCAAGGACGTTCGAATTTACACCGTTGAGTAGGGCCTGTGTACATTCCTATTAGTATTCCATTGAAACTATGCATCTTGTACCGTTTATGATACTGAACGTCGAATAATGGTGTGTCCTTTAAATCTGAGTTAGAGGTCATTCAGGGTCATTGAAAATGGCAGAATTCGATACGACTTCCTGTCAATCAATCAATCAATCAATCTTCCTGTCAGTCTACCATTGTTAGTTTAGCTCTATGTTGTACCATTTTCGCATTATTTAGTGTTGAAGAATGTCGTAACCTCGAAGGATCCAAGATAGAGCGAGATATTGGTCGAAAATCGCGATTTTTTCAGACCCCCTTCTTTATAACAACCCGCCTCCGCGGGAAGACGGCTGCGAGTATATTCGCGCTTTTTTACAATCGAGGTAGATCCCTGGATTATCAGGTGGTGTAAATAGATTCTGCAAAAAGTCCTCCGTTTACTCTGAATACACGCGCTTTACAGACAGACAGACAGACAGATGGAAATGCGATCTCAATAGCAGAGCGTTTATTACGTAACGCTCGCTAACATATATAATGTGGTCGCTGCGTTCTTCTCAGTCTGTCTATAAAAATGATAATTCTATTTTTGGGCGCTGGATCATCAATATGATGCGAGGTTAGAGGGTGTCATAGGAACCAGGATTGACGACCGAGCTTCGGCCGGCGATGTCCTACCGACAATCATATAATGGAGGATCGAGGGCCTGCTGGCTATTGTTCACACGGCTGTCACTGGCCCCCGTTGACCCGCCCGCTTCGTTAATACGCCACCCCCGCCATCTCTCCCTCCCCCGCGCCGCCGATCGGCCTCTATCAATCGGCCAACATTTCGATCGGACGACTCACGCGGCACAGTCATCATTTTCGCATGGCGTATCGCGTCGCGCGCAAATCGACGGCAGCGGAAATGCAAAAATTGACTACGACCGCAGCGGGCGGGAACTGCACGCTGTTAACAGCAAGTCGCCTAGCATCTATCAGTCATCCCTCTTTGACATCAGGGAGAACTGAGCAAGCAGAGGCCACTTATGGCAGAACGAAGATCCGAGCACATATATCACAGCACAGATCTGTCACGGAATGAGAACGTTCACTGTTCGATCACCGCAAACTGTACAAAACTGTTACAGAATTTGTAAAATGCAGCTTCACGCTCGGCAGCGTTGTCTTGATTCTCTCCATTGGCTAAAGGTAAACGAACGCATCGAATATAAACTTCTCTCTCTTACTTACAAAGTTCTTACAACTGCTCAACCTAGCTATCTTCTGTGACAGTGATTAGGATTAGTCTTAAGAGTCCTGGGATCCTGACAATAATCAATGGGCCAGAGCACGATGAGTTGAGTCTAGTATATTCGCATTTGTCTTGTATCACGTGGGGTCTCACGTGCCGACTTTATCCTTGAACACGGGAGCTCGCTGTGGCTATTTTCCATGACGTCATTACATACCAGGCTGGCTGCGGAAGGACCGATTCTGTATCCATATTAGTATATGTGGCTAGCTACTGACTAGTCGTCGGGCGGACGGGCAAGTTTAGCCAGACAGCTGGGTTCCTAATAGGAATAGCCCGGCTCCTGGTACGTAGAGGA